>OHAQ01001895.1_pt1 | contig 15788 bp, 10 predicted proteins | sample 1577111 | NCBI WGS metagenome assembly OHAQ01 (sample SAMEA3541549, study PRJEB24748) | human gut metagenome | biome: human gut; feature: human-associated habitat; material: faeces | place: China | collected 2012 | reverse complement strand
GTTCTTATGTGCTTGCACAAAACGCATCTGGTCTGATCGAAGACACGAGAAAACAGATTAAAGAGCTTGCAGGAGCAGATGATGTAGCAGAGGTTGTATTTACAGCCTCTGCTACGTTTGCATGTAACCTGATTTTAGGAGGACTTGAGTGGAAACAGACGGATATAGTTTATGTTTCCCCGTTTGAACATAATGCCATGATGCGTGTACTGCATTATTATCAGAAACAATATGGATTTAAAATCATTGAGCTTGCGTTAGATCAAAACAAATTAGAAATGGATCTTCCACAGATTAAATTTCAGTTTACGAGAGAACATCCAACTGTTGTTATTTTGAGTCATGTCAGTAATGTAACTGGGTATATTCTGCCAATTGATGAGATAACAGAATATGCAAAGAAGTATGGAGCAGTTGTAGCAGTAGATGGTTCCCAGGCACTTGGACTTGTACCTGTAAAACTGAAGGACAATGGGATTGATTTTTATGTTTTTGCTGGACATAAAACATTATATGGACCATTTGGGGTCGGTGGATTTATCAGTAAAGGGAATATTACTCTAAAACCGTTTCTTGCGGGTGGAACAGGCAGTGATTCATTAAATCCTGATATGCCGGGGCAAATGCCGGGAATGTTAGAGCCGGGAAGCCAGAATATAGTTGCGATTGCGGGATTGCATGCAGCCTTGGCAGATGGGTGTGACAGAAAAACGGAATTAACAAGAGAAAGAGAGCTTGCAGAACATCTGAGCAGACATCTTGAAGAAATAGATGGAGTTTTCATATACTTTCCAAAGGATAAGGAAAAATGCACGGGAATTGTTTCTTTTTCTATAGATGGATACCGTGCAGATGAAGTAGGAATGTTACTTGACGAAGATTATCATATAGCAGTCCGAACCGGCTATCAATGCGCACCGTTGATCCATAAATATCTGAAAGATGAAAAATATGGTGGTGTAGTCCGTGTGGGAATCGGACGTTTTACAAAGAAGAGTGAGTTAGCTGCATTAATTAATGCGATAAAGGAAATTGCGGAAGGATGAAGAAATAATGGAAAATCAACGTTTGGATTTTGGAGAAATCGTCAGAAAAATTGCAGAAGATAAAATGTTGCTGCCGGATTTTCAGAGGGGGTTTGTCTGGACAGATGAAGAAACGCAAAGAAAGATAGTAGCATCTGTTTTAGCAAAAATGCCGATAGGAAGCATTTTGTTATTAAAATCAAAGCCGGATGAATATGCGGCAAAATCTATCGGACTGGGAGAAAAAAATACAGATTTAAATATAGCGGATGGTGAAGTGGAGTTTTTGCTGGATGGTCAGCAACGAATGACAGTACTTACAAATGTTTTCTCAAATGTAATTTATGATAAATGCAGTATGTTTTCGAAATTAATTTCCCAATCATTGAAGCGCAGATTTTTTCTGCGGATTCCAAAATGGGAAAAATGTAAGGAAGAACAGGATTTATTTGGTGTTTATGATTTGAATTTTCGCATTTCTGATTCCGTGGAGCCAGATTTTCTGACCGCAGATATTTTACAGTTTATTGAAGTTGTTGGTTTCTTACATCATGATGGAGAACCGTATAATCCGCAGCAGGAGTTATCAACGCATTTAGATGACTATTGTCTGACATATAAAAAAGGATATTTAGTTCCGTTGTATTTGCTGATAGCACCAGAGAATACAAAAAGAGCACAGATTATGCTGAGATATAATACGATTACAGCTGAAATTGCAGAAAAAATAGGAAATGAGATTAAACAGCATTTTATGAAGCTGACAGAAAAGCAGCAGAAGGATGATTTTATCGAAGAAATTTTTAAAAATGATGAAAGTTGTGAAAAAATAAAAGAAGATTATACGATATTTTGCAGGAAGATTGATGAAAAACAGATGGTATGGAAGATGTGTCTGACAAATTATCTGGATTCCTGTGTGAAAAATGTAGCGCTGAATAAAATAGAAGTATCGGGAGAGCAGCGTGACAGAGCGATTGACATTTATGAAAACCTAAATCGTGGAGGTGTCAGCTTAAATACGTTTGACCTGGTCATGGCAAGAGTTGCAAAGGTAAGTAAAGAAAATTTTTATAAACGTATGTGCTTCTATATTCAGGAAGAAAAAAATTATGATAAACAGGTTTTACCAGATCAGGCAGTATCCATAATTGGAGATAAAATACAAAGCAAAAAGTATAATGCATCATGCAGTACAGGCTGCTATAACGAGGAGAAAAATGATATAGCAGGAAAGTATATAGATGTTTTTTTAGATGTACTATGTCTATATTGTAATAATCAGTTATTCGATCCTGAGGAATATAAACTGGATTATATCAAAAAGAAACGTATTTTGATGTTAGAGCCGGAAGAAATTGACAGTAATGCAAAAAAGGTCTGTGATGCCATAGACAGGGCAATGTTTTTCTTTCAGGGCAGATGTGGAATCCGGAATATACAGGAAATAAATTATTCGTTGATGATCGTTTTAGTTGCAGTTGTCTTTCTAAAGGATGAGTGGTTTAAGGATAAGACTGTTCACAATATTTTAGAAGCATGGTATTGGGCATCTATTTTTTCCGGTGAATATGATAAAGACCAGAATACAAAAATGATCGCACATCTTCAGACCATGATTAAGACAATGCAGGCATCTGACCGGAAGAAAAACATTGAATGGATCGTAAAGATCAAGGATTATGTAATGAATGCACAGAATTTTTCAGATGAGAAATTTTTGCTTATGGAAAAAGCGGATGAAGAACGTATTCCGAAAAAGGTGATGCGTATGTTTATGTGTCAGTATCTGTTATCGAAGACATATAAGGATATGTTTGAGGAAGATAAGGTTTTGAGTGCATATTCAGATGAGCCTGGAGGTTTTGAAGCACATCATATTATACCGCTTGGAAGAGTAAAAAAGGTGGGGGAGTCAACGTCAGCACTTCGTAATGCTGATAAAAATATCTGCAATTCACCTTTGAATTTTGTATATATCACAAAAAAGGCAAACAAGGAAATATCAGATGAATCGTTAAAAGATTATGTGCAAAAGATCAATGCGGAAGCGAAATCAAAATTACATATTACAGCATATACAAGGGCGGATATTCCGGAAAACCAGGTGAAAGATATTTTAAAAGAAAGATATGATTTTTTAAAGGGTGATATTAAAGACCGGATAGGAACATTATTAAATTAGATAAAATTTTGCAATTAGAACAGAAAATGCACAGGATAACGGGTATAGGGTGAAAAATACATTTTTACACGGGAATGGAGGTATTTATGAAAGAGATCAGTGAAAAGATAATGCGGAATATGATTTTAGAGGTTCTTCATGTAGAACGGAAAAATCTGCGCAGCAAAGCAAAAACAGATCAGCGGATGGCGGAGGAACTTGCAAAGATCATAGTTGATTATGCCAGAATGTCCATGTAAGTAAGTGTGTATCAGGTGGAGAATAGTGTGAAAAATACATTTTTCACACGCAAGATTTGTGTTTCGCACAAACTTGTGATGCGCTTAAAAACAGCGCAAGAATGGAGAATAGTATGAAATTCCAAAGTATTACAATGAATAATTTTATGAGGTATAAAGGCAGAAATGTAATTGAGTTCAGCTGTGATGAAAAAAAGAATGTGACGGTCGTATTGGGGGATAATACGGTTGGAAAAACAACCATTGCACAGGCATTCCGATGGGGACTTTATGGAGCTGTTCTGGCAGAAAGGGGAAAGCAGCAGGAGGATTATCAACTGTTAAATAATGATATTCTAGCAATGATGGATGCAAACAGCAAGGCGGATGTTACTGTGGAATTGATCGCAGTTGATGATGAAAAAAGATATCAGATCAAACGTGAGATCATTTATACACGTGCATATCCACAACTGATCGCAAAAGAATTTTATAAGAAGGTATCGCTGCAAATTTCAGAGAAAGATAATCCGGATGCAGTCATTTCGGTAGAGCAGGAAAAAATAGAAGAAGTGATCCGCGAATTATTCCCTAAAAATCTGTCACATTATTTTTTGTTTGATGGAGAGCGATGGAATGATGTAACAGTCAACGGAGTGCGTGAAAATATCAGAGAGTCTGTACATACACTGACTGGATTATCTGCATATCAGGCAGCTATCTGGCATTTAAAAGACATGGGCAGTCATTCAGTTATTAAAAAGTTTAAAGGTAAAATATCAGGTTCCGGAAACATGTATGACAATCTGGAAAGAGACAGAAATCGTATGGAACATGGGATTGAACAGTGCAAGGAGAAGATAAAAAACATTGAGATCAATATAGAAAATTATGAACAGAAAATTGAGGAAATAGAAAGATATCTGCTTGAAAATAAAAATACAGAGGTGCTTCAGGCGAAATACAATCAATTACTCGTAGTAAAAAGATCGCAGTCAGATCGAATCAAAGATGCATATAAAAATATGGTCAATTTATTCAGCGATAAGGCATTTATGCTGTTTGCACAGCCGATGATCGAGTCGTCCATAAAAATGGTAAAATCAGTGGCTGGAGTAAGGCGGGATATTCCACATATGAGACAGGCAAGTATCGATTATATTATCAAAACCGGGAGATGCATCTGTGGGACACCTATTTTACCGGAATCAAAAGAATTGGAATGTTTAATGGAACAGCGAAATTATCTTCCACCGGCAGATATCGGGTCTTTATTAGGAGAATTTGAACGTACAGGACAGCGTTGGAAAAGGCAGAGTAGTTCTGTATATGATGATATAAGAGAAAGTGCACAAATTGTGGATCAGAGTGTGCGGGCATATGAAGAAACCTGCAATCAGATTGCCGCGATGGAACAGCAGATGGAAAAGCGGACGGATTTTTCGGAAAAGAGAAAGATGCTCCGGTATTATCAGAGTGAAAGCAATAAATTAGGAGTGGAAAAAGGAACCCTGCAAGGACAGATAGAAAATTATGAACGTCAGATTGGAAACATAGAAGCAGAAATGAAGAGTCAGGAAGCAAGGACTGAAGAAAATAAAAAATGGCGTGAACGTATGGAATTGGCAGAAGCGTTGTATACAAGATTGAAAAATGATTTTGAAATAAAAAAGAATAAGACATTTATGGAATTAAATGGACAGATACAGAAAAATTTTGAGCGTATGTTTAATGCGAAAGATAAAAGAATACAGCTGACGGAAAACTATGAAATCCAGATGTTATATCAGACGAACGTAGGCTTTCGTGAAGAAAAGAATTTGTCAGAGGGAGAAAAGATAGCACGTAATTTTGCATTTATTGTTACGATCATGGAATACAGCAGAAATAAAAAGGCAGAGCAGCTTGGAGTAGAGGGAGCAGATACATTGCCGATTGTTTTAGATGGACCGTTTTCTAAACTGGGAGATAAAAATATCAGTCTGATCGCGAAAGTTTTGCCGGAGGTATCAGAACAGGTAATTATTTTTATGTTGGATAAAGATTGGAAATATACAGGACTTGATGAATATGTCGGTGCGTCCTATCATATTGAAAAAGCGGCAGACGAAGCCTATGCATCCATTCGTAGAGTGGAACTAGATCAGCAGTAGCAGTGAGAGAAAAAGAACATGACAAAAAAGAATCATTTTATGTCTTGTTGGGAAACAGAAGCAGCAGAAGAGAGGAAAAAAGATGGGGAACTATGAATTTTTCAAAAAAGAGTTTGAGTTTCATGGTAAGCATGCCAGAATGGCAGGTGAATTGTGGGTAAAAGGGGATTGTGAACATACTTATTTTCGTAGATTGATTGATCTATATATGGTTGCTGCAGTAGTAGGATTTCGTGTAGACCGTAAGGCAAAGGAAGATTTTTCACCGGTTGGGACAAAGAGTATCTTAGCAGAGCAGATAATCAATGCAAAAGAAGAATTGGATTTTATCATGCAGATGATGATCATGTTAGATGCGAAGGAACATATACCTGCAGAGGAAGCGGTAAAAAAGGCATTCCGGGGAGCTGAGACGGAAGAGGAGTTTTTGGCATATCAGTCTATGTTCCATGATTATGTCAGAGGTGGAGTAGAAGAATTATATGAGAGACTGATCATCCAGAAAGCAGAACCTGACAGTGAATTTTATGATAATAAAACATCTAATCTGATGACTGTTTTGGAAAGATTTGGATATTGTTTACAGGAAAACTGAGAGAAGTAACTATGTTTGAACCAGCAGTCAATAATTTAAAAAAAAATGTAAAAAGTATTTACAAGCGTCGAAAAAAGGGATATAATACAAGAGAATTATATCATACCAAGTGATAATTAGGTTATTACAATAAGGTAAGAAACCTAAAAGCTCTAATCCCATTCTTCGGAATGGGATTATCTTTTATACAGGATTTTTATTCATGATAAGGATGTATGAGAAATCAGAAAGAATAAAAACAGTTGTCCCGTTCTCAGGTATGAAGGAATGGTTCAGATGAGAGGAGAAGAAAGATGGATGAGAAAATGGATTACCGTATTGGGTTAGATATTGGTATCGCATCGGTAGGCTGGGCAGTATTGCAGAACAACAGTGATGATGAGCCGATACGTATCGTGGATCTTGGGTGGCAAAGCCAAGCTGCTCGGAAATTTCCCGGACGCTGAGCGTTGTGCTTTTCAGCAGAACCTTCGCACGTTCGACCTTTGCAAACTTCACATAGTTCGTGACGCTCAGACCCGTTTCTTCCTTGAATTTATGGGTGAGGTAGTATTCCGTGTAGCCCACCAGAGCGGCAAGATCTTCCGCCACGATCTTTTTGTCCAGATTCATCTCGATATAATCCACACATTTCTGGATCTGCATACTGAGGTTGGGGTTCGTCCGGTGTTTGTGGACACGCCGAATGAAATCATCGTACATCATCATTGCAAGCGGGCTCAGTTCATCCAACGATTTTGCCGCTTCCGCCGTCTGAATGTAGCTGTCCCCCAGCGAGTACGCCTCCTCCGGGGAAAGGCCGCCCTCAATGGCGGCACGGCACACCAGCGAAGTGAACACGATGATGGAAGTCTTACTCTGGCGCAGAACATCGCTGCTCTGCACCGGCACGCCTGCGCTTATGCTCATACTGTTGGAAAGCGCCTGCTTGTAATTCAGGTCTCCGGTGCGGACCATTTGCAGCATTCCCTGCTCCGCCATCCAGATCTTATGCCGGTCATGGGGAATCGCATCGCTTTTCAGCCGTTCGTCCTGTGCTGCACTGCTGTTCACACTGCTCAGCTCCAGCCGCTGCCCGGTCAGGCAGTAGTGCATCATCAGCAGATAGCGGTTCATAATAGTGTTTTGCAGGGTAGGAACTTTTTCAAGGGCTTTGTAAAGCTGGATCGTCCATGCCACACTGATCTCCAGCTTGCTGTAATATTTCAGCCCTTCCTCGATCCCGCGCATTGTCACATCCTGATAGAACACCGGCCCGATGACCCAGACACGCTTCAGTTCTCCCTCTTCCTTTTCAAAGGCTGCGCCCCACAAAAGACCCAATGCCGTCCCCAAGGTAACAGGTACATCGTCCCGATCCCCATGCTCCAGCATCCGCCGTTTGCAGCCGAACAGTTCAAATGCACTGGCAAGAAATGCCTCGTCCGGGCAGTTGCTCCGCAAGAGCTTCCCCTGTGCATCATAGCACCATGTATATACATTTCCGCCGCACTGGACAAGCTCGGAAAACAGCATCATATTCTGGAGAACATCCATGCGTAATCCCTCCGGCTCATTGATGGAAACAGTATATCATACTTCTGCCGTTTTTTCTACCGATGCCCGGAGCCAGTGCAGCAGAATGCCTGCGGAGATGACCGCAGCGCCCACGTCTGCCATCAGGTGCGCCGCCGCAATGCCCTGCACCCCGCAAAGCGCATTCATCAGGTACAGCAGCGGGATCAGCAGCAGCCCCTGCCGCAAAAGAGAGAGCACCACCGCACCACTTGCCCTGCCCACGGATTGCAGCAGGCTGGTTGCCAGATAGGTCAGACCGATCACCGGGCTGCCCAGCACCAGATAGACCACCAGCTGCGTCCCCAGACGGAATGCTCCTTCTTCCTTGATGAACATCCCGATCAGGGCATTGCGTCCGGCAAAGCTGGCCGCCCCGGCAAGAACACCAAAAACAACGGTCAGCAGGATCAGATCTTTCAAAAGCTGCTTCAGGCGCTTCGTGTCGCCTGCACCGTAGCTGTACGCCAGAAGCGGCTGGCACCCCATGCAGATCGCCATGGCGATCATACTGATGATCATGGTCGTCTTGCCCGCTGCCGCCATGGCTGCGACCGCCGCCGTGCCGTGGGTCACCAGCAGCCGGTTGCTGAAGGAGGAGGCAAACCCTGCCAGCAGGCTGCTGATCCCGTTGGGCAGACCAATGGCCAGCATCTCACCCAGCATCTGCGGCTTTTTCAGGGCAGGACGGAAATCAACGGTCAGCACCGTGCCGTGTTTGACGATGTAGCGCAGATAGCAGCCCGTTGCCACAAGATTGCCCAGCACACTGGCAGCAGCCGCACCGCTGACGCCGAAGTTCAGCACCAGAATGAACAGCGGGTCAAAAATGCAGTTGACCAGTGTGCCCAGAAGATTGCCGATCAAGCCTTCTTTTACTGCGCCCTCTGCACGCACCAGCATCGCCATGCTGTTGGACAGGATAAAAAGCGGCGCACCCAGTGCAAGGACCTGAAGATACCGCTCTGCATAGGGAAAAAATTCTGCATTTGAGCCCAGCACCCCCAGAAGCGGCACTCTGCTCACCAGCAGACCGATGCTGACCAGAACGCCCAGAAAAAAGCTGCTCCAGAAGCAGAGCGAGGAGCAAGTCTTGCCCTGCTCGATCTCGCCTGCGCCAAAGCAGCGTGCAATGATGGCGCTGCTGCCTGCGCCAAGCATGGTCGCTACTGCCGAAAGGATCGAAAACACCGGCCCCACAACGGAGACCGCCGCCACCTGTGCGGTATCTCCCAGACAGCCCACAAAAAACATATCCGCCATGTTGTACAGCACCATGACAAGGATAATGATAATGGAGGGCACCGCCATGGAAATGATGGATTTCCAGACAGAGCCGGTACGGAAAAGTGCTTCGTTTTTCATGGTCTCCTCCCAAAAATCAACCGCACGCAGGCAAAACGAAAGCCCCTGTCAAAGAGGCTTTCCGAGCTGCTTCGGTCACAGGTTGTCCAGCGCATCCAGCAGTGCTTTCAGCGCCATTTCCGGCAGCCCAAGCATAGGGCCGATCTTGCCAAATGTCATGCCGTAGGCAGCTTTTGCCTGCTGGTTGTCGGCAAAACCGGGCAGGTACTGCTCCACGATGGCTTTTGCGGCCTCGTTTTCCATCAGTGCTGCAATCGTGCTCTGGCTGTTCAGCTTGCCGCCGGTCAAAATTTCCGGGTGCTTCCAGCTGCTGATGCTCTGGTGTCCGGCAGACAGTGCGCCGTCCACCGGGATGGCTGCACCAGTGATGTACCGTGCCAGACCGCTGGCAAGGAAAAGTGCCAATGCAGCGCACTCCTCCGGGTCGCCCATCCGCTTTGCCGGGCAGTCGGATGCAAAAAAGTCCATGGCCGCAGCCGGTGCATCCCCGAAAATGCTGGTTCTGGTGTAGCCGGGACAGATGGCGTTGACGGTAATGCCGTATTCTGCGTAATCCAGCGCCGCTGCGCGGGTCATGCCGACCACGCCGAACTTGGTGGCACTGTACAGCGCCTGTCCACGCTGGGGCACAAGACCCGCCACCGATGCCACATTGATGAGGAATCCGCCTTCGCTGTGGCTCTTGAGGATGGCCTTGGCGCCGTACTTCATCCCGGCAAAGACGCCCTCGCTGTTCAGGGAGAAGATCTTCTCGTAATCCTCTACCTCATACTCATGCAGCGGTGTGCCGCCCATGCCGATGCCTGCGTTGCTGACAACGCCATCCAGCTTGCCGTAGTGCGTCACCGTCTTATCCACCAGTTCTTTGATGGCAGAAGCCTTGCTGCAATCGGTCTGGATAAAGATGGCATCGCCGCCCTTGGCGCAGATGCCATCTGCCACAGCCCGCCCCTGTTCTGCACTGCGGGCTGCACAGACCACCTTCATGCCGTTTTCGCCAAAGCACTCGGCAATGGCCCGGCCGATGCCACGGCTTGCGCCGGTGACGATGGCCACTTTGCCTTTGACACTGTTAAAATCCATCATTTTCATTCTCCTTTTTCTCAGATCATGTTACTCTGCTTCAGCCATTCCACTTCATCGTGGATGGTCTCCCGATGATTTATCGTATTTACGAATCAGATTTGCAACCATCAGTTGCTTATCCATCCCTGTGGTGCTATAATAACACTGTGACGCAGGAGCTGCAATCAGCAGTTTCCGGCGTGTCCGGTGTTTAAGCAACGGATCACGTCCAAAGCGTTGGTTAAGCACCATTTATGAAATACATTGACGGAGGAATTCTATGGATATCCGGGTCAAAAAAACGAAGCGTGCCATTCAGAAAGCATTTGTTGCCCTGCTGCGGGAGAAGCCGATCGAAAAGATCACGGTCAAAGAAATTGCCGAACGGGCCGAGATCAACAAAACGACCTTTTATTCCCACTATGAAACGCTGGATGCCCTCACCGCCGAAATGGAGCGGCAAACGGTCCAGCTCGTCTGCGACAATATGGGCGGCGCACAGCAGCTGCTGGATACGCCGGAGGCTTTTGTGCGGGAGATGTTTGCTAATCTCCAGCAGGCGACCGATTATCTCGGTGTGGTTCCTGCATCAGCGATGAACCGCTTTACACAGCATTTGCGGGATGCCGTTCTGGAACAGATCAAAAGTGATAACATCGAGCCTTCTCAATATGAAAATGTCGGTGCGATCCTGATTTTTGTAATGAACGGTCTTTCCGGGCTTCTGAACACCGACGCAAAACTGGCACAAAAACAAATTGATGTGATCGCCGCCGTGGTTGCGGATGGTGTCCATGGTCTGCATCTTTCCCGCTGAGCCAAAACAGGCTGCAAGAAGCATCTTCCGCAGCCTGTTTTTTGCTATTGCAGCTTATCTTTCTGTGTAACTACCCAGCACCGCAAGGCTGGGCTTTGCTGTCCGCTCCATCGTTTCGCGGTTCACGGCGATCAGTCCAAACTGCATGGCATAGCCCTTCTGCCACTCAAAGTTGTCCATCAGACTCCAATGGAAGTATCCCTTCACCGGGATGCCGTCGGCAATGCAGTGCTGCACGCCATCCAGTGCCTGCCGGATAAACGCCACACGGCGGGTATCATCGGCGGTGGCAATGCCGTTTTCGGTCACGATCAGGTCACCCTTGAATTCCTCTGCCACCTTGCGAATGACGTGTTCCAGTGCCTGCGGATAGACCTCGTAGTCCATCTGGGTCAGTTCTGCGCCCTCCGGTGCCGGCAGCTGCCCCTGCGGGCCATAAAGGGTGCGGGTATAGTTCTGCACACCCAGAAAATCATCGTCTTTGATATAAGGCAGATAATGGGTGAACTCCTCCTGCCATGCGGCCTCGGCAAAGACTTCGCCGCCGGGCTGTGCCTGCAGGTCGTGCAGCGAGAGGGTCAGACCCACCTTGATCTGCGGGCAGAGGGCTTTGATGGCATCCCGTGCGGCTGCATGGGCACGCATCACCAGCAGATCACCTTCCGGGGTGCGCTCGCTGACAAAGATCTGCGGCTGGGGTGTGCCGAACGCCTGTGCATTCTCCATGGCGGCATACTTCATGTTTTCCATCATCTTCTGGAAGTTCATGCCCACCTGCACCGTGCCCTCGGCAGACTTTCCGGCCGATGCGGCATTTTGGGCAGCCTGTTCTGCCATCAGACGGAACCGCTTGGAGATCGCGGCCAGCTGCAAGCCCATATTGGCCTCGTTGATGGTTCAGACATAGCGCAGCTCGCTGCCCAGCTGTTCCATCACATAGGTCACATAACGTTTAAAATCCTCTACGGTGCTTTCGGTTTCCCAGCCGCCCTTGCAGATGAGCCATTTCGGGCTGGTGAAGTGCAGTAGGGTGACGATGGGTTCTACACCATGCGCTTTGCAGCAGGCGATCACCTTGCGGTAATGCTCGATGGCTTCCGGATCGAACTTTCCTTCCTCCGGCTCTACCCGTGCCCACTCGATAGAAAAGCGGTAGGCATTCAGCCCGGCATCAGCCAAGAGCTTGATATCTTCTTCGTACCGTTGATAATGGTCACAGGCAATGCCGCTGGGCTCCGTAAAGCTGGAATGGGGCAGCTGTTCCTGTGCCCAGTAGTCACTATTCGTATTGTTGCCCTCTACCTGATGGGCTGCTGTTGCAGCACCGATGAAAAAGCCTTTTTCAAATTTCTGCATGATGGTTCTCCCTTCCTGCGTGTTGCTTGTTGAGACTATTGTAGCAGACCTGTTTTGCCCCTATGGGACAATAAATCGTGAATGCGGGCGCAAATTCACACACCGCAAATTATTGCACGAATTTTTATCCTTAACTATCGTTTTTCATCCGGCAGTGGCTGTTGCATTCTGTTATTCTGGTGTCAGAAAAAGCGGAACTCAGTTCACACAAAAAGGAGGAAAATCATTATGTTCCAAAAGAAACCCAGTGCCAGTGAAGTAGACGGCGTCCAGTACCGCCGTGCAAAGCTCTGGCAGATCATCTGTTACGCCTGCAACGCTTTTGTGGGCATGAGCGTCTATTCCCTGATCGGTATGGCCAGTTACTCGGCCAGCATCGGCTACGGCATCACCACTGCAACCGTCGGTCTCATCCTGATGCTGGCCCGCATTCTGGACGGCTTTACCGACCCGATGCTGGCGTTCATCTACGACCGCGTCAACACCCGTTTCGGCAAGCTGCGCATTCTGCTGATCAGCGGCTACCTGATCGAGGCTGTCGGTCTGCTGTGTATGTTCAACCTGTGCTCCAGCAAGGGCTTCGGCCTGCCGGTGTTCGTTTTGACCTACATTATTTACATCATCGGCTATACCGTCACCAACATGACCGCCCAGACCCTGCCGGCTATCATGACCAATGATCCCCGCCAGCGTCCCACCATCGGTGTCTGGACCACTGCGCTGAACTACTTCGTGCCCATGGGCATGAGTATGCTGATCTACACCGTCATCCTGCCCAAGTGCGGCGGCACCTTTAATCAGGATTTCCTCAGCACGGTCTGCACCATCGTCCTGATCATTGCCGGCATCGGCACCCTGATCGTCTGCGCCGGTATCTCCGCCTACGATAAGCCCGAAAACTTCGAGGGCACCAGCAAAAAACACGAGCCGCTGAAAACTGCGGATATTCTTGAGGTGCTCAAGCACAACAAGCCCCTGCAGTGCTACATCGCCTCCAACGCTTCCGATAAGCTGGCACAGCAGGTAGGCAGCCAGGCCATCATCAACACGATGCTGAACGGCATCCTCATCGGCAACATGGGTCTTGCTACCACCCTTGGCGTGATCAGCATGGTGCCTTCCATCTTCTTTGCGGCCTTCGGTGCAAAGTATGTGGGCAAAAATGGCAGCAAGAAGGGCATCGTGACCTGGACCTGCGTCAGCATGGCCATCGCCTCTGTGCTGTTCCTGTTCTTCATCTTTACCGACACTCGTCAGATCGGTGTGATCGGCAGCTGGAACATGATCGTTTACGTCCTGCTGACTCTGTTGCAGAACGGTTCCATGATGTGCATTACTACCTCCAACACTTCTTACATGGCTGATACCATCGACTACGAGCTGGACCGCAGCGGCCGCTATATCCCGGCTGTCGTTTCTGGTACTTACAGTCTGGTGGACAAGCTCATCACCTCGGTGGCTGCTGTCATCGCCACCGGTGCGGTCGCCCTTCTGGGTTACACCACCACCATGCCCCAGCCCACGGATCCCTACACCAGCGGCATCTTCTGGATGACCCTTGCCATCAAGTTCGGTCTGCCCATGCTGGGCTGGGCCATCACCCTGATCGCCATGCTGGGCTGCCCGCTGACCAAGGAAGAAATGGTCAACGTCCAGAAGCGCATCGCAGATAAGAAAGAAGCCCTTCGTCATGAAGTAATTGCAGAACAGATGCAGTAACACCCTGCAAAGACCGAAAGGGCTCATACGCTCTTTCGGTCTTTGCTGATTCCATCCATCTTTTATAAAGGAGTTTTTACCATGAGCAAGACCATCCTGTTGAATCAGAGCGACTGGCATTTTACCAAGGAGAACCCCGGCATCCCCACCGCTGTTATGGGTGAGGCCATTGCTCTGCCCCACACCTGGAACGCAGTGGACGGTCAGGACGGCGGCAACGATTACTACCGCGGCACCTGCTGGTATACGCTGGCCCTGGCAAAGCCCGCCATCCCGGCAGGCGGCAAGGCTGTTTTGCAGCTGGACGGCGCAGCCATGACCGCCGCCGTCTACCTGAACGGTGAAAAGCTGGCCGAGCACAAGGGCGGCTACTCCACCTTCCGGGTAGACCTGACCGACCACCTCAAAGAGGAAAATCTGCTGGCCATTTCCGTGGACAACCGCGACAACGACACCGTATATCCCCAGAAAGCCGATTTTACCTTCTACGGCGGCATTTACCGGGATGTGACCCTGCACATTGTCCCGGCAGAGCACTTTGCCCTGCCCGCTAATGGCGCACCGGCACTGAAGGTGACCCCCATCGTCACCGACCTTTCCGCCAAGACCTCCGAGGTCACCGTGGAAGCCGCCGTGGTGGGCGCACAGACCGTGACCTTTGCACTGGAGGGTCAGACCCTCACCGCCCCGGTGGAAAAGGGCACCGCAAAGGTTGTTTTCACACTGAACAACGCCCATCTGTGGGATGGCGTGGACGATCCCTTCCTCTACACCGTATCTGCCAAGCTGGACAATGGCGAGGAGACCTCTGCCCGGTTCGGCTGCCGCAAGTTTGAGATCGACCCCCAGAAGGGCTTTATCCTGAATGGCCGGGAATATCCGCTGCGCGGTGTTTCCCGCCACCAGGACCGAAAAGGTGCGGGCATTGCCCTGACCAACGAAATGATGGAGGAGGATATCTCCATCATTCTGGAAATGGGCGCCAACACCATCCGGCTGGCACACTATCAGCACGCACAGTATTTCTACGACCTGTGTGATGAAAAGGGTCTTGTCATCTGGGCAGAGATTCCCTACATCACCATGCACATGACCAACGGCCGTGCCAACACCCTGACCCAGATGGAAGAGCTGATCGTCCAGAACTACAACCACCCCTGCATTGCCGTGTGGGGCTTGTCCAACGAGATCACCGCTGCTTCTGCTGTCAACGAGGATCTGCTGGAAAACCACCGTCTGCTGAACGAGCTGGCGCACAAGCTGGACCCCACCCGCAAGACCACCATGGCAAACGTGTTTATGCTGGAGACCACCAGTCCCATTCTGGAAATTCCCGATGTGAACAGCTACAACCTCTACTTCGGCTGGTATCTGGGCGAATTGGAGCAGAACGACGAGTTCTTTGACAAATACCACGCCGATTACCCTGATCGCTGCATCGGCTTTTCGGAGTACGGCGCAGATGCCAACCCCCAGTACCAGAGCAGCCACCCGGAAAAAGGCGACTACACCGAGAGTTATCAGTGCGTCTACCATGAACATATCGCACGGATGATCGCCGCTCGTCCGTGGCTGTGGGCGACCCATGTGTGGAACATGTTCGACTTTGCCGCCGATGGACGCGATGAGGGCGGCAAGCATGGCGAGAACCAGAAGGGACTTGTCACCTTTGACCGCAAGATCAAAAAAGACCCCTTCTATCTCTACAAGGCCTATTGGAGCAAGGAGCCGTTCGT
>OHAQ01001894.1_pt1 | contig 15790 bp, 13 predicted proteins | sample 1577111 | NCBI WGS metagenome assembly OHAQ01 (sample SAMEA3541549, study PRJEB24748) | human gut metagenome | biome: human gut; feature: human-associated habitat; material: faeces | place: China | collected 2012 | reverse complement strand
CTCGTAATACAGATCTACCACGCGCTGAGCAAGCTCGGCTATACCGCGCACGTCATCGTCAGTTTCTTCCGGCAGACCAAGCATGAAGTAGAGCTTTACCGTGCCGTAGCCCGCTTCAAAAGCCATGCGGCAGGTGTGCATTATCTCGTCCTCGGTGATGTTCTTGTTTATTACATCGCGCAGGCGCTGAGTACCCGCTTCGGGAGCGAAAGTCAGACCGCTCTTGCGGACGGAGGCTATCTTTTCAAGCAGCTCTTCGCTGAAATTATCTATACGCAGCGAGGGCAGCGAGAGATTTATATTTTCCTTATCGGTATAATCCGCGAGGGTGGAGAGCAGCTTTTCTATCTGAGTGTAATCGCTGGTGGAAAGCGAGGAGAGGGACACCTGCTCGTAACCCGTCTGCTCGCAAAGGCATTTGGTCTCTTTCTCGATAGTGTCGATATTTTTTTCGCGGAACGGGCGATAAATAAAGCCCGCCTGACAAAAACGGCAGCCGCGTATACAGCCGCGCAGTACCTCTACCACCGCTCTGTCATGCACGATGGAAGTAAACGGCACAACGAAGCTATCGGGGTAATAGACCTTATCGAAGTCCTTTACAACTCGCTTTTTGATACGCGCGGGGGCGGTATCGGTATTCGGCTTTATCTCGCTGACAGTGCCGTCCTCGTTATAGGAAACATCGTAAAACTGCGGAACGTAAACGCCCTCTATTTTAGCCGCTTCGCGCAGAAATTCAAGTTTTGCGGGGTGATAGGGCTTCATTTTTTCGTACAGCTCAAGCAGCTCTACGTTTACCTCCTCGCCCTCGCCGAGAATGAACATATCAAAGAAATCAGCCATAGGTTCGGGATTGCAGACGCATGGCCCGCCGCCGACAACTATCGGGGCAAGGTCGGTACGGTCTTTCGCAAACACTGGCAGACCCGCCAGATCGAGCATAGCAAGAACGTTGGTATACGAAAGCTCATATTGAAGAGTGAATCCGATGAAATCAAAATCGCGGATAGGGTCAAGGCTTTCGAGGGCGTAGAGCGGGATATTATTTTCGCGCATGGTCTGCTCAAAGTCTTTTTCGGGCATAAAAACGCGCTCGCACCACCAGTTTTCACGCCGGTTCTTCAAGCCGTAAAGTATCTTCATACCAAGGTGGCTCATGCCGACATCGTAAACGTCGGGAAAGCAGAAGGCGAAGCGCACATCTACCTTATCTCTATCTTTTACCACGCTGCCCAGCTCGCCGCCGATATAGCGCGCAGGCTTTTGGGTATTGAGCAGAAGCTGCTCTAATTTTTCCTGTATTTCTTTCATATTGCAAATATCCTCTTTCAGAGTTTTTCAGTCTTAAATTTTATTATAGCATAATTGCGTTTATTTGTAAAGTGCCGCGGGGCGCAAAAAGCAAAAGACCCGCGCCTTTTTTAAAAGCGCGAGCCGTTTGCCCAGTAAAAATATGTATGAAAGAAATGGTCTTACTCTACGTTTTTCAATGCTTCGTCGAGGGGTACTTTCTTTACCTTGCTCATGAGCATTACAGCGATGATAATGTATGCAACTATTCCCAGCGCGGGTATCTCAGCGTAGATGTACGATGGAATAACGAAAGGCATATAGCCCGCGTACTCAGAGAACACCACTTTGAAAATATACTTCAGTATTCCGCTTACGGGCGGGATAGTCAGCAGCAGTGAAAGCACTACTACTATCGAGGTGGCGGCAACGTACAGGCTGTTTATCTCGCTGTTATTATAGCCCAGTATCTTTGTCATAGAGATCGACTGAGTGTTTTTCTCGATAATGATCTTCGAGAGCAGGTAGATTATCAGCATGAACATCGCAACGCCTACGAATGTGAAGATGCTCACCATACCGCCCATAGAAAGTATGAGCTGGCGCGAAGTCTTGGTTAAGTCGTCCTCAGTGATGGTGGTCGCGATATACGTATCGTCTATATCAGTTATCTCTTCATCGGAGAAATAGCCGTTGAAGTATCCGTCCTCAAGGTCGAATGTGTCGATGAAATCGTTCTGCGTCATGTAGACCGCAATAGAAGCAGGCTCTTTGTAGATACCGTCTATTTTGAAGGTGTACTTCTTATCGCCGTACTCTTCTTTAAGCGTTACCTTGCCTCCTTTTTTTTGCCCATACTTATCGGCAAAGCCCTGAGAGATGTATATACCGCCGTCCCTAACGTCAGCGTCGATATACTTGCTGTCTTTTTTTATGCCGTAAACAGTCGCGGACTCTTCTTTGATCCTGTCGTCGATAGTTTTGAGCGAGCCTGCGCAGTATTTCTCTGCGCCCTCGGTCTCAGTTTCCATCGGCATTTTCAGAATGTACTGGTACTTGCAGGTCATATTGTCGATTATAATATCCTGATAATTCAGAAGCAGGGGCTTCATCGCAAGGCTGAAAAAGATTATTACGTTTGCGAAGAATATACCGATGAAGATAGTGATGTAGTTCGGCATATTCTGGAATATTACTCTTAGGCGGAAACGCTTCATTATGCCTATCTTGGTATTCAGCTTAAACGCTTTTTTCTTCTGCTTTCTCTTTAGATCTCTGCGCAGGAATTTGAGCGGAGAAAGGCTGAGCTTGTTTGCAAGTATAGCAAGGTCGATAAGGAAAAGCAGTATCAGCGGAACTACGGTGGTCTTTACGAAAGCCTCGGCGTTCCATATAGTAACGTATGTCGGCAGGTTGTAACTCTGATAATATATATCGGTAACGAAGTCTTTGAGCACGGTATAGCCGAGAATATTGCCGACTATCGCCGCAACTATCATTACGATCATCGGGGCGGTAAGATAATGCCTGATAAGCTCGCCTCGGGTATAGCCCGTAGCGCGGAGCGCCCCTATAACGGTAGCTTCTTTATTTATAGTATTGCTGGTAGTGATAGCGAATACGAACGAGATCATGATGACTACCAAATAGAGGAATACGGTTATCATAGCGCCGTCGCCCTTGATGTCCTCGCCCGCGAAGTGGATAGCGTTGTTGGAATACTGCGGAATGAACTGTTTCAGCGGCGAAACGGCGTTGATGTCTTTCATCACGTTCTCAGCCATATCCTTAGCTTCGCCGTCGTCCTTAGGGGCTTTATCGTATTTCCAGGAGTAGCTGTAATGAAGAGCTGATTCGTCGAAGCTGTCGAAGCCGTCTTCCGTCATTATAGCAACGCAGAATTTCATAGCGTCGAACATCATATCTCCGGGGCTGGAATAAAGAGTACTGTAATCTGAAAGCGCCACCAGACCCGTGATCTTCAGCTTGGTATCGCCGAGAGTGATATTATCGCCTACAGTGAACTTGTTATTATACGCATACATTCTGTCGATAGCTATCTCGTCTTTAGCGGAGGGCAGCCTGCCTTCCATTACGCAAACTTTATCTACATCTTTACGCGGTTTGAAAACGCGGACAGTGCTGTCTACCTCTTTAGTTTCTTCCTCAACGTAAAAGTTTTCATATACCGTGAGCTTTTCTTTGCCGTCCTCTATTTTTGAGATAGTATCGGCGTTGGCTTTTTCCGTAAGCTCGAAGTTGCCGTCCTCGATATTATATTTTTCAAAGCCGTCTTCATATGCCTGCTTCATGCTTCCGCCTGCTACCAACATACCCGAAACGGCGCTTATCATCATAGTGATAAAAAGGAAGATCACTATGTACTTTCCTGCTTCTGATCTAAGTTCGCGCGGGACACGCTTTATGAGCGGATCTTTGATCTTTTTCTTCTTCAATCAAGACACCTCCCAATTACCATTCGAGCTCGGAAGCAGGTATCTTATTTTCGTTAAGATAATTTTTACGGATAGTGCCGTCGCGCAGGGTGATAACGCGGTCTGCCATGTTCTTTATAGCGTCGTTATGCGTTACCATCACGATGGTGTTGCCGTACTTTTTGTTTACGTCCTCGATAAGTTTGAGTATCTCCTTAGAGGTGTTGTAATCGAGTGCGCCGGTAGGCTCGTCGCAAAGGAGAATATCGGGGTTTTTAACTATCGCTCTGCCGATAGCAGTTCTTTGCTGCTGACCGCCGCTGAGCTGGTTAGGCAGCTTATGGCGATGCTCATAAAGACCGAGCGTTTTTAGCAGCTCGTCCACATCGAGAGGATCGTCGCTGAGGTAAGCGCCTACTTCTACGTTCTCTTTGATATTGAGATTAGGGATCAGATTATACATCTGGAAAATGTAGCCGAGGTGCTTTCTGCGGTAAAGCGTGAGCGCCTTTTCGTTCATATCGGCAGTTTTTTCGCCGTTGATAGAGATATAGCCGCTGTCAGCGTTATCAATTCCGCCGATTATATTCAGCAGAGTAGATTTGCCCGAACCCGAAGCGCCGAGCAGCACGCAAAACTCGCCTTTTTCAATGCCGATGTCTATACCCTTTAAGACTTCGGTATAGCTGTCACCCTCTCCGAAATGTTTTTTCAAACCGCTGATCTCCAAAAACATCATATTCACCCTTCCTTATTAGTTAGCAATCGCTAACTATGCGGCCGAACAAGCTCTGTCAATTCTTCCCTGCTGATATATGCAGAAATCATCCGCGCTGAGCCTTTGCCTGCATTTTCTTTTTCTTTTTGATCTGCTTTTCGATCTTTTTTATCTTCTTCGCATTCGCGTGGCACATACCCGCGTTAGCGCAGCCTGCGCATTTGCAGCCGCACGAAGACTTTCCCGCGCGCTTATCCTTTACCATCTGCATTATGATAAGCACTACCACGGCAATAAGAATGGCAGCTACAAAAGCTGTACCTGATACCGTATCCATTATATATACCTCCTCATTCTCAAAAAAGCGCCGTAAAAGGTTAGCTCTTGCTAACCCTATGCTATAAGTTTACCACCGCTAACCGATTTTGTCAAGCGTTTTTTCACCAAATTTTCATTTTCAGACATATTCACAAAAACGCCGATCTACAGCAGGGTTTTTTGTATATTATACTACAATACAACACGATAGGGAAACAAATCATACGCCAAATAGCAAAGCGCAGACCTGTAAACAGCCTGCGCCTCAGATAAAGTGTGTATGGAGTTAAAAATTGTGATAACTAAAAAATCACTTAGCAAGCTTTTCGCCGAGTGCGCGGCAGTTTTCAAGAGCTTCGTCATCGGGAGTTTCGTTAGCGATAAGACCTTCGCCGTCGATCATCTTTGCGCCGGCAGCCTTAGCGCGCTCAACCCAGCTTCTCATCCATTCGCCGTCGCCCCAGCCGTAAGAGCCGAAGAGAGCGATAGTTTTGCCGGAAAGCTTGCCCTCAACGCCTGCGAAGAAAGGCTCAAATTCGCTTTCTTCAAGCTCTTCAGCGCCCATTGCGGGGCAGCCGAAAGCCACTCTGTCGTAATCGTCGATATTGCCTGAAAATTCAGAAACGTTAAAGAGATCTGCTCCTGCTGCTTCTGCGACAGCCTCAGCCATTGCCTGTGTATTGCCCGAACCGCTCCAATAGATAACTGCTGTTTTCATTCTCAAATACCTCCTAAGAAATTTTCAGAGCGTTATAAATATCAGCGCCCTGATCTAATTTATTGCACAGATATGCTCTGCACTTATCGTAATTATTAAAGAGTTTTTTCGCTCTGCCCGCGTTGGAGTAAACCTTCCAGCAGCCGCAAAGCAGGAAATTCTCGCCCTTATTCTCAATGAAACCCTCTACGTCCTTAACAGGGTAGCCGAGAAACAGACCGATCTCGTGCGGAAAATCGCCGTTTTCATTGAGCCTTTTAGAAAGGCGCATAAGGTATTCGCCAAGCGTAGTTAGTTTAGAGTAACCAAACTTTGCAAAACAGCGCTGAACGTCTGGGCGGGCGAGCTGTGCGCGAAGCAGCTTTTCATTATAGACGAGCAGTAACTTGCGTGACTTATACTCTTTCAGCAAATAAATGCGTATGCCTTTCGCGCCGGCGCGGGTGTTGAAAAGGCGGATATTATCCTCTACCGAGAATTTATTTTTGTCGATATTGATAAGATTGGCGGGCTTTATGCCAAGCATCGAGGGGGCTGACTGAAACGCCAGTATCCTGCCGAAATCGCTATGCTCTTTATCAGACATCTGCGCGCACCTCCTGCTTATATTATAGGTTAACATACGATAACTTATACATTTATTTTTAGACTGCGCGCTGTAACAGCTGAGCAGTCTTTTTTTGGTTAGATATTGCTAACTCTCAATTATATAATAACACATGATGAGAGATTTGTCAAGAGGGAAATATGAAATTTGCTTGAATTTTTGCGGAGATGAAAAATAAATGAAAACTTCTCCAAAAAGTTATTAAATATCACGGCTAAGCGGCAGGAGCTTTTGCCGTAAAGCTAACCCTAAGCAGGGCGGAGTACCGCCGAACGAAAAGAAATAAACACCATGCAGCAGCTTTAGGACTGCTGTTTCTGTAAATAATGTAAGAATATAACATTGTAAAAATATTGACAATCATGGCGGGGTGTGTTATAATTTAAAAGAATAGATTTTTTCGTAAGAAAGGAATGATCTGAATGGCAAAAAGCTCTCGCTTATGGTACAAAGCGCCCGCTGACGACTGGAACAAAGCACTGCCCGTCGGCAACGGCAGGATAGGCGGAATGATATTCGGTCAGCCGATAGAAGAGACCATACAGCTCAATGAAGACTCGGTATGGTCAGGCGGATACCGCAAGAGGAACAATCCCTCGGCTAAGCCGAACCTTGAAATAGTGCGCAAACTGCTGAAAGAGGAAAAGATCTCAGAAGCAGAGGAGATAGTTTTTGACGCATTCTGCGGCACGCCTGTAAATCAGCGCCACTATATGCCGCTTGGAGATCTGAACATTATACATTATAAATACAAGGGTGCGGAGTGCGAATACTCGCAGAGGGATCTCGACCTCGACACGGCTGTTTCGGGCTGCGATTACAGCATTGACGGCGTGGATTTTCACCGCGAGATATTCGTTTCCGAGCCTGACGCGGTAATGGCGATAAAGCTGACGGCTTCAAAACCCGCCGCGCTGGATATTCGCGTTAGGATAGACGGCAGGGACGATTATTTCGACGACAACTCCCCTGTTGCGGAGGACGCCATACTTTTCTACGGCGGCTGCGGCTCGGAAGACGGAATAAACTTTGCGGCGTACATAAAAGTTATCGGCAAGGGCGGAAAAGTTGCGCCTTACGGAAGCTTCATTAGCTGCGATGGCTGCGACGAGGTGACTATACTGCTAAGCGCGCGCACCGATTACCGCTGTAAAGACTACAAGGCGATGGCTAAAGCAGACGTGGAAGCCGCCGCTGAGATGGAATATGACGAGCTTAAAAACCGCCATCTGCATGATTACAAGGCGCTGTACAAGCGCGCTTCGCTGACATTAGTCGGCGAGGACAAGAGCGATATACCTACCGACGAGCGGCTTGCGCGGTTCAAAGAGGGCGCGGAGGACAATGGGCTGACAGAGCTTTACTGGAACTTTGCGCGCTACCTCATGATAGCAGGCAGCAGGCGCGGCACGCTCCCGCTGAATTTGCAGGGTATTTGGAACAAGGATATGTGGCCTGCATGGGGCTGCAAATTTACTATAAACATCAACACTGAGATGAACTACTGGGGCGTGGAAACGGGCAACCTCAGCGAGCTTTCAGAGCCGCTTTTTGACCTGTTAGAGCGTATGCGCCCGAACGGAAGAGTTACGGCGGAGGAGATGTACGGCTGCAGCGGATTCGTATGCCACCACAACACCGACCTTTGGGGCGACACCGCTCCTCAAGATCTTTGGATGCCGGGAACGCAGTGGCCTATGGGCGCGGCTTGGCTTTGTCTGCACATATGGGAGCACTACAAATTTACTCTCGACCGCGATTTTCTTGACGAAAAGTACCCGACAATGAAAGAAGCGGCGGCGTTCTTCGAGGATTTCCTCATAGAGGACAGCGAGGGCAGGCTGGTAACATCGCCCTCGGTATCGCCCGAAAACTCGTACATCACGGCAAGCGGAACGCAGGGCGCGCTCTGCATGGGGCCTTCGATGGACAGCCAGATAATCTACGAACTTTTCAGCGCGGTGATAGAAGCGGCGGAGATACTTGGTGTAGATATGGTGCATAACAAGAAGCTGAAAGCGCTGCGCGAACGTCTGCCTAAGCCAGAGATCGGCAAGTACGGTCAGATAAAGGAATGGGCGGTGGATTACGACGAGGTCGAGCCGGGACACAGGCACGTTTCGCAGCTCTTTGCGCTTTACCCCGGCGACATGATAACCAAGCGCTCAACGCCCGAGCTTGCTGACGCGGCGCGCGCAACACTGGAACGCAGACTTTCTCACGGCGGCGGACACACGGGCTGGTCGCGCGCGTGGATAATCAACTTCTGGGCGCGGCTTTTCGACAGCGAAAAGGTCGCGGAAAACGTTCGTGCACTGCTGGCGTACTCGACTTCGGACAATATGTTCGATATGCACCCGCCTTTCCAGATCGACGGAAACTTCGGCGGCGCGGCAGGCATAACAGAAGCGCTTTTACAGAGCGAAAACGGCGAGCTGATACTGCTCCCCGCCCTGCCAAAGCAATGGGCTGACGGCAGCTTCAGGGGTCTGCGTGCGCGCGGAGCATTAACGATAAGCTGCGAATGGAGCGGCGGCAAGGTAGTAAACGCGGTTATCGTGCCAGACAAAGACGTTGCGATAACGCTTGTGATGCCGCAGGGCTGTATGCTGAAAGGCGCAGATGCAAGCGGCGAAAGCATAAAGATAAACATGAAAGCGGGCGAGCGGTACGAGATATGCCGCTGTGCCGAATAAATAAGGAAAGCAATTGAAAAGAGGAAAAGACATGAAAGCAAAAAAGCTGGCGGCAGCCGCTGCGGCGGCAATGATCGCGATAACAGCGCTTAGCTCCTGCGGAACATCTATCATCAAAAATGAGCAGATAGATACAAGCTCGGCCTCATCTGCGGCGGACAGCGCGGCAGATGTACAGGGCGACGTGCAGACTAGCGACAGCTCTGCCGCCGATACGGAAAAAACTCAGCAGCAGGTGAATTACGACGCTATAGAAGTGCCGTATGTGGAGTACAAAAAGACCTATCAGGCGGAATCGGGAACGATAATCGGCGACACCGCTTCGGTAAAGAAAGAGCGTGCTTCGTTCAAGGGCGACGGATATGTTACGGGCGCAAATCAGGACAACTGGAGCCTGAGCTTCGACCTGCCGGAATCACAGTTTTACAACATCACCGTGCAGACTGCGGCGGATAAGAACACTAACTGCCGACTTTATGTCAACGGCAAGGAAGTTTGGGTGTTCCGCTCGACTAGCAACGGAACTTTTGAAGAACGCAAGCTGGAGAACATCTGGCTGGATAAAGGCATAAACGAGATAACCATTCGCTCGACCGATGACGCGGCTGACATCGACTACGTTACCATTGAGGCGAACAAGGACATCAGCGCGCTGAACCCCGACCTTTCGGCGGCGAAGCTCTCGAACGCGAACGCCGACTACAACGCGAAGGCGCTCTATTCGCTGATATGCTCGAATTACGGCAAGCAGATACTTACTGCTCAGCACGACAGCGTTGGAAGCACCGAAACTACCGACCTCGTCGCTACCATGACCGAGGGCAAGTACCCCGCTATGCGCTGGTCTGAGATAGGCGGTTACACGCGCTCAAACACAAAGGAAGTCACCGCGGCGAAAGCTTACGCGGCTGATGGCGGTATCATAGCTTACGACTGGTACTGGCTCGACCCTGCGGGCGGCAATGATTTTGAAGTTGCAAAGACGAATTTTGACATAAAGAAAGCCGTACCCGAAAAGGTCAAGCAGACAGTTTCGAGCGGCGACAGCTATCCCGACGACCTCAACGAAGATCAGCAGAGCGCGGGTTCGCAGGCGGCGGCGCTTACTCAGACCGAGGAGGAAGTACCGAAATACTCTATTGAAGAGATGGCGATATGGACTGACGAAGACATCGAACAGCACCACGGCGCGGGCGACATCACCGACGAATGTTACAAGATACTGAAAGACATCGATAAAGTTTCAAGCAAGCTGAAAGCGCTAAAAAAGGCGGACGTTGCCGTACTTTGGCGTCCTTTGCCCGTTGCGAGCAACGGCTTGTACTGGTGGGGCACGGACAAGGATTCGTACAAGTGGCTCTGGCAGCTGATGTACACGAGAATGACCGTTTACCACGAGCTGAACAACCTTGTGTGGGTATGGAGCGCGCAGAACGCTGACTGGTACGTCGGCGACGAATACTGCGATGTGCTTTCGGCAGACGTTTACTCAAACGGCAACCGCGACGCGCAGATAAACACACTGCTCTTCCTCAACAACATCTGCAAGACCAAGCCGCTAGGCATGAGCGAATGCGGCAATCTGCCCGCGATGGAGAGCGTGCTTCAGGAAAAAGCGTACTGGTCGTTCACAGCGCTTTGGAGCGAGCCTTACCTCGGCGAGGAGATAGGCGTTACGCTGACCGATACAGCGCAGGCAGAAGCGAATGCGCAGCGTTTCAAGCAGTATTACAACAACAATTACACGCTGACGCGCGACGAGCTGCCCAATCTGAAAGACGTGGCGGCGAGCATAAAGGCGCAGGAAAAGGCGGACGCAAAGGCTGACAAGAAAGCCAAGAAAGAATCCGACAAGGCCGCAAAGAAAGCGGCTGAGAGCGAAGCCGAAAACTGATATGCAAATGCGTACAGCCGCGGTACTTTTTACGGTACTGCGGCTGTTTTTATGCTGTAAGTTTATTTGCAAATAAAAAAGACCTTGAAATCATACGAAATCAAGGTCTTTGGTGAGCTATCGGGGATTCGAACCCCGGACCCTTTGATTAAAAGTCAAATGCTCTGCCAACTGAGCTAATAACTCACTTGCACGATCTCAGCAAATTTTATTTCTTGCTTAACGTGCTATATTATTATAGCAAAAAATCGTGCTGTTGTCAAGCTATATTTTAAATTTCAGCGTTTTGCACAACTATGTTGACAAATTCGCTGTAAATCAGACGTAAAATGCAAAAACATAATCGTCCATCACAAAGCCGCTGCCAATATCGGTACATTCTTCACGGATAACACGCATTCCGTTGTGCTTGTAGACGTTTATCGCGTGGGTGTTGCCCTTATTTACGGTGAGCCAGATAATCTCGCAGCCCTCTTGGCGGGCGATGTGCTTTATCTCTTTCCACATGATGGAAGCAAGACCCTTGCCGCGCGCACTGCTTTTGAGATAAAGCTTTGAGAGAAAAAGTGAGCCATCGGGCTTTTTGCAAATACCGAAATAGCCGAGCGGTACGCCGTCAACGAAAAGCATCTTATAGTGGTAGCCCTCCTCGGCGATCTGCCGCTTCATCGCATCAAACGACTGAAATTTCTCGAGCATATAGTCGATCTGCTCCTCAGTGATTATACCGGGGAAAAACTCGTGCCAGATCTCGTTGGCTAGGTCAGCGAGCCGGTGAAGCTGCTCGTCGGTGGCGGCTTCAACAAAATCAAGCTTTGTCACTTTCATTCCTCCATGCCCTTCAGATACTCGATAAACTGCTTCGCAACGCGCGGCGAACGGCCTGCGCGAGAGAGTGCGAACGCTTCAGCGCGCTGCTTGACTTCCTCGATCGGCGTTTTGATGTCATACTGCTTTGCAAGGCTCTCGACAACAGTGAGATAGAGCTTCTTGTCGGGCTTGACGTATGTAACAGTGAGTCCGAAGCGGTCGGAGAGTGAGAGAAGCTCCTGCATAGTGTCGCCGCGGTGAACTTCATCGCCCTCGCGCGAGGAGAACGTTTCGCGTACAAGGTGGCGGCGGTTTGAGGTCGCGTAAATGCAGAGGTTAGCTGCAGTTGATGAAACACTGCCCTCTAGAATCGCTTTGAGCGCGGCGAAATCATCGTCGTCCTCGGTAAAGCTGAGGTCGTCTATAAAAATTATAAATTTCAGCGGGTTGCGGCTTATCTGCTCAACTATTGCGGGTATCTCGTGGAGCTGTTTCTTTTTCAACTCGATAAGGCGCAGACCCTCCTTAGCGTAATCGTTCGCGATAGCTTTTACGGTCGAGGATTTGCCGGTGCCGCAGTCGCCGTAAAGCAGGACGTTATTTGCAGGCTTGCCGGCAAGCAGAGCAAGGGTGTTGTCGATGACCTCTCCCCTCTCGCGCTCGTAGCCCGAAAGCTGGCTCAGCGAAATGCTGTCGGGATATTCGACTGGAACGATCTTACCATTGTCGATTACAAAAACGTGATACTGTGAGTAAATGCCATAGCCATATTTAGCAATATTATGTATGCGGTCGGCATAGATTTTGGAGAAATCAGCTTTTTCGGTATTATATCTCGGCAGGAAGCCATCAAAATCGAGCGAATCGGTAAGCTCTTCGCAAGAGATCTCAGCAAGCTCTTCAAGCAGAAAAAGCTCGTTCGCAAGGCACTCGTCGAGCAGCTCGCCAGTTTGTTCACCCGAACCGCGGCGCAGCATATAGAGATTTTCGTTTTCAAGAACAAGTTTCAGGATATATTTGGTTAAATTGTCACCGTGCTTATAGAGCAGCGAAACAAATTCGCAGTACCATGAAACGCTGTCGCTGCACTCGTCCTCAGCAGCGGCGAGGGTTTCGAGCAGCGCGTGTACTACTTCGTCCTCTTTGAGCGATTTAAAAATAACAAGCGTTTCGCATCTTTCAAGCAGATCGCGATATTTTGACATACTAACACTTTCCTTCGTTAAAATTGTTTATCCGTAAGGGATATTATTATTATACCACGAATCGGCACGGAATGCAAGATTTTTGCAAACAAAAACGGCGAGGTCTTTCCACGCCGCTTTGTTCATTATTCAGATTTCGGAGCTTCATCCGGATGTTCCTCAAGATACTTTTCGGTATCCAGCGGATAATTTTTCAGATCAGGCAGATCGCTGAGAGTAAGCACATGATCGTTTGTGTAAATCTTTTTCCACATATCAAGCGAGGTGTATTCGCCCGAAAGCTGCATATCTTTCAGCGTAAATTCGCCGTTCCATGTTGCGAACCAACACCAGCGCGTACCATCGTTCATAGCGGTATCGGGATCAAAGAGCGTGCCGTTTTCTGTGAGTGCGACTATCTTTTTCGCGGAAGTAGTCGACTTAGTATAATCATAATACCACTTCTTGGAGGAATAGTCGCCGGCGTCAGCGTAAACATCGTAACCCATGATGTCAACATACTCATCGCCGGGATAGTAGGAAACGTTCTGACCGTTCCATACCCAGATAAGGTTGTTTATCTTGTGGTAATTTGTGAGGCGGTCGTACATAAGCTGCCAAAGCTCCTTGTAAGCGTCAGCGCCCGACGAGCCCCACCAGAACCAAGGATTGTTCCACTTCGGGTCGCCGCCGCCCTCATGCAGAGGTCTCCAAAGTATAGGCACATGATAATCGTCCAGCTCGGCAAGGTACTGCGCAATGGTGTCGATGTCGCTGACAAGCATGTCATATCCTTCCTGATCCTCGCCGTTCATGATCTTAGCAAGGTCGATGTCGGTATACTCGCTGTAAAAGCCCTGCCACCACTGTCCGCCGTTCTTCATGATGTACGGTTCCGGAGCGTTCCAGTGCCAGCACATAGTAACTATACCGTTCTGATTAAGGTACCAGTCTTTAGCATTTATGATAGCGTCATATCCATTGGAACTGCCGTGAGCAACGCGGCTGGGAGATAGTTCGATAAGGTCAAGACCCATTATAGCCGGATAAACTTCAAAATTCTTGTAGATCTCCTTAAACTCACGGCTCTCGGTGCCCTTGTTATCGGCGGCGTACTGTCCTGAAATTATGTACTTGCCATAAGAATCACAGAGAAAATTGTACAGGCGCTTGGTTTCGTCAGTAGCGTTAGGGTTGCAAAGCTGGCGGTTAACATCATAATCCGCCGAGTCGATCTGTGCCGATGGAGTAATGATTATCTTGTCGATGTAGACAGCGTTGGTCTGGGGTGCTATACCGATCTTGTGCTTACCCTTGCCGATAAGAACACGCTCGGCAACGTTGTTGTCAAAGCTGGTGGTCGCCGCCGTAAAGGTCGTCAGCGCGTCGCCGTCTATGGTTACAGAAGCTTCTGCTCCGCCGTTATCAGAAGCAGAAACAAGCGTAACATCGTAACTTCCCTCAGCGGGAAAATCAATGTCGAAAGTAACACTGTCATCTTTAGAGATCATGATAACGAAGCCTTTTCCGCTGTGATCGCCAAGGAATGTGCTGTCAGAAATAGCAGCTGAGCCTTTGCATTTACCATCCTCAGCCTCGCACTCAAATTTGAAATCCTTAGGTATCGAATCCTCATCACCACTGGAATATTCCGAGAGATCAAAACCGCTGAGCGTTTCACTGACCGGATCGGTCTCGATAGTTTGACGCTGATATGTGCTCGAAGCATCGGGATCAGCAGCAGAATCGGCGGTGGAAGCAGCTGAACTTGAAGAATTGTTATCCTTACTGCTGCATGCCGATACAGAAGCGAGCATAGTAAGCGCCATGCAGGCACAGACTACCCTTTTGAATTTATTATTCATGAAAAATTGTCCTTTCTTTGCAGTGCAAACTGCATAATCTAACACTATAATTTTATAACTTTTTTTAAGCAATGTCAATAGATTTCGCAATGTTTTACACGCGGTTCATATCTAAAACGTTTACATACAACAAGAAACGGCTGCCGATGAACCGACAGCCGAAACCTGATAGGAAAAGTAAGGAAAGTAAAATGAAAAAAGAAAAATTCTAACTTCGGCAGATACAGGTCAAACTTGTTGGCGTCTCCATCGCCGTAAGGCAGATCCTCTTTCAGCGTGCCGAGCTCATCGCTCCATTTTACGCTGTATTCCTTTGCCCAACCGGGCTGAATGGCGAACTTGCTGACAGCGCCTGCACAAAAGGCCAGCAAAAATGCCAAAATACCAACTCCGACCGACACAGCCCGCACCTTCTTTCCTCTTTTTACCTTGTTCACAGAACATTCCCTCCAAACAGCGTGCCGCCCAACAGCAGGTTCATCAGCGCTCGCACCGCCAATCGTCCCAGAACGAAGCCGATCAGGAGGATTGCGGAAAGGATCAAAACTCGTTTTGTTGTCAGTGTCATAAAGTATCTCCTTGACTTTTTGATGAGACAAGTGTATCGTATAATTATTGATGAGTCAATTGTCTCAGCAAAAATGAGACAAAGCACAAGGAGATGTATCAGCCCATGAACAATCAGGAGAAGAACACCTATGTCCGCAATCAGATTCTTAGAGCACTTCTGAACATGATGCAGGAGCAGCCCTTTGCCGATATTTCCATCAGTGCCTTGGTAAGCACGGCGCAGGTAGGCAGAGCTTCTTTCTACCGCAATTTTACGGACAAGGAAGATGTACTGCGGCAGGAGAATGACCGGCTGACGGCACAGTGGAAGCAGAGCTATGACACCGCGGAGCACGCCGCTCCCAATGAGCTACTTATTTCGTTGCTGGATTTTTACAGCGTGGTGTTCCTGGATGTGCTGAACAACGCCGAGCGTATCTCCGACCACTGCTCCAACATTGCGGTGCGCATGGTGGGCATGGAGGCCGGCGATGATTACGACTCTCACACCCTGAAAAACATCATGCACCACAGCCCCAGCAAGGACTATATGCTGGAGTACGAGCAGTGCCGCAAGGAATACCTTGTGCCGCTGGAAGAAATGGAAGCCTGAATCATATAAATGCAATGAGCCGCTGACATCGTGTACAAGTATAAGAGTTAGATATGAAGATATTGAGTATCTAACTTTTATTTATATAAA
>OHAQ01001871.1_pt1 | contig 15932 bp, 20 predicted proteins | sample 1577111 | NCBI WGS metagenome assembly OHAQ01 (sample SAMEA3541549, study PRJEB24748) | human gut metagenome | biome: human gut; feature: human-associated habitat; material: faeces | place: China | collected 2012 | reverse complement strand
GCGAACAGGCAGGTGAACAATATTCACCCAGTGCATTGGTGAAAATACTGAAAGATGCGGCAAGAAAAGCCGGAATAAAACACCGGGTACATTTGCACATGCTTCGGCACACTTTCGCTACTCACCTGCTGGAACAAGGGACTGACCTAAGAACCATTCAGGAGCTTATGGGGCATAACGATATAAAGACGACCTCAATTTATTTGCACGTGTCTAATGCTTACAAAGCCAAAGTTCCAAACCCGTTGGATAGTTTGGATGATGATTAGATTATGACCTATTAGAGATTAGGAACTACACCATAAGGTGTGGTTATTGAATAATTCAAGACAACTAAAGCAACTATAAATCAACGACTTACATCAGCAAGTCAAAGACGAACAAAAATAAACTCACTAATATGGTAGATTTGTTAAATAGCATATATACAGCCAGTTACAATACAAAGAAGTACCGTTTATCGGATTTCTTCAATCGGTGGTGGGACGAGTATGCACAGCACCCGGCGGAGTATATCACCCCCGAACAGTACAAGGCGGTGAACGCTATCCGTGTATGCCGTACAGCAGCTTTAGGCATAGATACATATGCTTGTCCCGAATGTGGCGAAGTACGGGAAATCTACCATAGCTGCAAGAACCGTTTCTGCCCGTCATGCGGTTGGCGTGATACGCTGAAATGGGCGGGACGCATGAAAGACAAGTTGCTGCGAGTGCCACACCGCCATGTGGTTATGACCTTGCCGCATATATTACTGGATTTGGTGAAGCACAACAAGAAAGAAATATTGAATATCTTGATGCGCACATCGGCTGAAACTGTTAAAGACTGGATGCAGCACAAGTTCGGCTTGAAAACAGGAGTGATTGCTGTGTTACATACCTACGGGGAAACGAAGCAGTTTCATGTACACACGCACATGATTATGTCGTGGGGCGGTATTGACAGCAACGGAAAGATTGTCATTCCCGAACGTGACTATGTACATATCCCCTCTATCTGTAAGGTGTTCCGCTACAAGTTTGAAAATGCGTTGATAGAACTGTTCGATGCGGGCAGACTGGAACATGATTTTCGTGACCGCATGGAGTTTATGGGCTTCGTCAAAAAGGTGGCGAACAAAAAGGATTGGATTGTGCATTTGGAGCCGCCGATACAAATGCCGGAGCAGGTGATACAATACGTAGGCAGATATTCCAAAAGAGCGTGTTTGAGCGAGTATAAGATTACGGCAATGGATGGTGAAAACATTTCATTCCGCTATCGTGACTACCTGAACTCACCCGACAGAAGAAATCCGGTGGAAAAGGAACTGACATTGCACTATCGTGAGTTCTTCCCCCGATTGTTGCAACACGTTCCCCTGCGTTACTTCCGCATCGTGAGGTATTACGGCTTCTACTCCAACAAAGGTAATTTGCCGGAAGAATACTTCGGACGGGATAAAAGCGAGATTGAGGAAACTAAATTGCAGCAGGAAGAAAGCGAGTATGAAAACCCGTATTTCTGCGAGTGCTGCGGACAAATGAGAGTTTACAGTCACACAACGGTAGCAAGTGGCGGCACAACATATACGGTTGTATTGGAGCATTGCGACATACACAGACGAAAAGCGGCATGATAGCAACATGGGATAGCTATGCCCTGCCGTGAACAAATACAGAAAAATCCCATAAAACAGAAGAAAGGAGAACAAAAAATGAATGAAATACAGATAAGAGCAGTAATAAAACAAGGAAGGTGTAAGCGTGAACTTCACACCTCTTTCTGTCGGAAACAACAGTTAAAAATTGAAGTTCTATATAATATGTAACAAGGCAAGGCGGGTAAAACTGTCTTGAACATGAAAATTAAGCACCTAAACGGTGCATATTTCCGTGCCATTAACAAAAATCAGCAGCAAATATGAAACATATAAAAAATCAAATTACCAAATTAGAATACAATCCGTTCAGTCATCGATTGTATTTTTTGACTAATGCTCTATTGTGTTATAATTTTGATACGTTTGATTTTAAGATAGACAATAATCCGTTAGGAGAACCTATTTTATCTAAAATCCAAAATGTCAAAATCACAGATAATAATGATAAAATAGAGCTTGATACAGTTTTCAGAAGAAAGGAACGTCATATTGTCTTAGATTGCTATAACACTATCAATCAATACATATACAAATTGTTTGCCACTCTTCAAAAGCTACAATTTCATATTCGCAAAGAAGATATGGATAGAATTGTCATTATTGTGGAAAACGATGTAATCAGTGAAATAGAGGTCTATAAAAGAAGTCTTGAAACTAACGAATTATTAGATACGCTTACAATAAATAGGTTGGAAAACAACTTGTATCTTGAAGAATTTTGTCCTTATCGGAAAAGTCTTATTGAAAAGGTTGCTTTTGATGGAAAAGCGATTCTTCTGAAAACGGAAGAAAAAGAACGTATGTTTCAATTTGACATACAAGATTTAATATTTGATTGCTTTAAGAATATCTTAATTGATAGTTGTATGTCGCTGAATAATATTTTGTTAACAAGGTCGAGATAACAGCTTAACGCTGTCCCTCACCAAACCATTAGCACCAACTACAAAGAATATGAAAAAAGAATTAGAAATACTATTTGAGCGTAATAAAAGAGAGTTTGCGTTCCTTAAAGAAGAAGCAAATAAAATAGGGGTAGCTTCAAAATGGGGACAAGGTGTAATTCCACCTTATTCAATTCTACCATTTTATAGTGAGTTACTTGGGAATAAACCGGGGAGATTTCTAAAAAAAGCATCTAAACCGGGAGTAAATAAACAGTGTTATTTATTAAATACCGACAATCAAATTATTAATGGTGTCGAATATGATTCGTTTAATGATTTGAATAGTCAATGGATAGTTTCTAACAAATTCTATTTTTATTCTCCTGATTCAACCATTCAATACTCTTTTGGTAGCGCATTTGAAAACGAAACAAATGCAAGATTAGAGAGAGTTACTATCGCTCAAATAGAAGATAATAAAATCAAGAGTGCTTATAGTTTTGGTAATAGAAGCGAATATGAAGAACTTTACTATTCATACCAAGATGATAGGATTTGCGGTATAACACAAAAAGTTTGGGTAGATGCATATTTTGAGCGTCACTACATAATAATGTATGATGATATTTCAATCCTTGAAATATTGAGTGACGGTACAACTCAAAAAATATATCCGGAGTAATTTGATATGAATAGAGAAAACGGTGCTAACAAAGCGTGATAACACTTAAACAGCGTTCCCCGCTAAACCATTAGTAACCTGTAAATTGAAATAAGAAAATAGTATGAACGAAGATATAAAATCATACAGTAAATATAAAGCTATACTGGAAGAGTATGAAGCAAACTTTGACGATAATCCAATTAGAATAATGTGCCACATGATTGACTTATATGAAGATTTATGTGATACTTTTTTTCATGATTTATGTGATAGTATTGTTCTATGGATTACGGAAAAAAGCAATGAGGAAGTTTTGAAATATATCGAAGATAAACATAATCCCCATTTGAAAAACTTGCGGGACGGTTTACTGTATAAACTTCAAAATTAGGTTACTAATACGCACCTCAATCGCCTTAAATGGCGATTAGCTGCCAAACATTAACATCAAAACAGTGTACCATATATGGAAGCAAGAGATAAGTTGAGTACAAAAGAAAATTTTTTATCCCTTATTAGGATGCAAACGGAATTTATCAACGATTGTAAAAAAGACATACAGAATTTAAAAAACAGTGAAGTTAAGGGTATTCAATTATACAGTTTGCCAAACATCGAAGTTATTCAGAATAAGTATGAAACAATTTTAATGTATGAATATGATAATTTACTTGCAACTTATTCTATGGGAGAAAATATAGATAAGATATTACCATTATATAAAGAAATCGTTTCATTCATGGATATTGCATGGAAAAAAGACAACGGATATATCCTAATGGTAAATATGCTTTCTATTGGTATATTATTAGACGTGGAAGATACTATATTCAATAAATTAGCAATGATTATTCAAAAGGATAAACTAAATGATTTCCTAATAAATTATCTTCTTCATCACATATGCAAAATTGATGTTTCTCTAAATATCGGTAACTTTTTGTTCCCTCGACCTTATGCAGCAACAAAGGAAATTGTCTTGTTCGCTGAGAAAGATAAGATGTCAAGTGTAAAGAGATTAAAAAAATATCTTTCACAAGAATGGTACAGAGGTCATTCTGGTTATGGTTGGCATAACATTCATAAGATAAACATATTTGCGCACTCTGGGTATTGGAGTTTTGAAAGTGGTGCATTAGTGAAAATACTCGGTTTGGATGATAGCAGTCTAAAAGAAGTACAATATTATCCTTATGATATGGTACATTGGAATGAGAAATAAATTGAGATGTTAACGAAGCAGGATAACGCTTACAGCGTTCCCCGCTTAGCCATTAGCGAAAACAAAAACCAGTATGATGCAGCAAGTAGAAAAACTGAAAGAAATAGTCAATCAAAACAGTATGGGGCATTTGCCTTTACCTTGTCGTATTGATTTAATGAAACAAATAGGTAATACACGGATAGTACAAAAGATATTATGCGAGTGTTGTAAGAAAGTTTATCTGCTCTTACCAAAGGAACTTGAAACGGAGAGCCTGTTATACACGGTTTTGTCCGAAATAGATAGTTATCTGTATAAGAACAAGGGAACTGCTGAAAACATATTGATTTCGGTAGAACGGTTACGCAATTACGTAGAGCAATCTATTGATAGTCCCGAAGATATGGCAAGTTGGGCTATTATTGCTTTAGGATATGCTACCCGTTATGACGCAGCTTCCATATTAGCAATAGAGGATTATAATGGTGAAGATGATAATGCTTTCGACTTTGAAAGCTGGAATGTGGATTTTATATGCTCGGTAGCCTATTCTGGTAGCAATCCTTTTGTGGAAAATGGGAATGTAGAGAAACGCAAGGAATATTGGTTGTGGTATATAAAAATGACAGGAGAAATTGCTCAAAATCCTAATGTTGAACATCTATCATTACCAGTATGCAAAAGCACAAATCCTTTAATTGATATACCAGCCCGTCATCAATTAGATTTACTAAAGACTAACAAAGGAATATCTTTTGATGATATTAGAGATTCAATTTTACTTCAAATTCCCAATGAAATAAAATGGGATTTCATAGATGTAGTATTCGTTTCATGTATCAGTTGTATGTTGAACATCCATTCTTCTACAGGAGAGAAAATAAATATTGGAAATACAATCCATAATGTATGCAATGATTTTAGACTGAAACGAAAAGAAATGTATATACAATACCCAAAGGAAGGGGCTTGGTTTTCTCTAAAAATGGTCATTAACAAAAATAACTCTTACAAATTGGATTTCAATTATGACAATCTTGATGAAATCCCCGTTTATTTTCAAGTATTAGATTGGATTTTGAGCTTTTATTGCAAATTTCCACGAAGTAAAGAATACACCCCGCAGTGGCTAAGAAAAATAGTAGGAAGAAGAAAGCTGTATCTAACTTAGTTTCTGTGAGTGGATAAATAATTTCGCTAACAACGCAGGATAACGGGCAAGCCGTTCCCTGCTAATCATTATATGTAACAGTATGGAATATCACGATAAAGAAATAACATCAATAGCATACCAAAAAGAAGATGCAACACTGACCTTTACTATATCAAACATTCGTTTGGTTTGTAAAGGTGTTGAATGGTGGGAATTATCTTCTTTTGATATTCAAAATGTCATATTGGAACTCAATATTTTCACGAACACCAACATACCTACCTATCTGATTAGCGAGTATAGTTGGGTGAAGAATTATCAAACAAGAGATACTTTGAAGTTCATTCATATAGATTCATCTGTCGGAATGAATGGAATGATAGTAGCCAGTGATATTCAAGAAGTACATATAACGACGAAAGGTAACATCTAACGATGCTCCTTTCTAACCATTATCACTAATTGAACAACTAACAAACTAATATATGGAATTAAAAGTTTTAGAAATTTCTTATGAGTTAGATAATGAAGAAGGTCTTAACGCCTTATTCTTTCAAACAAGTGAAGGCTATTATACTATATCAAGGTTGAAAGAAGAAGATAACCTTTATATGGAACTAAATAGTCAAGAGAACGGAAAGTATTTTGATACAGAATATTTTGATTGTAGTGTTAGAAACGGCTGTATATCTTTTAATGTGCCTGAAAATAGAAATTGGGATTTAGGAATATACCAAAATATAACTTTGCTGTTTTCTCCTGTGAATACAGATGAATTTAAGAGAATATCAATGGTAGTCAGAAATATATTCACAGAAAGAACAGGTATGTATTATACAAATGAATAGATTAATAAAACTCACTGATAACGAAGCAGGTTAACGCTTGACAGCGTTCCCCGCTTAGCCATTAGTAATCACAAAATTGTAACGATATGTACGAAACATTTTTGGAAAGAAATACAGATTGCATCAGACAAACAGTTGATGATGCTTTCATTGCACAATATGCTGATATTGCGCCCGAAAGCCTAACCACCCTTTGGAAAGAAGTTGGATTGGGTATCTTTTGTAATGGATTATTCCGAATTATCAACCCCGAAGAATTTCAGGATTTTGCAGATGAATATAACTCGGATTCATTCAATAAGACTGTTTTGCCATTTATGGCAACAGCTTTCGGGGACATATTCGTCTATGCGAATCATTCCATTATCGGGGATTACGTCATTTATATAAATGTAAGATACGGAACATACAAAAACTTGGGCAACAACATTGCACTACTTCTCAATAAATGTGTATTCAATAAAAGTATTTTAAAAGCATGGTTTAAGGTAGAACACTATGCTGAAATTAAAGATAAAGTTGGTCTGCCGCAATTAGATGAATGTTTAGGATATGTTCCGGCATTGGCATTGGGCGGCACTGAAACTGATGATAATATCCAAATTCTAAAAATCGTACCGTATATTGAAATCATTGCTCAATCAATCGGAGAGTTTGAAAGAATAGAATAATAGATTACTAACATCGCAGGATAACGCTTACAGCGTTCCCCGCTTAGCCATTATAAACATAAATGAAGTATTATGGAAGATATAGACATCCTAAATAAATTCGACAATGATAAATTGATAGACGTAGTGAAAAATTATAAGCGTTATGGCTATGACGATGAACTTCGTGATTATGCCATCCACTTATTAGAAAAGAGAGGTTGGAGCAGAGAAGATTTGCAACAGTTCGGTTATTTAACAAACTATAATTATGATGAAGCCGAAAAGCAGTATAAAGCATACAGCCGAAATTCATTAATTGGTATTTGTACGCTTGTGTTTAGTGGGGGAATTTTAGCTGTTGTTTATTTAATCTTTCTAATTCTAGCTTACCGGAATGTTGCTAAATTCTATAAGGCGTTAGGGCGCAATGAAGATGAAACAGCATTATTCAACGCTCTTGGCGTACTGGCTTATTTTCATCTAAAAGGAAAAATGAAAGAAGAATTGAAAGGAGTAAGATAAATATACAACAATCATCTATGCGCAGTTATCTGAATCACATTAGTAAAACAATTAAAGGATAAACATTATGTACGAGAGGTTTTTAAGTCAGAATATGGAATGTAAGAGGCAGGTAGCGGATGATGCTTTTCTTGCAAAGTATGTCGATATAGCCCCTAAAGAATTGATTGCTTTGTGGCAAGAAGCCGGATTGGGTATCTTTTGCAATGGACTGTTCCGTATAGTGAATCCGGCAGATTATCAAGAGTTCGTGAACCAATATTACCAACGGGAGTATAATGAAGCTGCAATCCCTTTCATGGTAACGGCTTTCGGGGATTTGTTCGTATATATCAAAAGTAGCCAAAAGCAACTTGGCAATCACATCGTTTTTCTGAATATACGGTATGGGACATTCCAAATTTTCACAGATAACTTTAATCTGCTGTTCAACATTCTTTTATTCAAGAATGATTCTTTGGAGTTCAGATATAAGTTAGGGCTATATCCCCGAATAAAAGAAAAGCTGGGTGCGCTGCAAGGCGATGAATGTTTTGGTTATGTTCCCGTCTTGTCAACAGGTGGAGAAGAAACAGACGAACATATACAAGTAGTTAAAATCTTTCCATACATTAACATGGCGGCTCAATTCATCGGTGAATTTGAACGTTTTGAAGCAAGGTGATTTAATAATTAAAGTCATAATGTTGAAACATGAAAACAATAATGCCATATAAAAGAATTGAAAACGCTCTGTTTGCTATTATTTCTCTACTGGTGGGATGGCGTATCACTTCTTACTATACATCTGCTTTGCCCGATTTCGACATAGCGGCTAACGATATATTAATAACGATTAAATGCAAAGTGCTGACATTTGTATTATGGGGGATTATGATCGGAAAAGTATTATCAGATAATTTTCTGATATTTTAGATACAAAATCAACAATACATGGTCCAAATGTACGAGTGTTTTATCCTGTTGGTGTGGTAACAGACTCGAAACTATTGGAAAAAAATAAAGGAAAAATTGTAACAATAAAAGGAAATCGTAAATAAATATTATCCTCTTGTTGAAAAATTGTCATATATCAATGATTGTATTTTTCGAAAACTTGATAACGAGATTCTTTTTGTAGAAGATATGCGTGATTCTATTTTTTCTTTGAGAGGAGATAAATTAACTCCAAGATATTTTGTTGATTATAAGGATAAATCAATGAGTAAGGTAGATCGTAAGAGTATTTTAAAACGAACTAGGGAACCTCTTATTGTTCAACAAGAAAATTTACAATCAGCTATTGATAAGGGATTTAAATATTGGCAGAAAGAAGGACTTCTTACTGCTGAAAGAGCCGAAGAATTAAAGAATATGATTGAGGAACAATTCCCTGACCGAAATAACATTGGTGAGACAAATCCTGTACTCTTTTTGTTGAAAGTAAAGAAATAATAATTATAAAATCGAAAATATATGAAAAGGATTTATTTATACATTGCTATTCTGGTCAAGCAGACTTTATTCCCCGGAAATGTACCTGTTTTTTCCCTAAAGGGCAGCTGCCGTTTCTTTATATCCTGCCTGCTTATTCCCTTGAAGGTAGTAGTTGTTTCCCTATAGGCCGGATTTTAGTCACTATGTAATTGCGTATAGATAACTATGTAACGTCACATATATAACTATCTATTCATTATACACGTTTCAGCCTTCAGGAGCTTCCTCCCTTTGATAATCAGATCATAATCCTGAAGGATGAAAATAGTTGGCAGAAATACAATCTGACAACTAAATTCAGGACGCTACAGTACATATTTTACCTCAATGACACGTTTTATTATCATTTCAGGATAATACTTTATAAATCAACGCCTTGAAGTGGATGAAGGCTGAAAGATAAATATATGGATCCCGCTTGTAGGAGCCATTTTAAATACCAGCTACAGTCATTTGCAGTAGTTGCCGCGGTTATGAAAAATCACTGCGGCACTTATTTGAAATGGCTGCCTACCCATTCTGAAAAAAACGTAAGCTTTTTCTCTGAAGGTTTCACCTTTTTCTATAAATGAAGCAAAACAATGAAATCAAAACAGCTTCTCAGAACTATCGAAATCTGGATGGGCAACGCATCAGGTCAATATTCAAACAAATTGACTCTGGAAACAGGTTTTCTTTATTCAACAAAAAGGAAGGAAAAGCTTTTGAAATACTAAAACTGACTTAGTTCTAGAAGAACTATATCATTATTACAAAATCAACACACTGATTATTAAGATACATACTCATACTTACAACGTAAACATCCTTTTTATACAATTTGAGGAACTAAATGAATTGTTCCACATAATTAGGTACTTATCTCATAAATAACTTATATTTGCATTTGAATAAACATAGTAGTTCTTCTAGAACAAAGTTATTAACCTATGAAAATAAAGGCATTCCCTGAGCAAAGAGAAGAGACCAGATTTGAAGACATCTATCTCTCATATTTCTCAAAGATGAAGTATTTTGCCAAAGAATACGTTATCTCAGAGGAAGATGCCGAAAATATTGTGCAGGATGTCTTCGTTGAACTTTGGGAAAACAAAGAAATGCTCAATATGCATATGAATCTCATTGCCTATTTATTCACTACCATAAAAAACAAATGCCTAAATCATCTTCGTCACAAATTAGTCGTACAAGAAACAGCCAGTAAACTACAGGAAGAATACACCATTTCCCTACGAATGAATTTAGATTCATTAGAAGCATTCGATAATAACCTTTTTTCTGACCAGGATATAGAAAAAATTATTTCCCGTGCATTAGACACCCTTTCTGAAAAATGCCGGACAATATTCATTATGAGTAAAATCGAAGGTAAAAAACAAAAAGAAATAGCCCAGGAATTGAATATCTCTATTAACACCATTGAAACTCAAATGGGCATTGCTTATAAAAAACTCAGAATCGAACTTAAAGATTACTTTCCGATACTACTATTTATTCTTTGTCTTTAAGAAATCAGAAAAAAATATTTTTCCGTTTAGCGGATTTTTCATGCTTAGGTGTTTACTATATACAAGGACAAAATTATGAATGAACAAATAATAAAATATTTCCAGGGAGAGCTTAATACTACAGAAAGATTGCAGTTTTTAAGACAGGTGGAAACTAACAGTGAGTTGAAAAAACAATTCATTGAATATAAAAACATGCATGCCCTGCTAACTCTTTCCGACCAGTCAGATAATAAAGAGGAAAACAGACAGGGATATATACTGTTCAACAAAATCATCCGAACAAAAAAGATACGCAAAATCATATTACATACTGCCAGTTATGCAGCAGCCATCACATTACTGGTTTTGTCTACCTACTGGTTCACCACCAGTCACTATGATATACAACAGTCTGTAGCGGACATTGAGAATACCCTGTATGTACCGGCCGGTCAACGTGTAAAACTGACTTTGCAGGATGGAACTGAAGTCTGGCTGAATTCACAAACAAAATTAACTTATCCGGCTTTATTCTCTGGAAAAGAAAGACGAGTAACCGTGGAAGGTGAAGCCTTTTTCGATGTCGCTAAAAACCCGGAAAAACCGTTTATCGTATCTTCACAGGGAGTAGAAATGAAGGTCCTGGGCACAAAATTCAATGTCCACAGTTATCCGGGGAAAGAGACAATTCAAACAAGCCTGCTTGAAGGAGGGTTAAAAGTATATTTTCCTCATGCCGAATCCAAAGGAGTTATCCTCAAACCGGATGAACAAGTGACAATAAAGGGAAACCAAATGAAAATAGGCTCCCTGCCCCATGCAGATTATTTCTTATGGAGAGACGGGATATATAGCTTTATCAACGAACCGCTTATCGACATATTGAAGAAACTCGAACTCTATTATGACGTAAAGATCATTGTAAAAGATCAATCCATATACAACTGGGAATACACCGGGAAATTCCGTCAACGTGATGGCATCGATCAAATTTTACACATGATACAGAAAATACACAAATTCAAAATCCGCAAAGATGAAGAAAAGAATATCTTCACATTAAGCAGATAACATGTATAATCATTAAAATTAGTATGCCTATGAAGAAACACTTTTAAAAGCAAAAACGGCAGATGCTGTAACATCCGCCGTTGACAATCAAGTAAACACATCAAGTCAAAAATTTTTAGTATTCACTTAATTATTAGCAAAGATATGAAAATAAAAACTTTGTTACCACTCTTTATTGTACATGATCAACACTTTAAAGAATATTTTAGAATCATGAGAGTATCGCTATTTATGCTATTCGTCTGTATTTTTCAACTGATGGCAACAAATACAGAAGCACAAAATGCCATTATGAAACTGGAAACAAATGTGATATCCATCGGGCAACTCATCAATCAAATAGAGAAACAAACAGACTATCTGGTAGTATTTCGCAACCGGGAAGTTGATACGGAACGGACAATACGTGTTCAGGAGATCGGAAGAAATCAGGAAAAGTGATCTCATACCTGAAAGACGCTTTCGAAGGTACAGATATCAGTTACGAATTTACCAACAAATACATTTTGTTATCTAAAAAGAATCACTCCGATGCCGTTAATGATAACCAACAGTTAAACAGGAAAATTACAGGTACGGTTAAAGACAATAACGGAGAGCCTGTGATCGGTGCAAATGTATCTGTCAAAGGTACTACGAACGGGACGATCACAGATGTAGATGGCAATTTCAGCCTGGAAAATATATCTGATAATGATATTATCGTTATTTCATACATCGGTTATACTTCACAAGAAATCAAAGCCGGAAAACAAACCAGTTTGAAAATCATTCTGAAGGAGGATACCCAGGCTATCGACGAGGTGGTTGTGGTCGGGTTCGGTACACAAAAGAAAGTGAACCTGACCGGATCAATCGGTACCGTTAAAACAGATGAGGTCCTTAAATCCCGTCCTGTTACCAACGTACAGGAATTGCTGGCCGGTTCGGTACCGGGTATGGTCGTATCGAAAGGAAGCGGTGCAGCCGGTTCCGGTGCAAGTATCAACATACGTGGTACCTCCACTATTGGTAACAGTTCAGGTGTTTTGGTCCTGATAGACGGCATGCCGGGTAATATCTATACATTGAACCCCAATGATATAGAAAGTGTATCCGTGTTGAAAGATGCTGCTTCTGCTGCTATCTACGGTTCACGCGCCGCCAATGGTGTTGTTTTGGTGACTACCAAAACGGCCAAAGCAACAGAGCGTCCGACTGTGGAGTTCTCCAGTAATATCGGTATACAAAATCCACAGTTTAAGCTGGACTTTGTCGGATCAGAAGATTTCATGCGTCTATACGACCAGGCAATGATCAACGATGGAAAGGATGCTATTTACGGAGAACAGGGCATCCAAGACCTGAGAGCCGGTAAGTATGTAGATAATAAATGGTACAAAGAAATTTATAAGAAAAATACCATTATCAATAATACGCATTTGGCGTTGTCCGGTAAAGAGAGATCGATTGCTTACCGTTTCTCCATATCCAACGACTATCAGGATGGAAACTTACCGAATAATAATTACAATCGTCTGATATTCAAACCGGATATGCGTTTTCAGATATTGAAGAACCTGGAAGCACATGCCAGTCTGCAATATACACAGACAAATATCAAAAACCCGAACGGAGGTACTACAGGATGGCAATCACAGGCTGCCCGAATCTCTCCGATCACTCCGATCAGGAATTCCGACGGTTCATACGCTGCCGGTGGGGCAATGGGAGGCAACCCGATTGCGGGAGTAAACGAATCCGGCTATTCCAAAGAAAGGCATAAAGAAATGATGGCGATCTTCGATGTGACCTATTCTCCTCTGAAAGACTGGAATATTAAAGGAAATATAGCTACTTATTCCCATAATACGACTACCAAAAATCGTGTAAGTACATATTACTTATACGATGAAGAAGGCAATATCGCAAAAACGGAAAACCGGGTATCTTCTCTAAAAGAAACGAATACATACAATTTCCGTACACAGTTGCAGTTTACAACCGACTATTCTTTTAAAATTGCATCCGATCATAACTTTAAAGTGTTAGCCGGTTACTCGCAGGAATATTATAAATCCGACGGTTTCTGGGCTTCCCGGGATAACATGCCGTTCGACAATGTGGACGTATTGAACACCGGTAGCAGCAATAAACAAAATGGTAGTGCAGACGGTAACGGAAACGAATACGCCAATGACGTGGCGGTTCAATCCTGGTTCGGTCGATTGAATTATGATTATCAAGGAAAGTATTTGTTCGAAGCTAGTTTACGTGCGGACGGTTCTTCCCGTTTTGCCAAAAACCACCGATGGGGGGTATTCCCGTCTTTCTCGGCTGGTTGGAATTTGCACCGTGAATCATTTATGATTGAAACGAACAATTGGCTGTCCGAATTGAAAATAAGAGCATCATGGGGTGTCCTGGGAGATGCCGAAAAAGTAGGTTACTATCCGACAGCTCAGATATTATCTTATAATCCAAAGATTTATGCCTTCAATGATAAACTGGTAGGGGGTGCATACAATAACATCGCCGTCAACCAGAACATCACATGGGAAGAATCCAAATATACCAATATCGGTTTGGATTTCGGATTGTTTGACCAACGGATCAAATTGTCTGCCGACTATTTTATAAACATGAGAGATAACATCTTGTACAGACCACCCGTTCCAAGCGAATTCGGCTTAAATGCTCCTTACTCAAACTTGCTGAAAATGAAGAATCAGGGTATGGATATCATGGCAGGTTATCAGGATGGGAACGGTGATTTCCATTGGGGCATCGACGTCAACCTCAGTTATTCCAAAAACAAGGTGCTGGAAATGGGAGATTCTGAAAGATGGATTGAAAATAATACGGTAACCTATCTGAACGACCGTTATCAGCTACCGTTCGGTTACGAAGCGATCGGCCTGTTCCAGAGCGAAGAAGAGATTGCCAATTCTCCGAACCAGGGAAATGTTCTACCCGGTAATATCAAATATAAAGATCAAAACGGCGATAACATTATCGACGGGGAAGACCGCGTAGTGCTGAACCGGAAAATCCCTCTGAACTTCGGTATGAACCTGTCTTTCGGATACAAAGATTTCGATTTCTCCCTGAATATGTATGGAAAACTGAATACGAAAAAGTATCTGCAAGGATACGAAGGATGGGCTTTCTATCTGACAGACAATGCACGCCCTATGCACCTGGATGCATGGAGCGAAAGTAATCCGGATGCCTCTTATCCACGATTGACACTGACAAACACATCCAATGATTATGATTCACGATATAATAGTTTCTGGTTACGTACAGCCGATTACCTGAAAATTCAAAACGTACAGGTCGGTTATACTGTCCCCCAAAGTGTGTTGGAACGTGTTAATATTAAATATTTGAGAGTATATCTGTCCGGCCAGAATTTAGCTACGATCACAGGCTATGACGGTTTCGACCCGGAAGGTGGATGGTATCCGCTGGCAAGAACATTCTCATTTGGTTTTAATCTTCAATTTTAATAAGTTATGAAACAATATAGTATAGCATTGATATTGGCTTCTGCCCTTACATTCGGCAGTTGTTCGGACTTTTTGGACCGGGATCCTCTTTCCCAAGCCTCAGAAAATACATTCTGGCAAACAGAGGCTGATGCGTTGGCAGGTGTAAACGCATTATACCCATTGTTACCCAACTCTCGTGATTTCTGGAGAGATTGCCAAAGTGATAACTCATTAATGACCAATGCCTGGGGCGAAAGCGGGCTGGGATATATCTGTCAGGGATCACATAACGCAGCTACCGGTTACCTTTCCGAGGAGTGGAAATACGACCATATCCGCAGAATCCTTTATTTCCTGGAACGGTTGGAAGGTATGAACATCGATGAGAGCAAAAAGAAACGTTTCGAAGTGGTCTGGCCGTCGGCGCGCAGGACTTCTGCCAGAATGGGGAAGAGGATGGGCTTGAGCTTTTCCATGCCCACGCTCAGGGTCTGGGTGACAAGGATATTGCTGAACCGGTCCACAGTCAGGCCCGGGAACTGGTCAGCCTCGCCAAAGATGACACGGCAGGCGGTCAGGTCGGCGGGCTCCAGCACAGTCTTGCGGTAGGCCCAGGCGTATTCGACACGGCGCTTCCAGAAAGCGGCATCAAAGGTGTCGTTGGCGTTGCGGGAGATGAGCCGCACCCGGATCTTGCTTTTCAGCGAGAGAAAACCGGTGCCGAGATAGGCACCCTTTGTGCTGACTACATCGACCAGCGTGCCGTTTTCAGGCTCCGCCTCCGGGAAACTCTGGATGTCGTTTTCGTACACCCACGGGTGGCCGCCCACCAGCAGGCCCTCGGCG
>OHAQ01001865.1_pt1 | contig 15950 bp, 16 predicted proteins | sample 1577111 | NCBI WGS metagenome assembly OHAQ01 (sample SAMEA3541549, study PRJEB24748) | human gut metagenome | biome: human gut; feature: human-associated habitat; material: faeces | place: China | collected 2012 | reverse complement strand
GAGCGCGAATTCAACGCTGCACTCTCCGCCATCATTGAAGGCCGTCAGGAAAAGGAGGTCTGACCCATGGCAAAGAAACAGTTTCTGAAACTCCGGCGGCTGGCCGAAGATCAGGACATCACCACGGATGAGCTGGCCGCAAAGGCGGGCATCGTGCCCCGCACGCTGCGCAAGCGCTTTGCCGCGCCGGAGAGCTGCGGCACATGGAACTGGGAAGAGATCGACGGCATCTGCCGCGCGCTGCACATCCCGCAGGAGCAGATCGGAGAGTATTTCTTCCCGAAGGTTGAGAAAGGAGCATGAACATGAAGGCAAAACTTTACATCGACAGTGAGGACTCGACCATCAAGATCGAAGGTGGTCCCAGCGACGTGCTGCATCTTCTGGTGTGCGCAATCGCGCAGATTCTGAAGAGCTATTTCCCGGACGATTTTGAGCGGCAGCTGGGCTGGGTGTCTGGACTGCTCTACAACACGATCCGCGAGCTGAAAGAGGAGGACGACGATGAAGATTAAATCCACTGTCTGGCAGGTGCTGGCCGCCGGGAGCTTCGGCGCGGGCCTGCTGTATGCCCTGGGCATTGAGGGCGGGGCCCAGCTGGGCGGCACGATCACCGACGGCGAGTTCGTCACCGCCATGGTGCTGATTTTGGCGGCCCTTGCCCTGATGCGCATCAGCTTTGCCGTGCAGGACGCCGAGGAGCAGGCCCGCCGGAAAGTCCACAAGGAGCCCCAGAATACCGTGAAGAGCCGGAAGAAGGTGGGCTGATGCTGAAAAAGAAGCTCATCAACCTGCTGTACACTCTGGCGCTCTACGCAAAGGACAAGCTGCTGGACGCCGAAATTTGGGCGCTTAAGTGCACTGTCCGGACGCTTGAGGCACAGGGCAGAATCCTCGACCGTGTCCTTAAGCTCACAAAGGAGGCCGACGCATGACCGCCAAGGAGTACGTCGAGAGCCTGCAGCAGAAGTACGGGCAGCTCTGCCAGCAAGACAGCAATGCTATGACAACGACCCGCTGGGCGTCTGAGCTTTACAAGCTCGAAGCACGAATTGAGGTCTATGTTCTTGTGCTTGAGGACTTGGAAGGTGTGCTGCGGCTCATGGAGGACATCCCCCATGGCTGACTTTGTCAACAATGCCTTTTGGTATACGGTCTGGGACGCCAAGAGCGGTGACCTGCTGGCCAGCGGCACGGCTGCCATGTGCGCCCGGCGGCTGGGCTACGCCAGCGCAAATTCTTTTGCCGCTTCCGTCTGCCACTGGTTCAAGGACGGCAGGCAGCACGTCAAGTACATTTGCTAGCGGGAGCTCATCCCGCGCAGCGAGGTGGACAGCCTGCCCCGCAAATCAAAAAGGCCCGCCCGTGTTCGCAGCACGGACGAGCCCAAGGGTGATGGATTCTCTACTCCCCATCACCCCGAAGAATAACACACTTTGGAGGTTTTTACAAGCATGAAAGGTATTCTGATCGAACCGGGCCGCGCCCCGGAACCGGCAAATCTGCCGGACACCCTCTCCGCTATGGAGGCCCGGCTTGGCGGCACGGTGGAGCATTACATCTTCCCGCGCACCCCGGCGGTGCTGTTCTTCCGCACGGCGGGCCAGCCGGTCAACCGTGTGGTGCGCGGCCAGCCACTGTGCGGCACCATCTTCTGCTATGGCTGGCGTGGCGGCGACATCAAGCCGCTGTCCGGGGTCCTGCTCACCGAGATGCTGGACCGCCTGAAGGAAACGGAGGTGCGGGTATGATCATCAGCCAGAACAGCAACGATGTTTACTACGCCTATACCCGTGGGCGCTTCTGGCGCTGGGACGGATCCGCACGGGTCTGGAAGGAAAGCCATCTGCTGGCCCAGAAGTTCGACAAGGCCAAGGCAGCTGAAAAGCATCTGACCCCGGAAGCGTTTCTGACCGGCGATGAGTTCATCCCCATGGACGACTACGAGCTTCCGCAGTCGATGCTGACGGCCCTCAGGGATGCCAAGCCCTGCAAAAATGCCCCCATCGACCCAGTGGAAGAGGATTCTTCCTCGGGTGTTCCTGCTCCCTGCATCTGCTCTACCTGCACCTGTGGCGGGTGCAAAGAAGAATGCTTCGGAAACTGCCACAGCTGTGGTCACCCCGTGCAGGAGTGCAACAGCTACCAAACCGAGGGCGAAAAGCATTTGACTCCCACTCACTCTGCGGATGTTACCGAGCTGGTCGGCAATATCCCCGCCGCCCCCAGCTTTGACTTTTCTCCCTTGGGGGAGCTGTCCGGGCAGGCTGCCGAGGCCGACCAGCAGTTTGACCTTCACTATGGAGCAGCTCAGGACGAATACCTGATCTCCTGCATCTATCTGGCCCGCATCCATGCTCTGACCGCCAAGGCTGGCCGCTACGGCGGCGGTACATGGACAAAGTGGTACGAGAGCAAGGGTCTGAGCGAGGGCAGCGCCCGCTCAATGGTCAAAAATGGCGATGCTTTTAAATCCGCAACTGTTGCGGAATTAAAATGCCTGCCGGAGCTGACCCGCAAGGACCTGAACCTGATTGCCCGCTCTGGCTGCGCCGAACAGCTCACCGCAGCCGCCGGGGACAGCCAGCGGGTGCAGGAGCTGCTGGCCCAGCTCAAAGCCGAAAAATCCCGCGCCGATACCGCAGAAGCGCATCTGGAAGCCGCCCACGCCGACATCAACGGCCTGACCGAACGTGCCCAAAAGGCCGAATCCGAACGGGACAAGGCCCGCGCCGACCAGCTGAGCACCGCCAAAGACTGCAACCGGCTGGGCCTGAAGGTCTCGCAGGAAAAAGACCGTGCAGACAAAGCCGAGGCCCGAGAGGAAGAAGCCTGGAAGCTGCAGAGCAAGGCCGAAACCCGGGCGCAGGAGGCCGAGAAGCAGCTGGAGGGGTCCCGGCAGATGGCCGAAGCGGCTAAGCTCCGGGGCGACAAGCTCAAGGCCGAGAATGATGCACTCAAGAAGCAGCCCATCACCGCGGTGGTGGACAAGGAAGAGGTGGAGCGTCAGGCCAGGGAAATAGCCGCCGAGATGACCGCCGACCTGCGGGCACAGCTGGAACAGGCCCCTTCCGGCAGCGAACAGGATGCCCACAGCTCCTATGACAACGTACTTTTGGCCGACCGTTCTTTCCAGAACATCGGCAAAATGGTGATTCCGTCCCTCCGCAAGCTGCCGCAGGAGCAGCGGGAAGCCGTCGCCAATCAGCTCATCCGTACACTGGGACAAATTCAAGGGGAGGTATCACAATGTCTGTAAAGATCACGGCGCTGGAAGCCGAGAACGTCAAGCGCATCAAGGCCGTTGCGCTCACCCCGTCACCCACCGGGCTCACCCTCGTGGGCGGCAACAACAATCAGGGCAAGACCAGCGTGCTGGATGCCCTGGCATGGGCCCTGGGCGGGGACCGTTTCCGTCCGGACGCCGCACAGCGGGACGGAGCTATCGCTCCTGCGCACCTCAAGGTCACACTGTCCAACGGCGTGGTGGTGGAGCGCAAGGGCAAAAATGCCAGCCTGACCGTCACCGACCCCACGGGCCGCCGCAGCGGCCAGCAGCTGCTCAACGCCTTTGTGGAGCCGCTGGCCCTCGACCTGCCCCGCTTCATGGAAGCATCGGACAAGGAAAAGGCCGACATCCTGCTGCGCATCATCGGCGTGGGGTCGGAGCTGCAGGTCAAAGATCTGGAGATCAAAGGCCTGTACGACAAGCGCACCTTCACCGGCCAGCTGGCTGCCCAGAAAAAGCACTTTGCCGAGGAACTGGTCTCCTACCCGGAAGCCCCGGACGAACCGGTCAGCGCGTCCGACCTCATCCGTCAGCAGCAGGACATCCTTGCCCGCAACGGCGAGAACCAGCGCAAGCGCAATCAATTCGCTCAGCTCACAGATCTGCTTGAACGGCAGAAAAAAGTGGTTGCAGACCTTGAATTTCAGTTGAGCACGGAAAAGCAGCGGCTGACCACGATGCAGGCCGACGTAAAAATCGCCCAGACCTCTGCCGCAGATCTGCAGGACGAATCCACCGCCGAGCTGGAAGCCTCCATCCGGGACATTGAGGAGACCAACCGCAAGGTGCGGGCCAACCTGGAAAAATCCCGGGCTGAGAACGAAGCCGCCCAGTACGCCAGCGAGTACGACCGCCTGACCGAATCCATCCAGCAGAAGCGTGCCGACCGCATGGCCCTGCTGAACGGGGCCGACCTGCCCCTGCCGGGCCTCAGCGTGGAGGACGGCGTCCTTACTTACAAAGGCAAGCACTGGCGGGATATGTCCGGCAGTGACCAGCTGCGGGTGGCCGCCGCCATCGTGCGCCGGCTGAACCCGGACTGCGGCTTTGTTCTGCTGGACAAGCTGGAGCAGATGGACATGACCACCCTGCAGGAGTTTTCCGCCTGGCTGGAAGCCGAGGGCCTGCAGGCCATTGCTACCCGCGTTTCCACCGGCAGTGAGTGCCAGATCATCATTGAGGACGGCATGGTCAAGGACGCCGTGCCGCCTGTCACCGAAAAGCCCCAGCCCAGGAGCTGGACGAAAGGAGCGTTTTAAATGAGCAAGTATGCAGTCACCAGCGGCATCCAGACCGCCCCCGTCAAAACCGTGCTGTACGGCCCGGAGGGCATCGGCAAAAGCACCTTTGCCTCCCACTTCCCGAGCCCTGTGTTCATCGACACCGAGGGCGGCACCAAGCGCCTGAACGTGGCCCGCCTGCCCCAGCCCACCAGCTGGGCGATGCTGCTGGACGAGGTGGCCGAGGTACGCAAGGGCAGTGTACCCTGCGGCACGTTGGTGCTCGACACCGCCGACTGGGCAGAGCGCCTGTGCATTCAGGCCGTGTGCGCCCGCGCCAAGGTGAACGGCATCGAGGATTTTGGCTATGGCAAGGGCTACACCTACGTCAAGGAAGAGTTTGCCAAGCTGCTGGACGCGCTGGAAGAGGTGCTCAATGCCGGGCACAACGTGGTGGTGCTGGCCCATGCCGCCATCACCAAGTTTGAGCAGCCGGACGCCGTGGGCAACTACGACCGCTGGGGCATGAAAACCAGCAAGCAGGTGGCCCCGCTGCTGCGGGAATGGTGCGACATGCTGCTGTTCGCCAACTACAAGACCGTGGTGGAAAAGGCCGGCAGCGGCCCCAACGCCAAGAACAAGGCCAGCGGCGGCCGCCGGGTGCTGTACACCACCCATCACCCCTGCTGGGACGCCAAAAACCGCTTTGGCCTGCCGGAGGAGCTGCCCCTTGACTACGCCAGCATTGCCCACTGCCTGCCCGGCGGCAGCGCACCGGCAGCTACCCAGACGCCGGTGCAGCACGCCCCGGCTCCTGCCCCGCAGCCCAAACATCAGCCGGATGCCGACATCCTGCCCACCCCGCAGGCACAGCCGGAACCGCCCCGTGAAGAGGTTCCTAAGGCCCTGCTCACGCCGGATCTGGTCGCCCTGGGCGTGCCGGAAAAACTGGCTCCGATCATGAGCGCCAACAACGTGACTCCGGAAGAGCTGCAGCATGTAGTGGGCGAGCGGGGCTACTTCCCGGAGGATATGCCCATCAAGGACTACCCCATGGATTTTGTGGAGGGCTGCCTGATCGCCGCATGGCCGCAGGTGCTGCAGATGGTTCTGGACAGCCGTGACCTGCCGTTTTAACGTACATTAAATAAAGGAGAAGCATTATGAACGAGATGAACAACGAAGGTTTCGCTTTGGGTTGGGATGACGAGTTTACCAACGAGCAGCAGGAATTCGTGCTGCTGCCGGAGGGCGAGTACCCCTTTGAAGTGACCCAGATGGAGCGTGCCCGCTATGAGGGCGGGGCCAAGCTGCCGCCCTGCTCCATGGCAAAACTGACCCTGCGCATTTATGGCGGGGCCAAGGGCGACACCACCGTGACCCACCGCCTGTACCTGCATACCAAGACCCAGGGTCTGCTGGGCGCGTTCTTTGAGAGCATCGGCCAGTGCAAGCAGGGCGAAACCTTCCGCCCTCGCTGGAACGAGGTGGTAGGTGCCAAGGGCATCTGCAAGCTGGGCGTCCGGGAGTACACCAAACAGAGCGGCCCTCACGCCGGTGAGACCGGCCAGAGCAACGAGGTGCAGCGCTTCCTGCCGCCCCCGGCACCCAAGGCGGCACCCTCGCAGGGCTGGACGCAGGGGGCATTCTGATGGGGCAGGAACTGAGACCCTACCAGCAGCAGGCCCGTGACCGCATCCACGCCGAGTGGGACGCCGGCCACACCCGCACCCTGCTGGTGCTGCCCACCGGCACCGGCAAAACCATTGTGTTTGCGTCGGTGGCTGCCGATCAGGTGCGTGCCGGCGACCGGGTGCTCATTCTGGCGCACCGGGGCGAGCTGCTGGAACAGGCTGCCGACAAGCTGCAGCGTTCCACCGGCCTTGTCAGCGCCGTGGAAAAGGCCGAATCCACCTGCCTGGACAGCTGGTTCCGGGTGGTGGTGGGCAGCGTGCAGACCCTGCAGCGCACCGCCCGGCTGGAACGCTTCCCGCAGGATTATTTCGGCACCATCATCATCGACGAGGCCCACCACGCCATCACCGACGGTTACCGCCGCATCCTGGACTACTTCAGCGGGGCCAAGGTGCTTGGCGTCACCGCCACGCCGGACCGCGGCGACATGCGCAATCTGGGCGAGGTGTTCGACAGCCTGGCCTTTGAGTACAAGCTGACCGACGCCATCAAAGAGGGCTATCTGTGCAAGATCATGGCCCAGACCATCCCGCTGCAGCTGGATATTACATCCGTGACCATGAGCGGCGGCGACTACGCCGTGGGCGACCTGGGCACAGCCCTTGATCCGTATTTGGAGCAGATCGCCGCCGAAATGGCTCGGCGCTGCAAGAGCCGCAAAACGGTGGTGTTCCTGCCGCTGATCAAGACCAGCCAGAAGTTCCGGGACCTGCTGAACACCTACGGCTTCCGGGCTGCCGAGGTCAACGGCCAGAGCGACGACCGCAGGCAGGTGCTGGCCGACTTCGACGCCGGCAAATACAATGTGCTGTGCAACTCCATGCTGCTCACCGAGGGCTGGGACTGCCCCTCCGTGGACTGCGTGGTGGTGCTGCGGCCCACCAAGGTGCGCAGCCTGTACAGCCAGATGGTGGGGCGCGGCACCCGCCTTTCCCCGGGCAAGACCGACCTGCTGTTGCTGGATTTCCTGTGGATGACCGACAAGCACGAGCTGTGCCGCCCGGCAGACCTGGTCTGTGAGGACCGCACTGTGGCCCGCCAGATGACCGAGACCCTTGCCGAGAGCGGCTGCCCGGAGGACATCGAGCAGGCCGCCGCACAGGCCAGCGAGGACGTGGTGGCCCAGCGAGAAGAAGCCCTCGCCAAGCAGCTGGCAGAGCAGCGCCGCAAAAAGGCAAAGCTGGTGGACCCGCTGCAATACGAGATGAGCATTCAGGCCGAGGACTTGTCCGGCTATGTGCCCACCTTCGGGTGGGAAGCCGGGCCGCCCAGCGACAAGCAGACCGCCGCGCTGGAAAAGCTGGGCATCCTGCCGGATGCGGTGGAATCCGCCGGCAAGGCGGCCCTGCTGCTGGACCGGCTGCACAAGCGCCAGACCGAGGGGCTGACCACGCCCAAGCAGATCCGCCTGCTGGAACGCTACGGCTTCCGGCATGTGGGCAGCTGGAGCTTTGACGCGGCCAGCCGCATGATTAACCGCATTGCAGCCGGCGGCTGGCGCGGCGTGCCCAAGGGCGTGAACCCCCGCACCTATACCCCCGCTGCGGAGCCGCCTGCTGCAGACAGTCCTTTTGATTTTGGATGGTAACGTGAATGGACAATGCGAATGAACTCAAAGAAGCGCTGGATTTTCTCAGCCCGTCCGCCCTGACCTACGACGAATGGATCCTGGTGGGCATGGGCCTGAAGGAAGCCGGCCTGCCCGTGGAAGCATGGGAACAGTGGAGCGCCCGGGACGGGGGCCGCTACCACAAAGGCGAGTGCACCAAGAAGTGGGCCAGTTTCCACGGCGGCGGGGGCAGCCCCGTCACGGCCAGCAGTATCTTTCAGCTGGCCTATTCCAGCGGATGGAGAGGCCCTGCCGGCCATGCACTGGACTGGAACGACGACATCTCCGCCGGGACGAACCACACAGACGGCCAGCTGGTAGACCCCCGTTGGGTGGAAGCCCACGATCTCGCCCTGCCGGAACAGTGGGACCCTGTGGACCAGCTCAGGCGCTACCTGCAGGCCCTGTTTGAAGAGGACGAGTATGTGGCCTATGTCACCGAGAGTTTCATGGCCGACGACAAACGCCGCCCGGCCAAGGGCAGCTGGACCCGCACCGCCGGGCAGCTCCTTGCCGAACTGGGCACCTGCGGCTTTTTTTGAAGATATCGGAGATCCGGTGATAATTTTTTCTTCTTCCTTCTTTATTTCAAACAAACGTTGTGTATTCCATGTCTTATAAGACTCTATAGTCTTGAGAACGGAGTCAGAAAGGGAGAGATATTGTTTTTTATACCATAAAGCTTTAGAAGGATTATCCAACATCTCATATAATTTGGAGTAAACATTAAGATTTTCTATTTGATCATTTATCAAATGATTCTGCTCGGCTATTTGTTGGCATTTCCCAATATAGAAAAGCATAGAATCCAATTGATTCAAATATTGGTAAGCATGGTATAATTGAAAATAAGAGGTCGATTCATACTTGGGATCCAACTGATGTTTTTGGACGATACCAACAGATTCTCTGAAAAGGTGTATGGCATCTACATATTTATTCTCGCCTGCCAATATCATTCCATGAAGTAACAGATTCATATAAGTTTTGATCGAATCCTCTGCTACCGTCAGTTTTTCCATATGGGAATAGTATTTTCTAGCTTCTTCTTTCTTTTTTAATAAACTGTAAGCACCTGCTAAATTACATAACAATTTGTATTCGTACTGCTCGTCCGGATACTTACTACACCATTCGTATCCCAATTTATAGTATTCAATTCCCTTTTCATAATCATGAAAGGTGCAATAAATGCTGCCTATATTCAGATAAAAATCCCGAAACGAACTTTGATCTGTACTGTTTTGGCATATTTTTAGTCCATTCATAAAGAAATCCAGTGCATTGGCATAATCTTTTCGGGAATAACAAATGTGCCCAAGTTGAAGGCAGCTTCGGATGCAAAACTGCTTAGAGTATTCGTCCGTATTCTCCTTATTACGGGTGTATAATAGGGAGTATAAAATAAAAGCCGTATCATAATCTTGTTGCTTATAAGTACTATCTGCTTGTTCGCAAAGCATATCAGACGGAACATTATTCCACTGTCTGGAAAGCTTGCCGTACAAATTACCGTCATGTGCGAAAGACATTATGGAACTAGCAAAAAGAACAAAATAAAGAATCACTTTTCCCATTTTTGTATATATAGTATAGGAATAAATTAAAAAAGATAAATGCCGGAGACCAAACCGTCTCCGGCATTTGAAACCATAAATGGACAATACAGAAAAACTAATGCATCACTTTTACCTTAAAAGTTTTACTTGCACCGCCTGCTTTTACATTCAGCATATAAAGCCCTGAAGTTACATCGCTTAAGTTCATTATATTGCTAACGGAAGAAGTGTTCATGCTCTTCACGACTCTTCCTTGCATATCAAGCAAGAATACCTGAGTCACGATATTATCATACGGAAGATCAATATGTAATTCGTCGGATACCGGATTCGGATATATGCTTGCCTGACATTGATCCAATGCTGCAGATTCTATTCCGTTACCATTATATTTCAAATCCAGAACATAAGCATATTTGCCTAGATCTTTCATACACCATCCGCATACATAACGTCCGTTAGGCGACATATCCATCATAGAACACAAATAATATCCCTGCAAATCATACCCTAATGTTTCTTCAACGTATGTATTCAGATTCTCCGCTTTTCCACTTTCCTTTGTCCATATCCAAGGAGATGTACCCGATGTATCGATACCGACTACTATGGTAGCATCATTATTCATATCCTGTGGTTGACCACCCAAACCTGTACCTTCCATCAGAATTAAACCACTCTCTTCACTCCAAATCCATGGAGAACCGACAGCACATAAATTATCACCACGACCACCGATCCATTTTCCATCTGCTGTGATGGCGGTACATTGTCCCAATAAATTAGCCATCATATCATTCTGATTATCAAAGTCCACATCATCTTCCGTCTTATCTGGATCTTTGAGCATCATTTTGCTGTCATAACCTCCATCTGCATTCTTGCGCCATACGTTCGCATACCATGGTCCCCAAATATCCTGCCAACCAACAATCACACTTCCGTCATAACTCATTTTGGTTGCTTTACTTGATTTGTTTCTGTCTGCAAACTTAGATCCCAAATCGAGAACTCCTAATTCATTCGACCAAACGCATGCATGATATTGTGTTGTGTTATTACAAGTTACATAAGATCCACCTATCACGATTTTTCCATCAGCCGAAATTCCTTCAGGACCGGAAATTACATCCCCTGAAGAAGCTCCAAGTGTTTCAAGCAATTTCCAAGATGCGGATTCAATGTCATAGATACCTGCGGTATAACCCTGCATCTTGTCTTTTAATTCTTTCAAATAAAAACTTCCTTCAGCACCGCAAATATTCAATTTATTTCCAGCTCCGTCTACTGCTATCGAGTATAAATCTGTCTCGTCGACTCCGGGTATAGTAACTTTCGTCCAATTAACACCTTTATCGGTTGACTCGTAAACAGCTCCCTTGTTACCAACAATTATTATTTTTCCGTCTGCCCAAACCACATCATTCCATACAATCGTTTCCGTAGTAGTCAATGGGTTTATACCCGGAGTCCCGGCAATAACTTCGTGCTTCGTCCAATTCTTACCACCGTCAGCCGTCACATAAACCACACCGTCAGATAACGCCATGCCGTTGTCTTCGTCTGCGAATTTGATCCGGTGCAACGGAGCATTCCCTTCGGTTACAAACAAATCAGTCCAAGTTTGTCCATTATCTGTAGAAGTCTGGATATGTCCGTTTCTGGTAACCATATAAAAGGTATAGCCTAAATGAGTAATATGCTGTGGCACGCCGGTTACTCCGGTGGCTACATGGAAAGAATCGCCGCTATCGGTAGTGTACCATACGGCAGCATTCCCGCCCTTTAGCTCCATTCCTATCACTCCGTAAGTAGCTGGCATATAATCAGCTTCCTCTACGAAATCAATGCACCAATAAGTATCTACCTCGTCTGTATTTCCCTCCGGATGCAAATCGATTGGCTGCCAACCTCTTCCTTCCGATTTAGTTATATACATCGCTCCATTATGTCCCCCTACGAGTCCGACAGAGTAGGTCTGAAAACCCATAGCTTCCATTCCGGGAATCGTAACCATCCCTGGATCCGCGAGTTTCCAAGTTTTTCCACTATTTGAAGAAGCTAATATATAACCCGATTGTCCGTCCTCACTGCTTCCGATCGCCACAGCAGCAGTTCCCGTTCTATAATAGATATCTTTATAAATAAACTCCTCTCCCGTGCTAAGTTCTACTTTCTGCCATTCAGTATAAACCGGTATTTCAGTAGAAAACATAGTAGATGCAACCTTTCGTCCATCATCCGAAAATCGAGCAGTTCCGCCAATACCGTTTCCGTTGGACATACTACCTACAATTTCGATAAATTCTTGTTTTTCAGGATTCCATATTTCAAATGGCTTAACCTGATTTTTCGTTACGATTACCTTACCTTCGTTATTAACACTATGCGAGAAGTACTGTGTTTCCGTGAAAGTAATCTGTGCAGACAACAAACCTGCCGAGCAAAGCCCAGCCAAAGAAAGAATAATGTTTTTCTTTTTCATAACTCAATAAATTAACGATTAGACTCTAATTAACTACTATTTTTTTCACTACAGTTTGTTTGGCAGTCTCTATACTCACCAGATAAAGCCCACTTCTCAATTTGTAGTTCTCTACTTGCATACCTCGCATATCATAAATGCGATAAGCTTGATAATCACCCGTGATATGAACCATGCCGTTGATTGCTTCCACCAACAGCTCATCCGTCAGATTCTTCTCAGTGATGGCAGACGAAGTCCCGTTCACTCCGGTCTGTGCCGCATTCATCACATTGCGGAAATAACGGCTGTTTGAATCTTCATCGGTCAGGAAAGCGACTACATTCATGTTTTCAGCTTTCCATGCATCATCCAAAATGGTCTTAAATTCAATGGTATAGTTGTTTCCATCCCAAAAAACTTCTTTACCCCATATTCCGCCCAAGATAGCACGAAGCACATGGTCATGCACGTATGTTGCAGAAGCACCGGATTGCATGCCTACCAAGCCGTCTTCTGTCAGGAAAACATTCACATGAGGTTCTTTCATGGCGATATCGAATAGTTCGCTTTCTTTCGTTCCCGAAACACGAACCGTCAGTTCGCGGTTGTTTTCATCATAAGTAGAGTTCACAACGATGGATGCAAAAGCCGGAAGTGCCGTTTGCGTGAAACCGATATAACCGCTAATAACCTTTGCTCCTTCATTAGGATCATAATATCCCATGCTGAAAGACGGACTTTGTACTGCTTCATCCTGAATATAAGTACGGTCGGCAGTACCATGCGGAGCTCCTTTTACTAGGAATTCATACATATAATTATAGCTATCTTGCAATGTAAATTCATCTTCGCCGTAACCTACATGATGGGCCACTTTGACATGGTTGACGCTTTCGGGAATAGCCTCTGCCACTTTATGACCATAAGGGCAATTCGGGCAATAACCGGTAGTGTACATTTCCAACAGGGAAGTCTTGACAAAGTCCCGGTCATAGAAATAAACTTCGACCTTCCCTTCATTGTTTTTCTCATATTCATCCGTAAAAGCACCTTTATTGATATTGGATATTTTCAGCATTACATTGGCTGACTCTGCATTACTTGGAATCTCGACATAAGATTGCAGAATAACTCCCTTAAGGGCTTTCAAGCCACCTTTGATTGTCACCTCTGAGGTTTTCGTTTCAATGCCTTCGGCAGAAACGGTCAAATCAAAGCTGGTAACCGGTTCTGTGCCTCCATTGAAGACGTAACCAGAAAAGTCGATACGGACTTTCTCTTTTTGAGGATCACGTTTAATGAAAGCAAGATTGCTTTTGAAATTCACCAAAGCAAGATCTTTGTCCACATGATGTTCACTGACAATAGCAGTTTGTGCGCCCAATACCGCTACAATTCCGTTGTTTATGAAAGTGCAGGTATGGTCCACCCAATTTTTGCCTCCATCATCCGAATATAAAAGAGTTTTCTCACGCAACAGTCCGTTACCGGCTATCGCAATGGGGTAATAGGTTTTATCATTATTATTGTATTTTTTCGACGTAATCGTATATCCTACATAATATCCGTTTTCTGTAATCGTATAAACTTTGTCAGCGGGAAGTTCTACTTCGATCCATCCTTTTTCCTCAAGGCTCGTCTGAGGGACTTCCATAGAAAAGACAGGTTCTTCGTCAAGCTTTTCACGCAGCCAGATGGTTAGTCCGTTTACCGGTGCGCCTATAGCCACCCGTATTTTCGTTACTTTGTCACCGACATATCTGTCGACTAACATCCGGTCAAAATAAGTAGCCATATCGTAGATTTCAGGAGTCATTCTTAAATAGGGAGCGGCTTCCTCACAATAACTGACATACTTCTCGTTTGCTGCTGATTCAGCTTTTTTCAAGACCGGATGGGATAATGTATTCATACAGGGAGAAAACTGTATACCTTCCATCTGTCTTGAAAAACGGCTATCCGGGGTTTGTGCTATGACATTCCCGATCATCATACATAAAACAAATACTACTAAATAAACTTTCTTCATAATCTTAACATTTTAAGTTCTTGGCAATATTATGCTGTTTTTCAATGGAAAACAAACCAAGATTGCTCAAATTCATGAATTTGTTGAGGTTAGAGCTGTATCTGTCGTTTTTGGGAAGTGCTTTTTAAATCTATTGAACTTGGAGGCCATTTATAACTTCAGAAACTAATATTCGTAAACGTATTATGCTTTTCAGAAAAATTATGTACATTTGCATATATAAGTATAAAATTGGAAAAACACATAAGTTTATGAATGTTAAGTTACGACTGATAATTATGAATTTCCTGCAATTTGCAGTGTGGGGAGCATATTTAACTTCTATGGGAAGTTATTTGGTGAGTGTTAATCAAGCATCACATATTGGTATGTTTTATGCCATGCAGGGGATTGTGTCCATGTTTATGCCGGCCTTGATTGGTATTGTCGCCGATCGTTGGATTCCGGCGCAGAAAATGTTAGGTCTTTGCCATTTGATAGCCGGTGCATTTATGTTGGCTGCCGGATATTATGCCTATTCGGCAGGGACGGATGTACAATTTCCTCTTTTGTTTACTTTTTATTCATTGAGTGTTGCTTTCTATATGCCTACACTGGCTTTGTCTAATTCTGTTGCTTATTTTGTTTTGGATGGAGCTGGTCTGGATACGATAAAAGCTTTTCCTCCGATACGTGTCTTCGGTACGGTTGGTTTTATTTGTGCTATGCTTTTGGTTGACGGTATGGGATTTCAGACTACTTATATGCAGTTTATTGTATCCGGTTGCTTAGGATTGATCTTAGCGTTATATGCAGTGACATTGCCTAATTGTCAGGTTAATAAGTCCAGTGATAAGAAAAGTCTTGTTGAAGCATTGGGATTGCGTGCTTTTACTCTTTTCAAAGAAAAAAAGATGGCACTGTTCTTTATCTTTTCTATGCTTCTCGGAGTATCGCTTCAGATAACAAATGGATTTGCCAATCCTTTTATAACAAGTTTTAAAGCAATACCGGAATATGCAGCTTCCTTTGGGGCTAATCATGCCAATGCTTTAATATCCCTTTCGCAGATGTCGGAGACTTTGTGTATCCTGTTGATACCGTTCTTCTTGCGTAAGTTTGGCATTAAGCAAGTAATGTTGATAGCAATGTTTGCATGGGTACTACGTTTCGGGCTGTTTGGAGCCGGTAATCCGGGAAACGGTGTTTGGATGTTCATTCTTTCAATGATTGTATATGGTGTAGCGTTTGACTTTTTCAACATTTCAGGTTCTCTGTTTGTTGATAAGGAAACCGATCCGGCTATCCGTTCAAGTGCCCAGGGATTATTTATGTTGATGACAAATGGAATTGGTGCGATGGCAGGTACACTTGGTGCACAGGCTGTTGTGAACCATTTTACTTACTCAACAGAATATCAGGGAGAGTTTTATACAGTGGGCGATTGGTCGGCTGTATGGTATATTTTTGCCGCTTATGCTTTAGTTGTGGCAATCGTGTTTGCGTTAGTATTCAAATATAAGCATAATCCGGCTGAATTAAAATAAATAATTTTAATCAGGAGGGATTGTTATGAGTAAAAAGATTGAGCTTAAGGTTTTAAACGTTTCCAGTAGTTTGGCACAGGCACATGCTTATGCATTGGTTTTGCAGGAAGGCGATTTTGCGCCCCGGAGCTGACCGCCGGAACTGCGTTGACCTTTCATCCAGATGCAACAATAATACATGGTCTTTTCTCGACAGAACCGATATTATAGAATCAGAAGAACGGGCCCTGGCCCTTTGAAGAATCATTCACCTATACAAGGAGGAACGCGCCATGATGAAGCCTATTTCTGTCTGGAAGCAGGAGCTGGCGGGCGGCACCCATACCGCCCGGCTGGCCTCCCTCTACTGCTGTTCGCCGGAGCAGACCGCTGCCCACGCCGCACGCTATGCGGCAGTGCTGGACGGGCTGGAAGCTACCTTTGGTGCCCACACCGAGGCCGGACTGTACAGCGCCCCGGGCCGCACCGAGATCGGCGGCAACCACACCGACCACCAGCATGGCCGGGTGCTGGCCGGCAGCGTGAACATTGACATGATCGCTGCCGCTGCCCCCAA
>OHAQ01001860.1_pt1 | contig 15968 bp, 3 predicted proteins | sample 1577111 | NCBI WGS metagenome assembly OHAQ01 (sample SAMEA3541549, study PRJEB24748) | human gut metagenome | biome: human gut; feature: human-associated habitat; material: faeces | place: China | collected 2012 | reverse complement strand
ATGATTTAGCAGTTCTTGAAGAACTCAATAAGGAACTTGATAATAATGGTCAAGCTATTACAGACAATGAGCAACGTATGGCTAAAGCGAATGAAGCAACGAAGAATGCTAGTCAAAGAGCCAAAGATTATGGCAAGCAAATAGCTACTAATGCTAAGACTCTCACTGATTTTAAAAGAGAAAATGAGGTGGAGAAACCTGATCAACAGAAACAAGGGAAATGGTCCGATGGTCTAAAAAGTATGGCATCTGCTGGTCTCTCAATGATTGGCAATGCTTTTATTTCTGCTGGTGTTGGAATGCTTGTACAAGGAGCTTTCTCATTGCTTGGTAAAGGCATTGACGCTTTCGTTCATAAAAATGAGAACTTAATTGCTAAAGGCCAAGAAGCAAAAGAATCCATTCAATCCCAAACTAAAGCCTATGAGGATCAGAAAGCTTCTCTTGGAGAACTTACTTCCAAATACACAGAATTGTCCAAAGGTGTAAAAATATCCGGTAATTCTATTAAAAATATTAGTCTTACAGATGATGAATATAAGGATTTCTTAGATACAAGCAATCAAATTGCTGCTGCCGCTCCTAGTCTCACACGTTCATGGGATTCTCAGGGTAATGCTATTCTTAATGCAGGAACTAATGCTGAGGATTTAAACACTCAGGTCAATGATTATCTAAAGCTACAGAGGAATCTTACTTATTATGATACAAAGAAAAATATTAGTGATCAGTATAAAGGGTATGAGACTGCTTTAGGAGAGAATAAGAGCAAACAAGACGAATACAAAAATGCATATGATGCAGCTAAATATAAAGTTGATTCTGTACAAAAATTTTCCGACATGCTTAAAAAGCATACAAAAGGAGAAGATACCATCACCTATACGTTGGATCAAACGGCATATGATGCGCTTGGTAACACATTTGGAAAAGCAATAAAAGGTTATAAACAATCAGCAGATGGTCAAAAGATAACTCTTGAATTTGATGGCAAACAATTAGATTTCCTTAATAATGAAGCTGCTAGTGTATTAAATTCAGATAATAGCGAACTTCAAGAAGCTCATACTAATTTAGTTAATACTCAAGAATCTATAGATGCCTCTAAAAGAGAAATGGTTTCTTCTATCAAATCAATGGCAAGTACTATTGATTCTTTTGATAGCTGGGAAGATCAAGATAAGGCATCAGAGTTTCAATCACAGTTGAATAGTATGCTTAGTTCTTCAGACGGCACAAGACTGTTAGATAATTTTAAGCAGTCCGGCAAAGATATGGACACATGGCTTCGTAACAATGTAGTCAACCCTATGGCTACTGCTACTCCAGATCAACAGAAGCTTTGGTCTCAACTGTTTGAAATGGAACCTAAAGACCAGGAAACTGTAAGAGAATTTGCTGCAAGAAGAGATGATGTCCTTGAGTCTATAGCAGACATTTCTCAAAGCGATTTCTGGACTAAAGGTACTTTAGCCGAAGCTTTTGGTTTTGCTCATACTGAATATGATGACAATGATAAGGCTTATACTGTTTGGGAGAATCAAGATAGTCTTAATAGGGTTAGAGATGCTCTGAAAGGAGTAAAGGCTAGCAAAACTAAAGGCGATGCCGAAAAAGTAAGAGAAGATCTAAAAAATGCTACACAAGATGAACTTGAAATAGCTGTACAGGTTATCACTGATAATAAAGATTTAAGTTCAATTGATGATTTTTATACGGCATTCGAAAAGGCCAAACAAGCAGCTAAAGATATGAGTGATCAAGCAGCCGTTTCTTTAGATTCAATGGAAACGAAAGTATCAACTGCTAAGTCTACTCTTTCTTCTATGGGAACTATTCTTACAGAGACTACTTCTGCAGGTGGAATTTCTAAAGACAATGTTAAGATCCTTTCTACTGCTTTCAAAGATGTGAAAGATCCTCGTGGCATTGAGCAAAATGTTAATGATTTATTCACCACTACTTCTGATGGTATCAAACTAAACATAGATGCTTTGAAAACCTTTACGGAATATCAGGCTGAAGCCACTGATGGAGATTTCGAAAAGGGTATTAAGTTACAGACCAAAGCTATTAAGGATCAAACAGATGTAACAAATAAAGCAAAAAAAGCATGGAAAGAAGCTAAAGGAACTGAAGACGAAGATGATAAAAAAGCTGCCTATGATTCTGAAAAAGATAAATTAAAAGATGCTAGAAACGAATATTTATCTTATATGCAATCTCAGTCTGAATGGCAAGCAACTAAGAAACAGCAACAGGAACTTCTCTCCTATTATTCTCAGTGGCAACGTGCCCAGAGTACGGAGAATGCCGGAGATAAATATAATAACATTGTCGCCGGACTAAAGAATGCTAAAGATGCATATGATAAAGGTCTTGTAGGTACAGATGATTTTAAATCATTTGCCGCTCTTATTTCTCCTACAGGTTCAGATGATAGAGCAAACTTTGCAGAGAACTATGGTAAAGCTGTGAGATATCTCACAGAAGATAAGACAGGTGTTAATAATTTCTTAGCTGATCTTAAATCTAAGGGTATGGCATCTTATGATGATGCAAGTAAAAGATGGTCATTTAACATAGATAATATGAGTAAAGCCGCTCGATCAATGGGAATCAGCAAAGAATTCATGAGTGCTAACTTCGGTCGTCTTCGTGATTATGGCATTGATAATAACTTTATATCATCTATAGAGGAAGGTATAGACAGAACTCAAGAACTTACTTCTGCCCTTTCAGATGAACAGAAACGACTCGAAGAACTGAAAAATACAGATAGTACTAACACTACTGCTATTTCTGCTTCTGAGGATAAAGTTAATAAATATAAACAGGATTTAAAAGAAACCTATGATAACATGGAGTCTTATTCAGAAGATGCTGCTCAAAATGCTATTGATAATTTCAATTCATCTGCCATGGGAGCGCAAGCCTACGAAGAAGAGATAAAAAGAGTTCAAAAAAATGATCAATTGACAAATGATCAGCGAAATGCAGCTATTAATCAATTAAAAGCTAAACAAGAAGAGCTAGCTGCTTCTGCCGGTACAACTGTTGAAGCTCTTTTAGGAACAGATGTATCTTCATTAATGGATGGTATCATAACAGATTCTGCTTCTGTTACTACAGCTCTTGATGGTATCAATAAAGCATATGAAGAACAGAACACAGATGTTACTTCTTTAGTAGACACTCTTGGAAAATATACTTCTGAACAGTTAGAAGGTATAGATTTTAATGATGGTAAGTGGGATACTGAATTAGGCGATGCTGAAAAAGCTGTTGAATCTTTATGTGAGAAGCTTGGCTTAACAAAAGACCAAGCTCGTTCTGTTATTGAGGCTTTAAAAGAAGCTGGTAAATTAAAAGATTCTGAGGAAAGTAGTGATTCCTCTAAAGAAACTACTAAGGGGTCTTGGGAGAAACCACAGACTGCTGAACAGATGGGATTCGGTGATGATCCTGACAGAACTGCTGAATATACACACTCATTAGAAGCTCTTACTGCTGCACATAAGGAAAATGATGACGCTACTGAAAAGTCATTTGAAACTCTTTCTAAATATAACCGTACACAATTAGAGAGCATCAAATTAAATGATGGTGCTTATAATGTTGAGGGTATGGAACAGGCTGAAGATGCCATACAACAGTTAGCAGATAAGACTCAGTTGTCTAAAGACCAGATTCTTACTGCTCTTGAAGGTTTAGGTATCTTAAAGGTTAATACAGATACTACTGATGCAACAAAAAATCTGGATTCTGTAGTTACCGAAGCGAAAGAAGCTCAAAATGAATTAACTGATCTCACAGGAAAAACTTATAAATTTGATTTTGATTCAACTGATTTAGATTCTATTCATCAGCAAGTAACTGATTTAGGAACAGAAGTAGATAAGTATAGAGATCGGGATGGTAAATACCATCCAGAGATTACTGGTGGTGAAGAACTCCAGACTGTGTATACAGGAGCTATTTCGCATGAGCAAGACGTAGAATATAACTCCTCTGATATATCTCAAGCCGATTCTAGTTCTAGTATTGTAAAAGCTGCTCAAGACTTTATGCAAGCTAAGAATGAAATGGATGTCCAGACCCAATTATACCAAAAAGGCATGGATAACACTCTGGATCAAGCTACTCAAGATGCTAATGCAGCTTTTGAAACTTTACAGCAAGCTCAGACTGATTCTAAAGTTAAATTAGTAGATACTGATAATATACAAACTGCAGAAGACCAATTGCTTAAAATGTCAAATGACGACATAACGGCAAAAGTTGATGTTGAAGCAGATACCAGTGAAGCAGAATCAGATATTGAAAACTTACAAAACGTTTCTGGATCCACTGTAACTTTAAACTGTGATGTTTCTAATGAAGGTAGTTTTGAACAAGCAAAATCTACAATTGAATCTATGCCATCTGATACTACAGCTACTATTGATATGGAAGTTAATGGTGAAGAGGATGTTGAGAAGGCCACCGAATTAATTGAATCTGCCCCTACCAATGGAGCTAAATTAGTTGTTGATTGTGAAGTAAACAATAAAGAAGAATTTGATGAGCTTATGCAAGCTCAAAGTACAGCAAATTCTAAAGGAGCAAATGTAGAAGTACACGCTTCTATTAAAGGGGTAGATGTTGATTCTGCCGCTACTGCTGATACTGAAGTTCCTGTTAAAGGTAAACTTGAAATCGAGCCTTATTCTGGAGATGCTGTTGAAGTCAACGCTAAGGCCAATATCACTGGTGTTACTGGTGGAGAAGGAGTACAAGTAAGTTTAAATGCAAAAGCTAATGTAACAGAAGCTCCCACTGTACCAGATACAACCGTTAAAGCTACAGCTCATGTAGATGAAGCGCCTACTGTCCCAGATGCTGAAGGAATAGCAAATTATGAAGGCATTTTCCCACATGTGGCTGATGATGCATACGGAGTTGCTCATTATGAAGGAGGTTTTCCTACCTCAGCTCCTACTATTTCTGGCACAGTTAATTATTATGCTCATATTATAGGTGCTCCATCTGGTGGTGCCATAGCAACTGCTTCGGGTACAATGACTTCAGTTGCCCACGCTTCTGGAACAGCTTATAACGTTCTCAATATGAAGCCTCTCTCTTCTGCTCATGCAAAAGGTGATGTAGCACTTAAACATGATGAACAGGCCATTGTTAACGAAGTAGGTATCAATGGTCATTCTGAATCCATAGTGCGTGATGGTGTATGGTCACTTATTCCTGGTGGTGCTCATATTGAGAATTTGAAAAAAGGTGACATCATCTTTTCAGCTACTCAAACAGAGGATTTATTAAAACATGGTGCTACACATGGTCATGCTAGAGCATATGCACAAGGCACTGCTTCTGGTGTAACCCTTGCTCCTGCCTATGCAGACGGTACATCAGAATTAGATGATACAATTAAAAAAGTAAGTACTCAAGCTAAAGACTGGATAGAAACTGCTCTTGATCGTTTAGAGAGAATCGTTGAAAAGTATCAAGATATCGCTGAAAGCGATTATAGTAATTATAAGTCTTCTGAGAAGAATTATGATAAAGCACTTAAAAATCTAAATAAACAATTACAGACACAAAAAGATTCCAGAGCAAAATACGTAGCTAAAGCAAATGAAGTTGCTTCTGCTGTTGGTTTATCTGACGAACTGAAAAAGAAAGTCCAGAATGGTACAATCAATATTGAAAGTTTATCCGAAGATGATAAGAAACGTGTTGACGCATATCAGGAATGGTATGAAAAAATCTTGGATTGTGACAAAGCGATTCGTGAACTCACTAAGTCACAGAAAGATTTAGCTAAAGCAAAGGTCGAACGTGTTATTGAAGCTTATGACACCGTCATAGGTAAACGTGAGAATAAAGCTGACTATTACAACGCTAAACAGGAATTGAGAGTCTCACAAGGGTATAATCAGAAACCTGGTTCTAAATATGAAAAATACATGAAAAAGGAACTCTATTATACCAATGAACAGAAACGTCTTACTGATAAAGAAATAAAAGAATATAAAGGTAGGATGAAAGAATATCTTAAGGTAAATGGACATAAAACTGTCGATCCAGAATACCAAAAGATGAAGAAACAGCTTTATAGTCTCCAGACAGAGGCTGTTAAGTTAGAAAATGAAGCTGCTGAATTAGTTCAGGCTTTACAAGATAATCGTGAACAGATAAAACAATGGGCTGTTGACCGCTGGGATCGTGCAGGTTCCAAGCAGGATGCAGTAATTGATTACGCAAAAGCAAATGATAATCCTGAATATCAGATTAACGAAAAGATTTATCAGGAGCGCATTAAATCTAATGCGAGACAGATCAATGCACTTCAAAAACTTCGTGCAGAAAAAGCCGAATACTATGATATTCATTTTTCTTCTATGAACAATGAAGAAGCTCAGAAGTATCTTGATTCTATAGCACAGATTGACGAACAAATTTTAAAAATCGGCAGTGATATAGAAAATCTGAAAAATGAAATCATGGAGCTTCGTTGGAAACCATTTGATGATGCACAAGATAAACTATCAAATGTTATCACTGAATATCAGACTATGCAAAAACTTCTCGGTGACGCTGAAAGTTTTTACAATGATGATGGTTCATTTACTACAAATGGATTAACTAACATTTTATTAACTCAAGAATCTATAGATGCGACAAAACAGAAGATTGCTAACTATAGGGAAGGTCTTAATAAGCTTGAAGAACAATATAAAAATGGTTGTTACAGCTTAGACGAATACAATGAGAAAAGCAAACAACTTCTTGATGGTATTCAACAAGAATCTACTGCTCTTTCTGAACTGAAACAGAATATGCTTGATATGTATGAGACTCAAATTAAGAAAGAGAATGATTTACTTCAGGAAAATATTGATAAGCGTAAAGACGCTCTTTCTGCTAAAGAGAAATATTACGATTATGACAAAACTTTAAAAAAGAAGTCTAAAGATATTAATACTCTTAAATCCCAGATAGCTGCCCTTGAAGGAACCAGTAATGCTGCCGCCAAAGCTCGTCTTGAGAAATTACGTGCAGAACTTGCAGATGCCGAAGATGATATGGCAGATACCATGCATCAACACGAAGTCGATATGAAAAATACCGGCTATGAGAATTTCTCTAATGAAGCGAATAAAGCTCTTGATAATACACTTGATGCAGTAAAGAAAAATTCTTCGTTTCAAGAAGCTATTATTAGTGGAATGCTTACCAATGTAACCACTAATTATGATAACACATATAAACATTTACATACTGTGATGGATCAGTATGGTGTTAAGGTGTCTAGCACATTTGATACTATGATAGGTAAGTCTGCTGATTTCAATACAAGTTTGATTCAACAGATAAAAGCATTAGAAACCATTTCTAATATGAAAGTTACTCTTCCATACGGAACAAGCAATGGACAAGGTGGTTCTACAACTGGTAATAATACATATACCGGTGCTGAGAATGGTATTCACAATACATTTAATAGCAATAAAGACTCCACTGGTGCTGGAAATGAAACTCCAGGTACAGTTAATGGAAAAAGTTATAGTTTTTCATTAAACAAATCAGAAATATTCTTGACACCAAATGAATCTTATAAATTGAAAGTTACATGGTCTCCTACCGCACCTTTACATTCAGATATTAAATGGTCTAGTGATAAAACTGATGTTGCAAAAGTTTCATCGTCTGGTAAGGTTACGGCTACAAAAGGGGTACAAACTTCTAAAGGTGGCGGAACGACAGGAATCCTAGTCGGTGGACTGGAAAAAACATTTAAGGCTACTATTACAGCTAAAAGTGATTTTGGGAGCAAAACTTGTGTTGTACATGTAATGCCAGATGCGCATTACGACGCAATTGAAGAATATGCAAATAAAAATGGATTGGCTATGACCAATGATAAAATGCAGGCAGCTCTCGAATATGCTTATCGAAATGGTGGAAACCATGCTGATAAGGCAAACATAGCAGTTGAGGGATTCAAAAAAGCTTATTTGAATGATAAACCAACATATTTAAAGAGTTGGTTTAATACTCTTCAAAACCGTCCAGATGGTGCAACAGACGTTCCTGCTGGGGTGAGTCCTTTGATAGGATATTTTAATTCTAAAGGTAAAAAAGTCGGACCAAAAGAAATGCAACAGCTTGCAGATATTCTTGAAATTAGTACTCCAGGTGTTAAAAAATATGATTCATGGGGCTCTGCTTTAAAAAATCAGATACTTCAAAAGTATAAATCATATGGTTTTGCTACTGGTGGAATAATAAATAAACTAATACCTGCTGATATGAGTACTCTTTTAGGTAAAGCTATTATTAGTAATGGAGACCAGGGATTCATTGGTGCAAAAGTTGGCGAATCAGTAATGACCGAAGAATTTACTCGTCTGCTCAAACCTTCTATTGCTGCAATGAATAACTTTACCAATATGTTTAACCCGGTTACTCCTACTGCAACAAATAATGATTATACTATCAACAACGAAGTGAACATTAATGTAGCAAATATGAGTAATGATTTAGACATCCAAGATGTCGCAAACAAAGTTTCTACAATTATTAACAAAAATATGACTAGAGACTGGAGAAAGCTTAGATGATAAAAGGACTGCTTCGGCAGTTCTTTTATTGTATGAAATTATAAAATGAAAGAGGTGAATAAATGTTACAATTTGAATTTGATGGACATAATTCTAGTGAATACGGGATTATAATGACTGGAATCACAGACAATGATAATCTTGAAAGCAGATCTTTACAGTTAGGAGAAAAGAATAGATATAGAGCAAGAGAAAATCATTTCGGAACAGTGTACGACGATAATTATAGCTTTACACTTAGCATCATGAAAAATCCTTGTCACAATATAAATGTGACACCTGAATTATCTAATGGAATCATTACATACCCAGAAAAATGTACTCCTATATTGAAAAATGGTATTATTACTTTCCCATTGGAGTACATACCAGATGTTAAATTAGGTGTTATACAGATGAATGATACTGATTACCTTTCTTCAAGCAATATCCGTATTATTAATGGCTGGTTAACTTCTCCACAAACACCAAAATTATTTAAGATACTTGGTGGTGACTACTTCTACGAAGATATAGAGTTCTTTGCTACATTCACAGAAATTACTACTGATCATGTTGTGTTCCCATATGAAATGAATTTTACAGTCACTTGCGACAGTCCATATGGTTACACTCCTGAGATTACGCATAATATCACCTCTTCTTCTACTCTTCCAAAAACTTATATAATTAACAACACTTCTGACTGTCATGAAGATTACATCTATCCTCTTATTAAAATTTCCCCTAAAAGCCATGGCACTATTACAATCCAAAATGTAACAGACAATAACGGAACAATGAAAATAAATGCTTTAAAAGATGATGACTTTTATATTGATTGCCAGCATTTAAAAATATATGACATTACTAATTCAATTATAAGTTTTGAAGATTTGGGTGTAAAAGATATAGATAATATATACTGGCTTAGATTGGCTTACGGTGAAAATGAATTAAGATTCACTGGTGATGCTACATTTGAGCTTATTTATAGAGAACCAAGAAAGGTGGGTGCGTTTGGGTGAAAATAAATCATAAGTATGATATTTATGGACGTACTGAGCCTTCTATTATTTATTTAGCTAAACCTGGCAAAAGATTATATTGTGCGCTAGGAGGCATTGATACATCTACCGCTTCATTGTCGTTAAAAACTAATAATACAGCTGAATTAACATTTACTGTTGATAAATACATAAACAATACTGTTACTGACGGGTATGAAGAACTTGATGAGCTAATGGAGCTATACTGTGATGGCATTTGGTTCAAAATAGTAGATCCGCCAACTATTAATAATGATGGTTTGCGTGAAACTAAAGAGATTACTGCTGAGTCTTATGAAATCATGCTTACTCAATATAAACTGAAAAACTTTAAAATTAATATGGGCGAAGAAGATTCCTATGAAATGATGTATCAGGCAACTCATGATACAAATAAGTTTTATCAGATTAAGTTTTATGATTCAGAAAATGAAGATCTAAGTTTTTTACATTTAGTATTAAAACATGCAGATGTTCCTGGTTGGCATATAGGTTATGTGGATAATATTACTCCTGATGACGATGGAAAATTACTCCCTAATAATATATGTAACTTTGAAGTAGACGATCAAAATGTATATGCTTTCTTAACACAAGAGGCCGCACAAGCCTATAAATGTGTGTTTGAGTTTGATACTGTAAATATGACCATAAATGTTTATAGACCTGACAGCTTAGGTAAAGATACAAATGTAGTTTTGGGTTTTAGAAACATTCAGAATAGTATAACTATTTCCAGAGATGAAAATTTAGTTACACAATTTTATGTTGAAGGCTTAGATGATTATAATATTGATGCAGTCAATTTTGGTGATTCTGTAATTACTGATCTTTCCTATTTTATATGTGAGCCTTACATGGATACTTCACTACAAGAAAAATATAATGCATGGCAAAGCTACCGGGAGTCCCGCAGAGAAGAGTTTATTAATTTATCCAAAGAATATAATAAAAATTTGGAAGTTCTTACTGAATTAATGAATAGAGTCCCAATTGATACTGCTCAAACAAATTGGTTCGGGAAAAAAGTTGAAGATTTAAAAGATGCATATAATGCTAACATGGCAATCATTAAGGGTTTAGAAGCTCTATATGTTGATGATGAAAAGAATTTTGATTTAGAAGCTTTAAAAAAGTCACATGATTGGCCTTTATATGAATCAATTATGAACTACACTCTTCCATCTATTGTAGCTGCATTACAAGCTCAAGACGAAACCGTAGAAGGATTCGGTAAAGGAAATATTATTTCATGTGTAAATCCGATTGTGTTGGGCCAAGATTGGTATATGGTAAACCCTGGAACTTCTTCTTTTCAAACTATACAAATTGATGATGCTCCTGCTTATGGAATTACTCGTGGAGTTAAAGTAACCGGTACAGATGGTGGTATCTATCAACACAATATCAGTATCGAACCATCTCAGAGATATACTCTTAGTTGTTTTGTAAAAGGATCCGGTACATTTTATCTTGGTTATAATAACACCGGAGAGGACAGAAAGAATATTTCTTATAACATCACATCTTCTTGGACAAGAGTTTATACTTCTTTTAATCTTTCTTCTCGTTTAATTGATGTAGCATTCGCTGGAACTAATGATTTCACTATATGCGGTATGCAATTAGAGATGGGCGATTCACCTAGCCAGTTTGGGTATTTCACGCAATCTGAAAATATTATAAAAGCTTATGAAACTGATTGGAAGTTATATGGAATCTCAGAATTAAAAGTAAAGATTTCAACTTACGATAGCTGTATTAAAGAATTAAAAAAGAGTGGTTATGCAGATGGTTATAATCCTCTTTCTGGATACGAAGAGGCATATTTCACTCAAATGCATCAGAAATATCTGGATTATTTGAATTTAAAAGATCAGGCTGAGACTGCATTAAAGGAACGTCAAGCTGAATATGATGCGGCTAAGAAACCTGAAATTCAAGAGAAACGAAACCAGATTGCAAAAGATGTATTACTTGAAAATTTTGGTAAAGTACAGAACAAATACTCAGCTTTTACTGATAAAGAAACATATATTATTAAGAGTTTATATAGCCAATCCACTTATACAAATGAAAATATTATTGTTACTACTCTTGACAGTACTGCTGATGCCGTAGATAAGTCTAAAGTTCTTTATGACGATGCATTGGAAGAATTGTATGTGGAATCACATCCACAATATACATATACTGATGATGTAGAGAATGTATACGCTCTTCCAGAATTTAAGGAGTACCATGAACAGCTTGCGGTAAATGATTTTGTGCGTGTAGGAATCACTGATACTAATTATATTAAACTAAGAGTAATTGAAATCACATATAATCCTTGTGATTTAGATGAATCTATGGAAGTTACTTTTAGCAATATGATTCAGTACAAAGCTAAAAGGAATGATTATAATACTCTTTTAAACGATGCCCTTAATACTTCCAACCGTAATGGTGGTCGTGTTAATTCAGTCAACAAATCTTCTACTTCTGATTATGTCATCACATCAGAAGCTATCAAACAAATCTTTTCAAATCCTCTATTCAATTCAATGTTAGGTGGAACTGTCACTGGAGGAACCGGGTCTGGCGGAACCATTACTGCTGATACAATTATTGCAGAACTCGTGAAAGCAAAAGAAGGTGTTTTTGATAAGCTTACTGTTGATACTGCTTTCATGAAATATCTCGATGTAAAACTTATTTCCGCAGATAAGATCACAACTCGTATTCTCGAAGCGGAACAGGCAAATATTGAAAAGCTGTCAGCTAAGATTATAGAATCTAACCAGATTAATGCTGATATGATCAATGTGAAAAATCTCCTGGCAGGAAATGCTGGTGTAGGTAATCTCCAGGCAGTACATCTTACTGCTCAGAATGTAACTATTGACCAAGCAGTAATCACAGATCTTATTGCTAAGAAGATGACAGTAGCTGACTTAAATACTCATACTGCTACTGCTGATGAGTTTATGATCATCTCTAGTGGAAAAGCTGGTATTGCCTTTAAGAATAGCACTCAGCAGTTCTATGATTCAACAGGAGCTGTTAGGGTACAGATTGGTCAGGATGGTACCGGAAAGTTTAATTTTGTTGTCAAGAACGGTGATAAGACAGCATTATTTGATGAAAATGGTATCACTCAAACAGGTATTCCTGATAACACTATTGTCAATAATATGATCTCTGATGGAACAATCAATAAAGAAAAACTAAGTTTTACTATGGTAGAACCGAATGAACAAGGTGGAATTGATATCAGTCAGGTATACCTTGATGGTAAAAAGTTCGGTCAGCAATATACTTCATTTAAAGACCAGACAACTGAGCAGATTACTAACATTACTGATCCTCAAAAGGGTCAGATCGTACAGAGTATACAAAACAGTTTGTTTAATGAGGACGGATCATCTATCTATACAAAATATACAGAGTATAAACAAACTGTTGATGGAATTACTCAGACGGTTTCAAATAATAAGCTTGATACGGACAAAAAGCTTGATGCAGCTTCTACTTCTATAACACAGACTGCAGATAAGTTGAATCTTATTGCTACTGGTGGGACTGGAGAATCTAAATTAGAGCTGACCCCAGATTTTATAAATCTTGTTTCATCTAAAGTTGTAGGTATTAAAGCAGATCAGATCAATATTGATGGTGTGATTACAGCAATCAATACCAATGGCACAACTGCAGGCAAGACTCAGATTGATGCTGGAGCTATCAGTACAGAGAATGTTAATGCTCTCTTGATCAAAACAGGAAAACTGAAATCTAATAATTACAAAGATCCTTCAAACACTTCTCCTCTTTATTCCCAGGCTGGAACATTGATTGACATGGAGAACGGTGCTATTACTTCGAAGAATTTTAGTATAGATGCTTCAGGGGAAGCTCATTTCAAAGGTGACGGAGAGTTTGGTGGAAAGATTTCTGCTAATTCTGGTTATATTGGTGGCGAAAAAGGTTTCGTTATTGAAGCTGGAAAATTGTATTCTGGATTAAAAGATTTTCCTACTCAATATCCCTCTTCTATTTCAACGAATAAAAATGTATATGTAGGAATCAATGGCATTGCTCTTGGTGACGGTAATTTTATGGTTGATTCTAACGGTAAGATGTATGCTAATCAAGGTGAGTTTACAGGTAAGATTGCAGCTAATGATGGATTTATTGGTGGATGGATTATTTCAAGTAATTCTTTAACTGCTAATAAAGGAAGCATAAGTATAAGTCCAGATGGTATTCATTGGGGTGATTACCTAAACATTAATAGTCAAGGCGCTACATTTAAAGGTCATATTACAGCCACTTCAGGAAGCTTTACAGGAGATATAATTGCTAATTCACTTACACTTGGACCAGGTTCAACTGTTAACGGACTAAGTTATAATGATCTTGACGATAGACCTAATATTCCATCTGATCTTAGTGGATATATTACTATTGATGGAAAAATTGGTATTATTCAAAATGAAGATCAAGAAATACCCTCTGGGGCAACTGGATTTAAAGTGTCAAAAAATGGTTTGTTACAAGCAAGTAATGCTATTATTTCTGGTACTATTTATGCTTCTTCTGGTACTTTCGCCGGAAATGTAACCGCAAGAACAATGACTGCAAAAAGAAGTTATAGCATTTATTATAATGATGTAAACGGTAACCCTACTGATTCAAGAGAAATCATCTCTGCTACTAATTGGGGACTTACAAGCGGTGATTTAAGATTCGGGCTAAATGATGATTGCGGATATATGATATCTACAGATGTTGGTGGTGGAAATACTTTGCGAATCATGGGGGATACTCTCCTTGTTACTGCGCCTATGCAAATACAAAGCAATTGTTTAGTACAAAGTCAATTTGTTATAGATACTAAAACAGGATCTATCCCTTATCAGAATATGAAATGGACACCATATGAAGTTAATAGTTCTGGAAATCCAATCTATCTTGATTATGATAATCGAGAATATTTTTCATATAATGGATATGGACATAATCATACGTTGCTTCCAAATACAGAAGGTGGTTGTGCAATTGGTATTGGTAACGTAGATAAGCAAGATGCTGATGTTACCGCTACATGGTGTATTATGCCTTATAATATTTATACTGAAAAAAAAACTGATGAGAATATAAACGGAATCCCGGTTATAACAAGTATCAAAAGAGATGCAAGCGCAACCATGAATATTGGTTCTAAAAATAATAAATTTAATTGTTTGTATGTAAACGCAATTCATATGGGTGGACACACATACACATCTTTAAATTCTGGTGGCGGAAAGATTGCTTCTTACAAAGCAACTGCTAGTCAAGTTAATTATAACGATGATCCTAAAGTAGAGACTTCTGTAAACACTGCAGGAGATACTTTGACATTTAAATTTAGTATCCCTAAGGGAAAAGACGGAACCAATGGTAAAGATGGTACTCGTGGGCCACAAGGAGCGACTGGTCCACGTGGGCCAGCTGGATCTGTAGATTATACATCTGTAACGAAAATATATCATAATAGTGAAAAAAATCGTTATGCAGAAGTTACATCAAATGGATCTGCAAGATATTTCGGTCCATATGAAATGGAGGGCTTAAATTTAGGAAATGCAAGCTATAAATGGAAGAATATTTATTATACAGGTGCTTTAAACGGTGGTTCAGATGAGTATATAAAAGATGATATTAAAAGTATTAATACTATTTCATCTATTGACAAGTTTTATATGTCATTAAATCCAATTCAATATAAATTTAAACAACGTCCAAACGATGATGAAATACCTAAAATACATTTCGGATTTGGAGCAAGGGAAACAGAAAGGCATTTAAAAGAAAATAATTTTGAATCAGAAAATTATAGTATGATTACAAAAGCTATTTTAGATAAGCCTAATTTTGTTGGACGTACTGATGAATATTCAATGAATTACCTTGAATTCATTTCTCTTAACACTCACATGACACAGAAAGCCCACCATCGTATTGATTCTCTCGAATCTGAAAATCAATCCCTTAAGAATGAAATTCTTATGCTCCAGGGACAGCTCTCTCTCATTACTCAACGATTACAAAAAATGGAGGAAAAGTTATGTTAAAAATTAGTGAAACAAGAAATGTATCCGGTCAGGTTATGATCGGTGAAGGTGAAAACTCAAAGCAGGTTGCTTATCTTAATGCATCTGTTAGTAAAGATGGAAATGTAAATATCAATAAATCCATTCAGGATAGCGAAACATTTAAAACAAATAAAGAAGCAGTCCTGAAAGATTTTACAGAGTTTGAAACATACGTATATGGAATTATTCCTGAATAAATA
>OHAQ01001859.1_pt1 | contig 15971 bp, 12 predicted proteins | sample 1577111 | NCBI WGS metagenome assembly OHAQ01 (sample SAMEA3541549, study PRJEB24748) | human gut metagenome | biome: human gut; feature: human-associated habitat; material: faeces | place: China | collected 2012 | reverse complement strand
ATAATAATCTTATTATTAAATAATATTTCCCTTTTATAATAATACAAAATAGTGATAAAAAATCTAGTTTAGTGGTATAGCTACTGACTAGATTTTTTTATTTTTACTTGACATAATTTAAATGATTTAGTATAATAATACTGCAAAAAATATAAATTCTAAAGAAAATTTGGAGGAATAAACAATGAGAACTAATGTAACAGATATTTCAAAGTATTATTTGGAGGAGGTCTTAGCTAAAGGAAAACAATTTCCAAAAGATATTTGGAATTATAATTCTAAATATGATAATGCCAAAGTTGTAACAAAAACTTTAATTGAAAAAGTATTAAAGCGGAGTGATGAAGATGTAAGGAAAAAACTATCAGTAAATATATTTAGGAAAAATTCACTTATACGGATGTTAACTATTTTATTTAATGGTAGTCCATACGGAGCAATTGAAAATGCATATCCGGGGAAATTTAAACAGTGGGAGTTACCATCTGTGCCAAAAAATTTTTGGAATATGGAAACAGCAAAAGAAGCAACAATATGGCTAATTGAAGAAAAGTTAAAGTGGAGTGATGATGATATAAAGCAAAATTTGTCATTAAACATATTTAAAGAAAATTCACTTGATGGAATGTTATTTATTTTATTTAATAACAGCCCATATTTTGCAATAGAAAATGCATATCCTGGAAAATTTAAACCTTGGGAGTTTTCAAAAGTTCCAAATAATTTTTGGAATTTAAAAACGGCAAGTGAGGCGACAATATGGCTAATTGAAGAAAAGTTAAAGTGGAGTGATGATGATATAAAGCAGAATTTGTCATTAAAAATATTTAAAGAAAATTCACTTGTTGGAATGTTAAATGTTTTATTTAATAGCAGTCCATATTTAGCAATAGAAAATGCATATCCTGGAAAGTTTAAACCTTGGGAATTTACACAAGTTCCAAATCATTTTTGGAATTTAAAAACAGCAAGTGAGGCGACAACATGGTTAATTGAAGAAAAGCTTAAATGGAGTGATGAAGATGTAAGAAAAAAAATATCTGTAAGTATATTTAAGAAAAATTTACTTGGGGGTATGTTAACTATTTTATTTAATAACAGTCCATATCTAGCAATAGAAAATGCATATCCCGGAAAATTTAAACCTTGGGAGTTACCATCTGTGCAAAAAAAAATTTGGAATATGGAAACGGCCAAAGAAGCAACAATGTGGCTAATTGAAGAAAAGTTAAAGTGGGGTGATGAAGATGTAAGGCGAAATTTATCCAAAAATACATTTAAAGAAAATTCACTTGTTGGAATGTTAGATGTTTTATTTAATGGCAGTCCATATTTTGCAATTGAAAATGCATATCCGGGAAAATTTAAACCTTGGGAATTTTCAAAAGTTCCAAAGAATTTTTGGAATATGGAAACAGCTAAGGAAGCAACAATGTGGCTAATTGAAGAAAAGTTAAAGTGGAGTGATGAAGATTTAAGGCGAAATTTATCCCAAAATACATTTAAAGAAAATTCACTTACTAGTATAAATAGTTTGTTTAATGGTAGTCCATATCTTGCAATAGAAAATGCATATCCTGGAAAGTTTAAACCTTGGGAATTCAAAAGAATTCCAAATAATTTTTGGAATTTAAAAACAGCTAGAGAAGCAACAATATGGCTAATTGAAGAAAAGCTAAAGTGGAGTGATGAAGACGTAAAGGAAAAATTGACTTTAAATACATTTAAAGAGAATTCTTTGAAGTCTATGTTAAATTATTTATTTAATATTGATCCACATCAGCCAGTAGAAATGCATCTTAAGATAAATTCCAAAGATTTAACATTAATATTTAATAATAATAATCTTATTATTAAATAATATTTCCCTTTTATAATAATACAAAATAGTGATAAAAAATCTAGTTTAGTGGTATAGCTACTGACTAGATTTTTTTATTTTTACTTGACATAATTTAAATGATTTAGTATAATAATACTGCAAAAAATATAAATTCTAAAGAAAATTTGGAGGAATAAACAATGAGAACTAATGTAACAGATATTTCAAAGTATTATTTGGAGGAGGTCTTAGCTAAAGGAAAACAATTTCCAAAAGATATTTGGAATTATAATTCTAAATATGATAATGCCAAAGTTGTAACAAAAACTTTAATTGAAAAAGTATTAAAGTGGAGTGATGATGAGATAAAACGGAAATTATCAGCAAATATATTTAGAAAATATTTACTTACCGGTATGTTAAATGTTCTATTTAATGGTGGCGCATATCTAGCAATAGAGAATGCATATCCTGGGAAATTTAAACCCTGGGAAGTTACAAGGGTTTCAAAAAATTTTTGGAATATGGAAACTGCTAAAGAGGCAACAATATGGCTAATTGAAGAAAAGCTTAAATGGAGTGAAGAGGATGTAAGGCAGAAATTATCATCAAGGATATTTATAAAAAATTCACTTACTGGTATGTTAAATGTCCTATTTAATGGTAGTGCATATCTGGCAATAAATAATGCATATCCTGGAAAATTTAAACCTTGGGAAGTTACAAGAGTTTCAAAAAAATTTTGGAATGTGGAGACGGCTAAAGAGGCAACAATTTGGTTAATTGAAGAAAAGCTTAAATGGAGTGATGAGGATATAAAGCAGAAATTATCAGCAAAGATATTTATACAAAATTCATTTACTAGTATATTAAATGATTTATTCAATGGAAGTCCATATTTAATAATAGATAATGCATATCCTGGAAAATTTAAACCTTGGGAGTTACCATCGGTTCCAAAAAAATTTTGGAATTTAGAAACGGCTAAAGAGGCAACAATCTGGTTAATTGAAGAAAAGCTTAAATGGAGTGAAGAGGATGTAAAACAAAAATTATCAAGAAAAATTTTTAGAAAAAATTCTCTTAATGGTATGTTAAGTTCTTTATTTGGTAACAGTCCATACCTTGCCATAGAAAATGCGTACTCCGGTAAGTTTAAGAAATCTGATTTAAAAAATTATTCAAAAAAATAATAAATATTTATTAATATATATTAAGGAGAGTTTTATGTGCAATTTAGTACGAGAAGAAATTGAAATCATAGCTGATCAGATATATAATGATGATCAGAAAAATGAGGAATATTTTTTAAATTTGCTTGAAAAATATGAAATGCTTTCGAGTAATGAATGCATATGTATTATGCAGGCTTCAATTTCTAGGAATTTTAGCAAAATTATTGATAAGTATGAAAATGTTTTTAATGATCAAACAAAGGATTTAAATCTTTTGTTTGAAGAAGCCCTTTTGGATAAAAAAACTAAAATGTTTAGATACATATTGGACCTTGCAAAAAAGCATAAATTCTGCTTCGAAAACAAAGACTACCCCCAAAGCAATGAAACTTTTTTATCCATGGCATTAAAAATGTATAATTATCAAATTATAAACTATATTATGGAAGAAGTTGGGGATACATATGTGTTAAATAAAATAGAGGTATATAGACTTAAGGATTATTTAAGATATGTTAAAGTAGATAGAGAATTTATAAAATTAATGTTTAATCATCTGACGGAAGATGATAAGGTTAATCTTTATTTTGATCTACTTAACAAGTAATACTATAAGAAAAACAAGTGAAAAATTTCACTTGTTTTTCTTATGTCTTTTTCTAAACTTATGATAAAGTATTGAATAAACAAATGTTTTTTGATATAATTTTATTGGTGGTTATATGAGTCAAAATATAGAATTTGAATTTGATAAAAATATTCAGTATATAAAAGGTGTAGGCCCTAAAAAAGCTGAACTTTTAAATAAAATGGGAATATACAATATAAAAGATTTAATTGAATATTATCCAAGAAATTATGAAGATAGAACTAAACTTTCAAATATTATACAGTTTGTAGATGGAGAAAGTTATTTGTTTATTGGAACACTAAGCGATAGTATCCATATACAGAGAATAAGGAAAAACCTTACTATATATTCAACTTTTGTATATGATGAAACTGGAGAGTGCAAGATGACTTGGTTTAATCAAAAGTATATAAATACCAAACTTCATAAAGGTGATAAATATTTATTTTATGGTAAAGCAGTAAAAAATTACGGAATGGTTTCAATGGAGTCTCCTCAAATATATAATTTAAATGATATTGATAAAATTCAAGGACTTTATCCAATATATCCTTTAACAGCAGGCATAACACAAAATTATTTGTTTAAATTAGAAAATGATGTATTTAAGCAAAAGCCAATCATACCTGAATTTTTAAGCAATGACTTTAGAAAAAAATATGGGCTTTGTGAAATTAATTATGCTACAGAAAATGTTCATTTTCCAAAAACGTTTAATGCAGTAAATGATGCTCGTAATCGACTTATATTTGATGAATTATTTTTACTTGAACTTGCACTAATGTCTGTAAAGGAAAGTTCAGATTTAGTAAAAAAAACAAATAAATTTAAAAAAGTAGATATATCAAAATTTGTGAAATTATTACCATTTTCTTTAACAAATGCACAAAAAAGAGTGGTAGATGAAATTGAAAAAGATATGTTAAGCGATAGAGTTATGAATAGGTTGATACAAGGAGATGTTGGTAGTGGAAAAACAATGGTTGCTGCAATTTCAATGTATATTGCAGTTAAAAATGGATATCAAGCTGCAATGATGGCTCCTACAACTATTCTTGCAAATCAACACTTTGATGAACTCAGTAAGTATTTTGAAGAACTTGGAATTAAATCAGATATTATTACATCAAGTACAACGAAGAAAAACAAAAGAATCATATGTGAAAAACTAGTAAATAAAGAGATAGATATAATTATTGGGACACACTCTTTAATAGAAGATGGTATAGAATTTAATAATTTAGGACTCGTTATAACTGATGAACAACATAGATTTGGAGTAAAACAAAGATTAAAATTAACAAATAAAGGAAAATCTGTAGAAACATTAGTTATGACAGCAACTCCTATTCCAAGAACACTTGCAATTATGCTTTACGGTGATCTTGATTTGTCTGTAATAGATGAAATGCCACCAGGTAGAAAACCTGTAAAAACATATGCTGTAGATGAAAGCTATGAACAAAGAATTGTTAATTTTATGAAAAAAAATATTGATGAGGGAAGACAGGCATATGTTGTATGTCCACTTGTTGAAGAAAATGAAGAATTAAATTTAAAGTCAGTAGAAAAAATTTATGAAAAATATAAAAATGAATATTTTAAAGATTATAGTGTCGCATTTATTCATGGGAAGATGAAGAATAAAGAAAAAGATGAAATAATGCAAAAATTTAAAGAAAACAAAATTAATATTTTAATATCAACTACAGTAATAGAAGTTGGAATAAGTGTAAGTAATGCAACACTTATGATAATTGAAAATGCTGATAGGTTTGGCCTTGCAGCACTTCACCAGTTAAGAGGTCGTGTTGGTAGAGGACAGTTTCAATCTTATTGTATTTTAAAATCAAATAATAAATCTGTTACATCAAGAGAAAGATTAAAAATAATGGAAAAGAGTAATAGCGGATTTGATGTAGCAAGAAAAGATTTAGAATTAAGAGGTCCAGGAGATTTTTTTGGAATAAGGCAATCAGGTTTACCTGAATTTAAACTTGCAGATTTATTAAAAGATATTAAGGTTTTAGAAAATGCACAAAAAGCAGCTAAAGAATTATTAAAAGAAGATAAATATTTGGAAAAGAGTGAAAATACTGCTTTAAAGAAAGAACTATATGCAAAATTTGGCGATATGCTAAAAAACTTAGGCGCTTAATTAAGTTATATTATGTAAAAATCACAAGAACTTAGAATGCTTCAAGTCCTTGTGATTTTCAAATTTTTATACTAATTTTCTGCTTATTAAATATCCTATAAAAAACAAAATTAAAACAAATATACAGATGATAAAAAATGTAAGTAGGCTTATAAAAAATGCAGTAATAGGGCTTATTTTATCTGGATCATCTTTTAGTGTTAAATTTTTATTTGTAATTTCCCTTATTTTAAATAATTTTTTAAAAGCAAATCTAGTGTTTCCAGTTAATTTTTTATAGTCTATATTTACTGTTAAGATTGATAGACTTTGAAGTATTAAGCAAATAAATAAAGTGATAAAAGAAGATACTATCATTACGTTAGGTATAGATGGTTCTTTTATAATAAAAGAAATAATTACTTCTATAATATCAATATTAAATATATAAGTTATAATGTAATACCATATTAAAAAACCTAAGCTAAAACTTCCCATAGAAAAAAATGTTGGAAGTAATAAATAATAGTTTTTATATTCATAGTTATTGAATATTTTAAGCAAGAATTTTATAACTAATGAAATTAAAATATATGATATTAGAATTATTATTAACGAAATTATAATATTAAATATATTTATGTCCATTTTGACTCTCCTATTAATATGATTATATTTTTTTACTCAAAATATGATTAATTTTGTAGAATAATGTCTATATTATATAATTTTATACATAAAATGTCAATTATATTTCAAAAATATGTAAACAAAAAAGTGACGGTATAAAAAGATCACCTTAATAAAAACCATTTAATTTTATTGACTTGATTGTTTATATGTGGTAAAATATACTTATATGTAAAGAGGTAGAGAATATGAAAATAAAGAAAAAAGAAATTATTATTTTAGTACTATTTATAATAGTTGTATCGGCAGGGGCTATTTTTATAAAAAATTGGATTAGGGATAAAAAACAGGAAAAAGAAATACAAGCTTTGATTAATGTTGAATTTAATGGTGAGGCCGGTGGAACAGAAAACGCAGCATCAGGTGATACACAAAAAACAGATGATAATGTAACTGTAACAGGAAATTCTATTGCTGTATTACAGATTACATCTCAAGGTATAAAAGGAATTGTAAAAGAAGGAACTGATAATCAAACATTAAAAAATTACATAGGAATGTTTAAAGGAGCTGCTATGCCAGGTCAAGTAGGTAATTTTAGTGTTGCAGCTCATAATAACATTTATACAGAAATATTTAGAAATTTAAATAAAGTAAATATAGGTGACGAGGTTAAAGTTACAACAAAAACAGCAACATATGTTTATAAAATTACATCTAAACAGACTGTAACGCCAACAAGTATAGAGGTTATAAATAATTCAGATAAAAGAGAAATAACACTTATAACTTGTAATTATAATGCAAGTGCTAGAATTGTATTAAAGGGTGAATTGGTACAATAAATGTAATTTCAGGACATAGGTTACATAAAAATGTTGACAAAATGTAATAAAAATGGTATAATAGAATTGTAGTAATAAAGAAGTAAACGATCTAATATATATGAAAAAAGTAGGAGGAAAAGAAGATGAAAAAAATGAAGAATTTAAGAAGTAAAATATTTGTAATTCTAGGATTATTTGCGCTTATGATAGCTGACTTAAATCCATTTTTTGTAAACGCAGGAAGAGAAAATTTAACATATAGAAATGCAGGATATCCAGCAGCAATGTTTGATAATAATTTAAATAGATATACACAATATGGAATCTCAACAGTAGGAGGAAATCAATCATACTGTATGGATTATGGGTATAGAGCGCCAGCATCAGGAGCATCATTAACATATATAAAAACAGTAAGATCAAATAAATTAGTTGCAGTAATGGCAAATGGATACCCAAATAAATCAGTAGCACAACTAGGAGCAGTAAATATAGATGCGGCATACTTAGGAACACAAATGGCAGTATGGCAAACAGTAAATGGAACATCATATACAAAAGGAAATGCCTTTGATTTAAATAAAATACAACCAGCAGCAGGGTATGAAAAAGTAGTAAATAATGCAAAACAAGTAGCAGCAAAGATATTAGCAAGTGGAACATATAATCCAACAATAAGCGTAAGTGGTGGAAAAGTAGACTATGATAGCTATGTAGAAATGAATAAAATAGGACCATTTAAGATAAATGTAGAAGGATATAAATATACAACATTTAAAACAAGTCTATTAAATGCACCAGAAGGATCATATGTAGTAGATAAAGATAATCATATAAGAAATGAATATAATGCAGGAGAAGAAGTATATGTACTAGTAAGTAAAACAGCAGCACCAAAGAAAGTAACATTAAAAGTAACAGCAGTAGCAAATGAAAAAGTAGCAGTATTATACGGAGCAGGAAGTTCAATGCAAAACTTTGTATTTTTAGATTTCGAACAAAAAACAATAGAAGCAAGTAAACAATTTACATGGGAAAAAAGAGAAGGAAATATAGAAATAGTAAAAGTAGACCAAAATGGAGCAAGTGTAGAGGGAGCAGAATTTAAAGTAGTAGACGAAAGTGGAAAACAAGTAGCAAAACAAAAAACAAATAAAGAAGGAAAGATAACAATAAAAGGACTACCAGTAGGAAAATATACAGTAACAGAAATAAGTGCACCAGACGGATATATATTAAAGGCAGAAACAAAAACAGTAACAGTAAAAACAGGAGAAACAGCAAGAATAAAAGCAGTAAATGAAAAAATAATAGGCGGACTAGAAATAATAAAAATAGATGAAGATACAAAAGAAAAAATAGAAGGAGTAACATTTGAAGTATATAACAGTAATAAAGAAGTAATAGGAAAAATAACAACAGGAAAAGACGGAAAAGCAGTATTAAAAATAGATAATATGGCAAATGGAACATACTATTACAAAGAAATAAGTGCACCAGACGGATATATAGTAGATAGCACAATGAAAGAATTTAAAATAACAGAAGAAAATAAAATAGCAAAAGAAACAGTAACAAACAAAAAAATAAGAGGAACACTAGAAATAACAAAACTAGATGATAGTAGAGTAGCAATAGAAGGAGTAAAATTTAACATCTTAGGAAGTGACAAAAAAACAGTAATAGAAACATTAACAACAGATAAAAGTGGATATGCAACAACAAAGAAACTAGATAAAGGAACATATTACTATCAAGAAATAGAAGTACCAGATGGATATGTAAAAGATGATGAAATCTTTGAATTCCAAATAAATAAACAAAATGAAGTAGTAAAAAGAGAAGTTATCAATAAAAAAATAACTGGTAAACTTGAAATTACAAAATTAGATGATACTAGAGTTGGAATTAAAGGAGTAAAATTTAATATCCTAGCAAACGATAAAAAGACAGTAATAGAAACTTTAACTACAGATAAAACTGGTTATGCTGAAACTAAAAAATTGGATAAAGGAACATATTACTATCAAGAAGTAGAAGTACCAGATGGATATGTAAAAGATGATGGAATCTTTGAATTCCAAATTAATAAATTAAATGAAGTTGTAAAAAGAGAAGTTATCAATTACAGAGTAAAAGGAAGTCTTGAAATCATAAAAATTGATGAAGATTCTAAAGCTCCAATTGAAGGTGTTAAATTTAATATACTAAATTCTAAAGGTAAAGTTGTAACAACAGTTACTACTGATAAAAATGGTAAAGCTGAAGTAAAAGACTTAGTAAAAGGAACATATTATTATCAAGAAATAGAAGCACCAGCTTTCTATGAATTTAACAACAAAAAAATTAAATTTAAAATCAATACTAATAATGAAGTTATAAAAGAAACAGTAACAAACAAAAAAATAACTGGTACAATTAAAATTACAAAAGTTGATGATGCAAAACAACCTGTTGAAGGTGTTGTATTTGAAATTAAAGATGAACAAGGAAAATTAGTTGATACTATTAAAACTGACAGAAATGGTATTGCAGTTTCAAATGAACCATTAGTAAAAGGAATATATACATATCAAGAAATAAGTGCACCGGAAGAATATATTATGGATACTAGTGTATATAAATTTGAAGTAAAAAATGTAAACCAAATTATTAAAAAGACTGTTAAAAATGAAAGAGTTAGAGGATATATAGAAGTTACAAAAGTAGATGATAGTAATAATCCAATAAAAGGTGTAAAATTTGATATATTAGATTCTAACCATAAAAAAGTAGATACAATAACAACAGATTCTAATGGTAAAGCTACATCTAAAGATTTACTAATAGGTAAATACTACTATAAAGAAGTAAGTGCACCAAAAGAATATGTAATGGATTCAAACGAATACGAATTTGAAGTTACAGCTAAAAATACTCAAGTATTAAAAACTGTAGAGAATAAGAGATCAGCAGCATCTTTAAAAATCGTAAAACTTGATAAAACAACAAAAGCACCTATCGAAGGAGTAACATTTGAAGTTTTAGATGCAAACAAAAATGTTATAGATACAATTGTTACAGATAAAGATGGTATTGCAAGAAGTAAAGATTTAGTACTTGGAAAATATTATTACAGAGAAGTATCTGCACCAGATAAATATATAGTTGATAGCAAAGAAAAATCATTTACACTTGGTGAAAATGGAGAAATATTTGAAGCAACTGTATATAATGAAGCAAAAACATTACCAGTAACTGGTGGAAGCTTAAGTTTAGATATGTTAATAGTACTAATAGTTGCAGGACTTAGTGTAGCAGGATTTACTACAATGAAAGTTGTTAAAGCAAAAAAAGAACAAAATTAATTATAAAATAATGGGTAAGGTATAACTTATCCATTATTTTTTACTTTAAAAATATGCAATTTACTATTTAAAAGATTACATAATATTGACAAATTGTAATAAAAGTGGTATAATAAAATTGTAGTAATAAAGAAGTAAACGATCTAATATATATGAAAAAAGTAGGAGGAAAAGAAGATGAAAAAAATGAAGAATTTAAGAAGTAAAATATTTGTAATTCTAGGATTATTTGCGCTTATGATAGCTGACTTAAATCCATTTTTTGTAAACGCAGGAAGAGAAAATTTAACATATAGAAATGCAGGATATCCAGCAGCAATGTTTGATAATAATTTAAATAGATATACACAATATGGAATCTCAACAGTAGGAGGAAATCAATCATACTGTATGGATTATGGGTATAGAGCGCCAGCATCAGGAGCATCATTAACATATATAAAAACAGTAAGATCAAATAAATTAGTTGCAGTAATGGCAAATGGATACCCAAATAAATCAGTAGCACAACTAGGAGCAGTAAATATAGATGCGGCATACTTAGGAACACAAATGGCAGTATGGCAAACAGTAAATGGAACATCATATACAAAAGGAAATGCCTTTGATTTAAATAAAATACAACCAGCAGCAGGGTATGAAAAAGTAGTAAATAATGCAAAACAAGTAGCAGCAAAGATATTAGCAAGTGGAACATATAATCCAACAATAAGCGTAAGTGGTGGAAAAGTAGACTATGATAGCTATGTAGAAATGAATAAAATAGGACCATTTAAGATAAATGTAGAAGGATATAAATATACAACATTTAAAACAAGTCTATTAAATGCACCAGAAGGATCATATGTAGTAGATAAAGATAATCATATAAGAAATGAATATAATGCAGGAGAAGAAGTATATGTACTAGTAAGTAAAACAGCAGCACCAAAGAAAGTAACATTAAAAGTAACAGCAGTAGCAAATGAAAAAGTAGCAGTATTATACGGAGCAGGAAGTTCAATGCAAAACTTTGTATTTTTAGATTTCGAACAAAAAACAATAGAAGCAAGTAAACAATTTACATGGGAAAAAAGAGAAGGAAATATAGAAATAGTAAAAGTAGACCAAAATGGAGCAAGTGTAGAGGGAGCAGAATTTAAAGTAGTAGACGAAAGTGGAAAACAAGTAGCAAAACAAAAAACAAATAAAGAAGGAAAGATAACAATAAAAGGACTACCAGTAGGAAAATATACAGTAACAGAAATAAGTGCACCAGACGGATATATATTAAAGGCAGAAACAAAAACAGTAACAGTAAAAACAGGAGAAACAGCAAGAATAAAAGCAGTAAATGAAAAAATAATAGGCGGACTAGAAATAATAAAAATAGATGAAGATACAAAAGAAAAAATAGAAGGAGTAACATTTGAAGTATATAACAGTAATAAAGAAGTAATAGGAAAAATAACAACAGGAAAAGACGGAAAAGCAGTATTAAAAATAGATAATATGGCAAATGGAACATACTATTACAAAGAAATAAGTGCACCAGACGGATATATAGTAGATAGCACAATGAAAGAATTTAAAATAACAGAAGAAAATAAAATAGCAAAAGAAACAGTAACAAACAAAAAAATAAGAGGAACACTAGAAATAACAAAACTAGATGATAGTAGAGTAGCAATAGAAGGAGTAAAATTTAACATCTTAGGAAGTGACAAAAAAACAGTAATAGAAACATTAACAACAGATAAAAGTGGATATGCAACAACAAAGAAACTAGATAAAGGAACATATTACTATCAAGAAATAGAAGTACCAGATGGATATGTAAAAGATGATGAAATCTTTGAATTCCAAATAAATAAACAAAATGAAGTAGTAAAAAGAGAAGTTATCAATAAAAGAATAACAGGTAACCTAAATATTATAAAAGTTGACGATAATAATACACCAATCAAAGGAGTAAAATTTGAAATTTATGATGCAAACAAAAATAAAGTAGACACTATAACAACAGATGAAAATGGTAAAGCAGCTTCTAAAGATTTACAAATAGGAACTTACACATACAAAGAAGTAAGTGTACCAAAAGGTTATGTTATTGATGAAAATGAATATGAATTTGCAGTAACATCTAAAGAAACTAAAATTGAAAAAACAGTTGTAAATAATAGAGCAAAAGGTGCTTTAAAAATAATTAAACTTGAAAAAGGAACAAAAACTCCAATAGAAGGAGTAACATTTGAAATATTAGATGAAAACAAAAATGTTGTTGATACAATAGTAACAAACAAAGATGGTATTGCAGAAAAACAAGATTTAATAGTAGGTAAATATTATTACAGAGAAATATCTGCACCAGATAAATATATAGTTGACAGCAAAGAAAAATCATTTAAATTAACTGATAATGGAGAAATATTTGAAGCAACTGTGTATAATGAAGCAAAAACATTACCAGTAACTGGTGGAAGTTTAAGCCTAGATATGTTAATAGTATTAATGGTTGCAGGATTTAGTATTGTAGGATTTACTACTATGAAAGTTGTTAAAGGAAAAAAAGAACATAATTTATAATAAAAATCCACGTGTAAATGAAGTTAACCTTATGGGTAGACATTTAATAAAAAACTAAATTTTATGAAAAATGCGAAGAATATTTATTTCTTCGCATTTTTTAACCGTGTAGTATTATAAAGCTTTATCCAATCTTCAACTAAATCTATATATTTTTGTAAAGGTGTGATATCATTATTATACAAAGTTTCTTTCTTTAGAAAAGAGTGTCCGCTTTCTATTGGAGAGTAATCTATTGGAGTTCCTTTCCTAGACATAGAAATTTGGATTCCTTTAGATTCACAAATAGCTTTGTATTCATAAGAGGTATATTGAGAACATTGTTCACTGTGAATTATATATCGGAAAGTAGATTTCAAAGTAGAAAGTATGCTAGATAAAACAATTTGAATTTGATATAAAAATTTAAATCTCAGAGTTTGAAAAAAAATTTGAAATTTATTTTTCACTATTGACAAAAACACACGTTTGGTACAAAATTATAATAGATGGTTAAAAGGCGATCAGATAGAAAATAAACTTTGAAGGGAATTTTACATAATGGATAATGAATTAGATGAACGAAATAAATTTATAATGTATACAACAGGTGATGGACAAATTGATATTGAGGTAAGAGTAGAAGATGAAAATGTATGGCTTACTCAAAATTCAATGGCTGAATTATTTAATACAACTAGAAACAATATAACAATGCATATAAAAAATATTTTTCAAGAAGGAGAACTACAAGAAAATTCAGTTAGTAAGGAATCCTTACTAGCTGCTAAAGATGGAAAAAATTATAAAACAAAATTTTATAATTTAGATTTAATTATATCAGTTGGATATAGGGTAAAATCAGTTTGAGGTACACAATTTAGAATATGGGCTAACCAAATAGTAAAGGATTTTACTATTAAAGGATGTGTAATGGATGATGAAAGATTAAAGAATGAGGGTTCAATTTTAACTAAGAAGTATTTTGAAGGACAATTAGAAAGAAGGGTATCTGCATATTTAGATTTGGCTGAAATGCAAGCAATGAGACATATTCCTATGACAATGGAAGATTGGGAAGAAAGGCTAAATGGATTTTTAACATTATGGGATCATGATGTATTAAAGGATAAAGGTAAAATATCTGCTGAAATGGCAAAAATGCATGCTGAAACAGAATTTGAAAAATATAGAATAGTACAAGATAAAATATATATTTTTGATTTTGATGAATTATTATTAAAAAGTAAAAATATTAAAGATTAAAAATAAAAAGCGGTGAAACTTAAATCATCGCTTTTTAGCATATTTTAAGGTATAAAAGGTTTACAAACACACGTTTTCATTGTATAATATACGTGTAAAATTTAGTTTTGAGGGAAAAATAATGGAAAAGAAAATATATAAAGAAGCAAACAAAGGTGAAACAGAAACAACAATAAATGTATTATATAAAGAAGAATTAATTGTGGTATATACTAATGATATAAAACTTCAAAAGAAATTATGTAGAGTTTTAGGTAAACCAGCAGAAGAATATATTAAAGGACGTTCTATACTTGGGAGTACCTGGAAAATAAAATTTGAAGAAAAAAGTAAAATTACAAAGATGATACTTAAAGCAAATATTTTTGGAATATAGAAATTTGGAGGAACATATATGTTTAAACTTCATTCAAAATATAAACCTACTGGTGATCAACCAGAGGCAATAAAAAAATTAGTAGATGGTGTAAAAAGAGGAGATAAAGGGCAGACTTTACTTGGAGTGACAGGTTCTGGAAAAACTTTTACCATTGCAAATGTAATAGAACAGGTAAATAAGCCTACAATAATAATGGCACATAATAAAACACTTGCAGGACAACTTTACAGTGAATTTAAAGAATTATTTCCAGAGAATGCAGTTGAATATTTTATATCATACTATGACTACTATCAACCAGAAGCATATATTGCATCAACAGACACATATATAGAAAAAGACAGTAGTATAAATGACGAAATTGATAAATTAAGACACAGTGCAACAGCAGCACTTTTTGAAAGAAAAGATGTAATAATAGTATCAAGCGTATCTTCAATTTATTCATTAGGCTCTCCAGAGGATTATTCAAGTTTAGTGCTTTCAGTAAGACCAGGAATGAAAAAATCAAGAGATGAAGTATTAAAAAGGCTAGTTGATATCCAATATGAAAGAAATGATATAGACTTTACTAGAGGAAAATTTAGAGTAAAAGGTGATATAGTAGATATATTCCCAGCAGACAAATCTGATGAAATAGTAAGACTAGAGTTCTTTGGAGATGAAATAGATAGAGTATGCTTGGTTGATCCAATAACAGGAAAAGTTAAATCAACATCAATGCATGAGTTCATATATCCAAAATCTCACTATGTTATACCTGAAGATAAAATAGAAGATGCAATAGTAAAAATAAAAAAAGAACTTGAAGAAAGACTAAAGTATTTTAGAGATAATGGAAAAGTAGTAGAAGCATATAGACTTGAACAAAGGACTAACTTTGATATTGAAATGTTAAGGGAAACAGGATTTTGTCAAGGAATAGAAAATTATTCTGTATATATGAGTGGAAGAGAGCTTGGAAGCACACCCTATACCTTATTTGATTATTTAGGCGACGATTTTTTAGTTGTAATAGATGAATCTCATGTTACAATACCTCAAATAAGAGGAATGTATAATGGAGACAGAGCACGTAAAGAGGCACTTATAGAAAATGGATTTAGACTACCTTCAGCACTTGATAATAGGCCTCTAAAATTTGATGAGTGGGAAAAGAAGGCAAAACAAAAAATATTTGTAAGTGCAACGCCTGCAGAATATGAAAAAGAAC
>OHAQ01001858.1_pt1 | contig 15973 bp, 10 predicted proteins | sample 1577111 | NCBI WGS metagenome assembly OHAQ01 (sample SAMEA3541549, study PRJEB24748) | human gut metagenome | biome: human gut; feature: human-associated habitat; material: faeces | place: China | collected 2012 | reverse complement strand
AAAGTTTAAATTGGAGAGTGTTAGATGTAAAAGATGGACAAGTAAGATTAATAAGCGAACTTCCAACAACATCAAAAATCACATTATCAGGATATAATGGGTATAATAATGCAGTAAAATTGCTAGATGATACATGTAGTACATTATATAGTAATTCTAAATTTGCAAGTAAAGTACAAAATTTAAAAATCGAAGATATAACAGCATATATGAAAACACAACCAACAGAAGATACAACAGAATATAAACCAACTAATATTAATTATCCTAAAATATTAGAACAAGAAGAAAATCAAACAGTAGAAAATTCAGTAACAAATAATAAATTAGGAGTTAGTGAACAACATGACTTTGTGACTACTGGAAAAGCAACATCAGCTACTAGTACATTAAAGAAGACATATTGGAATAAGTCAATGACATCAGAAGATTTTAAAGATAGTAAATATTATGAATTGCTTATAAATAATGGAAGTAATTATGCTACATATTGGATGTCATCTCGTTGCGTCAATGCTTTCTCTAGCCGTGCTGACTTCAATGTTCGCAATGTGTATTCAGGCTTTGTCGATGCCCACGGCTTGTTCGATTCTAACGACCGCGAGTACTCTTGCGGCTGTGCTTTCCGCCCAGTCATAACTCTAAATTCTAATGTCCAAATAGATACAGCAAATTCTGGAAATGGAAAAACAGCAGAGCAAGGATATGCAATAAAATAAAAATTAAAATAAAACTATAAAAGGTAGTCAGTTTCATTGACTACCTTAAAATTTTATAATAAAATAAACACAGAACCAAACAGAAACGAGAAACACATTAAAACATAATATCAAACAAAAAATATAAAGTGTTAAAAACAAAAAGAAAGAAGAAAAAATAATGGAAGAAATAAAAGAAAAAGTAAATTATTGTCTAAATTGCAAAACAAAACCATGCTCTACAAAAGGCTGTCCACTAGAAAACAATATACCAGAATTCATAAAAGCAGTAAAAGAAGAAAACTACAAACAAGCATATAAAATAATATCAAAAACAACAGTACTACCAGGAATATGCGGAAAAATATGTCCACATATGAAACAATGTCAAGGGAGCTGTGTAAGAGGAATAAAAGGAGAACCAGTAAGTATTGGTGATATAGAAAACTACATATTTGAAAAAGCAGAGCAAGAAGGATATAGTTTAAAAGAGGCAATGAAAACAGAACAAGAAGAAAATAAATATGAAAAAATATCAAACAAAAAAGTAGCAATAATAGGAGGAGGATCAGCAGGACTAACATGTGCAGCATTTTTAGCAAAAGATGGAATGGATGTAACAATATATGAAAAATATGATTATTTAGGCGGACTTTTAGTACATGGAATACCAGAATTCAGATTACCAAAAACAAGAGTACAAGAAACAGTAAAAAGAATTTTAAGCCTAGGAATTAAAGTAAAATATAATCAAGAATTAGGAAAAAATCTTGAATTAGAAAAACTTGAAGAAACATATGATGCAATATTTATAAGTATTGGAGCAAATAAATCAGCAAAAATGGGAGTAAAGGGAGAAAAACTAGAAGGTGTATACGGAGGAAATGAACTACTCGAATATAATACCCATCCAGATTATAAAGGAAAAATAGTTTCTGTAATTGGTGGAGGAAATGTTGCAATGGACTGTTCAAGGACGATTAAGAAACTACGGAGCAAAAGAGGTAAATGTAATATATAGAAGAGCAGAAGAACAAATGCCAGCAGAGAAAAAGGAAATTGCAGACGCCAAAGAAGAAGGAATAAATTTCTTATTCCAAAATAATATTGTAGAAATAAAAGGGGACAGCAAAGTAGAAAAAGTAGAACTTATAAAAACAGAACTAATACAAAAAGAAGGAGAAACTAGACTAGTTCCTGTAAACATAGAAGGAAGTAATTACGAAATAAATACAGATTATGTGGTAATGGCACTTGGAAGCAATGTATCTGATGAAGTCTTGGACTTAGGTTTAACATTAAATAAGTGGGGAAATATAATAATAGATGAAAATTATAAAACATCAAATTCTAAGATATTTGCTGGTGGAGATTTAGCGGGATGTAAAGGAACAGTTGCATGGGCAGCTCGTTCTGGAAGAGATGCAGCAGAATCAATAAAAAAATATTTACTTAATTTGTAGTATAAAATTTTATATTAAAAATCAAAAAACATCATATACATTAAAATATATGATGTTTTCTGCATAAAAAATATTATTTATTTTTAGTATTTTCAAATTCATTATCATAATCATTTAAATTTCTAGCTGTAAACAAGCTTCTAATATATCTAAAAAATGACAAAATTTTAGAAGTTTTCTTTTTAACCATATACATAGAAGTGGAACTGACATTATTTTCTAGCAAATAATATTTATCCTCTAAATCCATCATTTTATTAACATAGAAGTCATTAAAGAAAGTATAGCCATCAGTTGAACCAAGATAATCTTTAAAATTATATAATTTACGTCTATATTTTTCAACACTTTCTAAATCATAAATATCAACAAAAGCTTTATTAAAATAACTTGAAACAATAAGATTTTGTGTTTTTATAAAAACAGAAGTAATAGTATCTTTTAAAGAATTAATTTTCTTTATTAAATTATCAACTCTTTTATTTCTATCATCAATAGATACTATTTTATTATTTATTTTAATAATTTCCTCTTCTGACATAAGTAGTTTGTCAATATTATTTTGAATAGTCATAAAATTTTTGTATCCAATGCATTCAATAAGTTTATTTTTAAAATTATCATTACTGTTAATAGTACTTTCAAATAAAATATCTTCACCAACAAGATATGCAAGTTGATTAACAAGACAACATTCTAGTGGGTAGTATGAGGGGCTATTAGTTTCAAAAGTAATATTAAAATATTTAACATATTCTTTTGGAATAGATAAAACTTTTGAAGCCATAAGCTGGACTGATGCTTCATTTAAACCTAATCCATAAATTTTAAATTCTGTATAATCACAAAGTCCCATTCTCAATAAATAATTTCTTTTATCCTTAATCTCTTGAATATAATGTATACACTCATGAATTGCGAATTCTTCTAAATCTTCATCAGATATATGTTCATTAAAATAGATAGATGTGTTTTTATAAAAATAATTTGCTTCTGCCATACCTTCTGGCATTTTTGCAATATACATATCTAATCTTGATAATTTTATAAACAAATCATTTTGATTAAGGTTAAAATCAGGAAAAGTTTCGCATAATCTAAGTGCTACATTTCTTGCAATAGAATTAACCTTTAATGTGTCTAATTTTTTTATTACTTCAATTCCGTCTTTTCTTAAATCTGATTCTACACTCATATATTTCTCCTTAAAATTTTACTAAATATATTATACAATAAAATGTATCGTAGTATGTTACAGAAATATTAAGAAAATATTAAATTTTAGTTACAATTCCTAGTATTGAATATACTTAATATATTATTTTAAAAGATTACAAAATTTTTAATCTTTTAAATATCATAAGTATTGAAATTTATGAAAATATTAATGTTTTTGTCAGTTTTTGTCGAAAATTTTTTGTTGACATTTCTTATAGCTAGGTGTTATAATACTTTTATCAACAAAAACTAAGAAGTATAATTTTATTTAATACATAATTAGTTCTTAGTTGGTAATATTTCGGAAAGGAGGAAAAAATATGGCAGATAATGAAATAAAAGAGTTACTAATAGACTTAAAAGATGCACAAAAAGAAACATTCAAAAGACTTGATGAACTTGGACAAAAACAAGAAGAAACAACCAAAAGACTTGATGAATTTGGTGAAAAACAAGAAGAAACATTCAAAAGACTTGATGAACTTGGTGAAAAACAACAAAAAATGGAAAAAAATCTTTTAGAAAAAATAAATCAAGTAAGCCTAGCAGTAGCAAGAATAGAAGTAGAACATGGAGAAAAACTTGATATTTTATTAGATGTAGTCACAGGACATACAGAAAAATTTAATTCAGTAAATAAAAGAGTAGAAAAATGCGAAAAAAGATTAGATAATCATGATGATAAAATCTACGCTTTAAATTCAGCGGTTCGAGCGTATTAATTCCAAAGTAATACCCTATTGAACTTCAAAATTCAATAGGGTAGATAATTAAAGTTATATCACAAATATAAATTATATTTATTAAATCTTACAAATTTAAACATTATTTAACAACAACATTATAAATTTTATTTTTAACATAAATTTCTTTAACAATAGTCTTACCATCCAATTTAGAATCAATAGCATTATGAACTTTTTCCTTAACAGAAGACTCATCATCATCAACAGAAATAGTAATAGTAGCTTTTAATTTACCATTAAACTGAATAGGTAAAGTAATTTCATCATCAACAGTTTTTGATTCATCGTACTCTGGCCAACTATATGTAGAAACATCAGCTTCAAAACCAGCAATTTTATTAAGTTCCTCTGTAATATGTGGTACGAATGGATTTAATAAAGTTAAAAATGTTTTAAACTCAGCTTTATTAATTTTTCCAATCTTATAAAATTCATTAACCATTGTCATAAAGGTAGATACAGAAGTATTAAATTTCATATCTTCAATATCTTGTGAAACTTTTTTAATTGCTTTATGCATCATTTTTTCAGTTTCTGGTGAATAGATATCACCATCAACTAACATATTTTGCATATTCCAAACTCTATCTAAGAATTTACCACAGCCACGAATACTTTCCATAGACCATGCAGCAACTTGATCAAAAGGTCCCATAAACATTTCGTAGACTCTAAAAGTATCAGCACCAAATTCATTTACTATATCATCTGGATTTATAACATTTCCTTTTGATTTAGACATTTTTTCACCATTTGTTCCCAAAATCATGCCATGAGAAGTACGTTTTTGATAAGGTTCTTTTGTTGGAACAACACCAATATCATATAAGAACTTATGCCAAAATCTTGAATATAATAAGTGCAAAGTAGTATGTTCCATACCACCATTATACCAATCCACAGGTGACCAATATTCCAAAGCTTCTTTTGAAGCAAGTTCTTTGTCATTATGTGGATCCATATATCTTAGGAAATACCAAGAAGAACCAGCCCATTGAGGCATTGTATCTGTCTCTCTTTTCGCAGGTTTACCACAATGAGGACAAGTAGTATTAATCCAATCTGTTTGTTTTGCCAAAGGTGATTCACCATTTTCACCAGGTGTAAATTCTTCAACTTCTGGTAATCTTAAAGGCAAATCTTTTTCATCAAGTGGAACCCAGCCACAATCATCACAATAAACCATTGGAATAGGTTCACCCCAATATCTTTGACGAGAAAATACCCAGTCACGTAATTTATAATTAACTTTTTTAGTACCAATATGATTATCTTCCAAATATTTTATAACAGTCTTTTTGGCTTCTGAAACTTCTAAACCATTTAAAAAATCAGAATTGATAAGTTTACCTGTTGCAACATCTGTGAAAGCTTCTTTTGATAAATCAACATTTTTGCCATCAACAACTTGAACAATTGGTAAATTGAATTTTTTAGCAAATTCATAATCACGAGTGTCATGAGCAGGAACAGCCATTATTGCACCAGTACCATATGTAATTAAAACATAATCAGAAATCCAGATAGGAATTTCTTGGTTTGTCAATGGATTTATAGCTGTAATACCTTTAATTTCAACACCAGTTTTTTCTTTATTCAATTCAGAACGTTCGAAAGCAGATTTTAAACTAGCTTGTTTTTGATATTCTTGAACTTCACTTAAATTTTCAATTTTATCTTCTAATTCTTTTAAAATTGGATGTTCTGGGGAAATAACCATATAAGTTGCGCCAAATAAAGTATCAGGTCTTGTTGTGTAAACAGTTAAATTCTTATCCATATTAGCAATTTTGAAATTAACTTCTGCACCTTCTGATCTACCAATCCAATTTTTTTGTTGAACTTTGATTTTTTCTAAGAAATCAACATCATCTAAATCATCAATTAATTTTTGAGCATAATCAGTAATTTTAAGCATCCATTCAGATTTTTCTTTTTGAACGACAGGACTACCACATCTTTCACAAACACCATTAACTACTTCTTCATTTGCTAAACCAACTTTGCATCCTGTACAGAAGTTGATAGGCATTGTTGCTTTATATGCTAGACCATGTTTATATAATTGAATGAAAATCCATTGTGTCCATTTGTAATACTCAGGGTCTGTTGTGTCTATTTTTCTTGACCAGTCAAAAGAAAATCCCAATGATTTTAATTGCTCTGTAAAATGAGCTATATTTTGTGCTGTTGTTATTTTAGGATGTACATTTGTTTTTATTGCATAGTTTTCAGCAGGTAAACCAAATGCATCAAATCCTATTGGAAATAAAACATTATATCCTTGTAGTCTTCTTTTTCTTGCAATAATATCTAATGCTGTGTAACTACGAGGATGTCCAACATGTAGACCTTGTCCTGATGGATATGGAAATTCTATTAGTCCGTACCATTTTTTCATTGTATAATCATCTTTGGCATTGAATGTTCCTTCTTTGTCCCATTTTTCTTGCCATTTTTTTTCTATTTCTTTAAAATTGTAAGCCATTTTTTGCTCCTTTCATTCATAAAACCGTATTAATTCTTGATAGTAGCTATTATATACCAAAAACACAGATGTTTCAAGAACTTTTACTTGAAAAAAATTTTTTATATGTTATAATTCAACAAGAAGGGAAGGAATCAAATGAAAATAGATATGGAAAAAGCAAAAGAGGAATTTATAAAATATACAGGAAAATTCAATTTACAAGATGAAAATATCGATAGAAAGCAACAGCATTCATTAAGAGTAATGAAAATATCAAATCAACTAGCAAAAGAATTAGAATTAAATGAAGAACAAATACAACTAGCAACATTAATAGGATTATTGCATGATATAGGAAGATTTAAGCAATATACAGAAATAGGGCTAGGAGATAATATAGAAGGATTTGACCATGGGGATTATGGGGCTAAAGTATTATTTGAAGAAGGAATTATAAGAAAATTTATTGATACAAATGAATATGATGAAATAATAAGAAAAGCAATAAAAAATCATAATAAATTTTCAATAGAAAGTGGTTTAACACAAGAAGAAATGATGTTTGCAAAATTAATAAGAGATGCAGATAAAATAGATATACTATATGAATCAGTATATATTTTCTATAAAAATAATGAAGACATGGTAAATAAATCAATATTATCAGAAAAAATATATAATGAATTTATGAAAAAATCATCAATAAAAAAAGAAAAAAATGTTATTTTAAAATATATAGATGATATTGTATGTGTATTAGCATTGATATTTGATATAAACTATAAACCAAGTTTCGAAATATTAAAAAAAGAAAACTATATATTTGAAATTTTAAATAGATATAATTTTGATGATGAATTAACGAAAAAGAGAGTTAAAAGCATAGAATTAATTACAAATGAATACATAGATACAAAAATAAAATAGTAAAAATACTCAGAAAAAGGATGATAAAATGAGCAAAAAATTATTAATAACAGAAAAGCCATCAGTAGCAATGGAATTTGCGAAAGCGTTAAAAATAACAGCTCCAAGAAAAAATGGATACATAGAATCAGATGAATGGATAATAACATGGTGTGTAGGACATTTAGTAACAATGAGTTATCCTGAAAAATATGACGAAAAACTAAAATTTTGGAGATTAGACACATTACCATTTATACCCAAAGAGTGGAAATATGAAGTAATATCAAATGTTCAAAATCAATTTAATATAGTTCAAGGGCTAATGCAAAGAGAAGATGTAGAAGAAATCTACAATGCAGGAGACTCTGGACGAGAAGGAGAATACATTCAAAGACTTGTTTTGATGATGGCACATCCAAATCCAAAAGCAAAAGTAAAAAGAGTATGGATAGATTCACAAACAGAAGAAGAAATTTTGAGAGGAATAAGAGAAGCAAAAGATTCTTCTGAATATGATAGCTTATCAGATAGTGCATATTTAAGAGCAAAAGAAGATTATTTAATAGGAATTAATTTTTCAAGATTATTGTCAATTACACAAGGAAGAACATTAGCGAATAAAATAAATGAAGAAAAAGCCTCAATTTCAGTTGGACGTGTTATGACATGCGTTTTGGGAATGATAGTTTCAAGAGAAAGAGAAATTAGAAATTTTACTAAGACAAAATATTATAAAATAGTAGGAGAATTTGGAGATGAAAATTCAGCATTTAAAGCAGAATGGAAAGTAAATGAAAAATCAAAATTATATGAATCACCACTACTATATAATGAATCAGGATTTAAAAATGAACAAAAAGCCAAAGACTTTATAGCTTCATTACAAGGCAAAAAGGCAATAATTACAGAACTAAAAAAATCAAAACAAAAAGAAAATGCACCACTATTATTCAATTTAGCAGAAATTCAAAATGAATGTACAAAAAGATTTAAAATAAAGCCAGAAGAAACATTAGATGTTATTCAAAATTTGTATGAAAAAAAATTAGTTACATACCCAAGAACAGATGCAAGAGTATTATCAACAGCTGTTGCAAAAGAAATTTCTAAAAATTTAAATGGAATAGCCAAAGGATTTAAAGATGAAGAAATACAAGGATATGTAAAGAAAATGGTAGATGAAAAATATCCAACAAATAATTTAGCTAAAACCAAATATGTAAATGATAGCAAAATTACAGACCACTATGCGATTATTCCAACAGGTCAAGGATATGAAAATTATGATAAATTACCTGAATTGCAGAAAAAAATCTATAAACTTATAGTAAAAAGATTTTTAGCAATTTTTTATCCACCAGCAGAATATAATAAAGTTCAAGTAACTGTTGATGTAGAGGGCGAGACATTTTATGCAAGTGGAAAGGTTTGTGTAAATAGAGGATATTTAGAAATTGCAAAACCAACAGAAAAAATGCAAACTGAAAAATCCACAGAAGATGCACAAAATGTGGAAAAAACCGAAGAGACAGACTTGGAAATTTTGAAGAAATTAAAAAAGGGACAAGAATTGGTTGTTAAAAATTATGAAATAAAAGAAGCGGAAACATCTCCACCTTCAAGATATAATTCAGGTTCAATTATTCTTGCTATGGAAAATGCAGGTAAACTTATTGAAGATGAGGAACTTCGTGAACAAATAAAAGGTGCTGGAATTGGTACTAGTGCTACTCGTGGAGGGATTATTGAAAAGTTGGAAAGAATTAAATATATTGATATAAATAAGAAAACTCAAATTATTACTCCTACAAATAAGGGTGAGATTATTTATGATATTGTTAATTTTTCAATGCCTGATATGCTTAATCCTAAGCTTACTGCTAGTTGGGAGAAGGGATTGGATATGGTTGCAAAAAAAGAAATTGAACCTCAGGTTTTTATGACTAAACTTGAAAATTATATAAATTCTAAGTTTAATAAATTAGTTGTAAAGATGTAAAGAAAAAAGAAGTACAAAGATACAGAATACCTTTGTACTTCTTTCTTCTATGCAAAGACACCATAGAAAGCATCTTACTGAATGGTAACTAAAAAGTATAAAATTTTAATAAAATTCTTTAAAAATTATAACAAACATGATATAATATAAAAACAAAATAACCTAGAAAGGATGGAATATAATGAACACCATAATAGGAGAACTAGGAAAATCACAGAAATTTATAGATTTAAGTAACCAAATAGAAAAAGAAAAAAGTCCGATATCAATATCGGGCTTAACTAGCGTTGGAATGACAGAAATAATCACAGCAATAAACGGATACAACAAAAGACCAATACTATTAGTAACATACAACGAAATACAAGCAAAAAAAATACTAGAAAACCTACAAACATTTGACAAAGACCACCACAAAAAGAAATCACTGGAATTTTATGAAATTACCGGAAATCAGTCATTTACCATTCCGGATGTTAAGGATAGTGGCGATGTAATTGATGTAAGTGGTGATTATGTATTATTTGGAAATCTGGAGGAGAAAAAACAGGCGGTTTATCTCATTCAACTCACAAATCATACGTGGAAGAAGATGAATATTCCGAGGAAATTAAGAAATGATATGGAAATTCATCTGGTGAAAACGCAGAAGAAAATTTTGATAACAAATAAAAAGAGGGCGTATTTGGTGGATGTGAGTTCGCTGTAAAAAAATTATGCAAGCCATATAAAATAAAAACACATTGCAAAGGGAAGCGATGTGTTTTTATTTTGGAAGTGTTTCTTTGCTTCTTGTGTAGGGCTTTTTCTCATCGGTAAGTTCCGCAAGGTAATCCATGCTTGTATTGTAATAGATAGCAAGTCGCCTTAGCACTTCAATCGGCATGCTCCGGCTGTCTGTCTCATAATGTGAGTACGTACGCTGGCTAATGTGTAAGTAGTCTGCAATGTCTGTTTGTTTTAAATCGTTGTCTTCTCGCAGATCACGAATACGCTGCATTTTCATGTAAAAAACCTCCTAGGATTAAGGGTGATTTTAAACGGATGAAATCCGAGCAAAATTTAATAATATTATAAATTGAACGTAGTGTATATGATAATGCTAGAACAAAATGGACTATTGAACCATAGAACAATATGTGCTATGATGTAGGCATGAATTAACAAAAATTGGAGGGGATTGTTATGAAAAAAAGAATCTTAGCCATATTAATGGCAGCAATCATGTGCTGTTTGCAACTGGCTGAATTTGTTCCGGCAGAAAAAGTAAAAGCAGCATATTCTGTTAGTGAAGAGGACATATATTATAGATGTCCGGAATATCTCGATAACAAGGCCTATGATAACTATATGGCTAGATGCGAGGAGCGCATTGAAAAAGGGATGTCAACGATCAATGATGCAGAAGGTTTAGGTGCCTCCATTTTATATTCGTTACAAAATGGTGCGGACATCATCATATCGGAATTGGCAAGCAAGGCGGGAATTGGACAGAGCACCAAAGACAAATTGAATAAGGAAGTGGTTTATCAATTAATTCAGGCGTATCTGTCCAGTGATACTTTTGCTACAAATACAGTTTCGCAAATTGGAAATGCATATAGTACCATTTCCGATGCTTATAATGTGGCAAATGCAACGGATTTGTACAATTATAAAGTGTCATTGAAAAACTCATCCCTAAACCTGTCAGATAATCAAGTTGACAAACTTGTGGATATGTATACAGATGCAGATACATTTTCAAAAATATTGGGTTATGCCGGCAATGCACAGAAAGCATTGAAAATAATTACGGCATATATTGAAATGCAGGACTTGGATTTGGCAGTATTGAACAAATTGGATGATGCTTTTAGTTCCATGGATTCAGAGTTTGCCAGTGCAATCCGGTCAATTATGTCAGATCGGACATCAGATTTTCTGACATTTGCGAAGAAAAATTATCTACAGGATGAAGTCATAAAGAAAATGGTAAGTGCCGTGGCAAAATATGGTTCATCACCGGTTGTGTTTGTGAAAAATGTTTGTGCAAATATATTAGGAAAAATATATAAATCCTTTTGTCCAACAGCAGATCAGATCATACAAGCTGGAATGTGTCAGGCATATACATATTTGGCAAGAAATAAAGTTAATAAGCTGCGTAAAGAATTTAAAAACGGGAAAGCATCAGCAGAAAAAATAGAGCAATATAAAGTTGTATATGGTTTTTATATTACAACAATGAAAACAACTATGGACAAAGTGGCAGGTTGTGTAAATGGCTCCGATAAGTCAGTAAAACAGGCATTAAAAAGCTGGGCAGGTTCGCTTTCTGGTTTTTCTTATGCTACTTATATGGATCGTTGCTGTTCGGAAGCATCAGCAGATGTATCTGCGGGTCTGTTGAAGATTTCCGGCAATACAGTTACACGCAAGACACCAAGTGGGGCAACAATTGATGGAAATTATGACAGCACAGAGAGCATCAAGGCGCGGTTAGCGGCAATAAAACAGAAATATCCGCCAAATCAAGGAGCAACATGGAAAGGAGATTGGGGTGGAGCAACCCAGTGTTTTGGGTTTGCACGTATGGTATTCTTTTTCCTTTATGGAAAAGAAATGCCGGCTAGATATTATTCTAATGCTCGTTATCAATATAGAGACGAAAATGGTGTAAATAAGGTAGGACAACTGACAGGAAACTTTACAGCGGCACAAGTGCAGCAATTATTTGCGCAGGCTAAAATTGGTGATGTAATTCAGGCCAGTACAACAGCTTCTTCTGGTCAGCATACCATGATTTTTACCGGACTGACTTCAAAAGGAATCACAGTATATGATTGTAATGCCGCAGTGAATGGTTGTGCTCCGGGAGGATGTGGTATCAATGAATGGGAACGTTCTTATTCGGAATTAGCAAAAGGAACATACGGATATGGTTCTTCCAATGGAGGAATTACAATTTATCGTGCTGATAATTATGCGTCAATTTACGGAGATGGCGATGATGTCTTTTATGATGATAGTGCAAATTTTATCATAAAAGATGGTGTTTTAGTAAAATACACGGGATGGCAGCCATTTGTAGAAATTCCGGATACGGTAACAGCGATTGGTGATGAGGCATTTTTGAATAATAAAACGATGATACATGTGCTGATTCCTGATAGTGTAACTAGCATTGGAGAAAGTGCGTTTGAAGGCTGTACGAGTTTACTGTCTGTGAGTATACCGGATAGTGTGGAATCGATTGGGCAGAGTGCATTTGAAGGCTGTACCAGTTTGGGGTATGCGCACTTACCGAATAATGTGAAATATACGGTGATAGAATCGAGCTTATTTAGAGAATGTAGTGTATTGAAAGAAATAGAGTTGCCAGATAATATTAAGCATATTTATAATTACGCATTTAGAAATTGCAGTAATTTAAATTTGGTGAAAATGTCAACAAAATTAGAAAGTTTAGGGTGGGAGGTGTTTACTTATTGTGAAAGTTTAGAAAGCATTTTTATACCAAAGACATTAGAAAAAATTGGTGCTAATTGGTGGGGGCAAAATGCACGTGACAATGGTCCATTTTGGGAAACAAGTAGTTTAAAAAATATTTCATTTGAACAAGACATTACAGAGATACCTGAAAGATTGTTTTGGGGCTGTACGGGGGTGGAGGAATTGCAGTTGCCTGAGACAATAAATGTTGTAAATGTATCAGCGTTTAGGGAATGCACTAATTTAAAGAAAGTAACATTTCCAGCCCGTATAAACAAGATAGATAATTATGCATTTAGAAATTGTAATGCACTTACCAAAATTGATTTTCCAGATAAGATTGAAAAGATTGGATGGGAAGCATTTGGCTATTGTGGTAATTTAAAAACGGTTGTATTGCCAGAGGATGTTGAAATTGGTGCTAATTGGTGGGGACAAGATGCGAGAGATGAAGGACCGTTTGTCGGAGATTCTCTTTTGACAGAAGTAGAATTTAGTGAAAACACAACAGAAATTCCAGAAAAATTGTTTAGTGGCTGTACTGGCATAAGAAAAGTGGTTATTCCGTCGAATGTTAAAATTATTAATGAAAGTTCCTTTCAAAATTGTACTAATCTTGTGAGTGTTCAATTACCAAAAAGATTGGCAACAATTCAAGGAAACTCCTTTAGAGGATGTGACAAATTAATGGATATTAATTTACCAACAAGTCTAAAAAAAATTGATAATTATGCATTTTGGGGAGATAAATCTCTTGAAGAGATAGCATTGCCTGCTGAAATTGAAACAATTGGCTATGGGACTTTTGCATATTGTTCTTCATTGAAGGCAATTAATATTCCAGAGAAAGTAAAAATGGAATCCGATTGGTGGGGGACAGAAGGAACAACAACAGGTCCTTTTGAATATTGTTCAAGTTTGAAAGAGATAACGATAAATAGCAATAGAAAAGAGTTAGATTGGAAAATATTTAAAAATTGTAGTGCACTGGAAGTGATTACAATTCCAAAAACTATAACGGAAATTGCCGAAGAAGCTTTTTGCGGATGTACAAATTTACAAAAAATCAAATTTGAAGAAAATTCACAATTAAAAAAGATTGGAAATAATGCATTTGAAAATTGCGACAATCTATCAAAAATAGTGTTGCCAGAGAATGTTGAAAGTGTGGGAGAAAAAGCGTTTTACCACTGTGATTTATTGGAGGATGTTAGATTAAATAATAAACTAAATTCACTAAGCAGTAATGTGTTTTGCAGTTGTAAGAATTTAAAGCAAATTGAATTTTTAGAAGGACTTACATTTATTTGTGATGGCGCTTTTGGAAATTGTTATGAGTTACAAGAAATTATACTACCAAAGACTGTGCAGAAAATTGGTGTGGAAGCTTTTTATAATTGTGACTCGCTTATAAATGTAAATATGCAGAATAATGTGGTTAGTTTAGGAAAAGGTGCTTTTTATGATTGTGAAAGTTTGAATCAAATTGTGCTTAGTACAGGAATTAAAAAAATTCCGAATGAGGCATTTAGAGGCTGTTCCTCTCTGGAATCCATTGTTCTACCATATCAGGTGGAGACCATAGAAGACAATGCATTTAAGAATTGTACGAAATTAAAAAAGATTACAATTCCAAAAGCAACAACTTCGATATCTGACAGTGCATTTTCCTACCCGGACAAAATGACAATTTATGGCGTGGCAGGAAGTTATGCAGAGCAGTATGCAAAAGAAAATGATATTGCTTTTGTTGCACAGCAGATTGCAACGGAGAAAATCACGCTGACTGAAACAGAATTGACATTAGGGCGGAATGAGAAATATCAATTAACCGCAGGATTAAATCCAATGGATTCTACGGATGAAGTTATTTGGTCGTCTTCGGATGAGAAGATTGCAAAAGTGGACAAAACAGGAAATGTTGAGGCAATATCGGCGGGCGAGGCAGTTATCACGGTAAAGGCAGGTGAAAAAACAGCGACATGTAAGGTGACAGTCAACATCCCAATAACAAGCATTTATTTAAACAAAACATCCATAGAATTAAATTCTATTGGTGACAGTTACCAGTTAAATGCAAGTTATTATCCTTCTGATGCAGATGGAGCAATAATATGGAAATCGGATGATGAAGGGGTTGCTTCCGTAGATCAAACAGGAAAAGTGACAGCCGTAGGAAAAGGAACAACGACAATTACTGTTTCATGTGGGAGTGTAAAGGATACATGTACGGTGGTGTCAAAAGGAGAGAGTGATGGTTCACAGATAATCCCATCTCCTGGTTCTCAGCCAAGTGTGAAACCGAATCCAGACAATCAACCGGCGAATACGCCGAAGCCATCTATGACGCCGCAAGTGCCGACAAAAGGGAATATTCCGCAATCGTCACAAACGGCCAATGATGGGGCAAATAGTGGTCAAATAGCTTCTTTGACAAAGATTAAAGGTGTCGTTGCAAAGAATCAAAAGAAGTGCAAAATAAAAGTTACTTGGAAAAAGGTGTCAAACAGTTTGGGATATCAGATTCAGTATGCAACAAATAAAAAGTTCAAAAAGGCCAAGAAAAAAACGGTGAAATCAACTTCTGTTACATTGAGGAAGTTGAAAAAGAAAAAGACATATTTTATTCGGATTCGAGCTTATAAAATTGCAGATGGAAAGAAAGTGTATGGAAAGTGGAGTTCAGTTAAAAAAGTTAAGGTAAAGAAGAGATAAGGAACAAAGGTGTTGTAGGTTTATCACAACAGTTACAGAAAGTAAATTAAATACGACAAAGGAACAAAACTATCGAAAAACAGGGATGACACAAGCGGAAATAAAAAAAGCATTAAGTAAAAAAGGACGCTTAAAGTTATTCTTGGGGAAAGTTACTGGCGCTAAAGGTTACCAGCTTCAGTACGCTATGAACAAAAAGTTCTAAAAGAAAAAGAGCGTACAGACCAAGAAAACCAAGTACACCATTAAGAAACTGAAAAAGAAGAAAACGTATTACATTC
>OHAQ01001840.1_pt1 | contig 16049 bp, 15 predicted proteins | sample 1577111 | NCBI WGS metagenome assembly OHAQ01 (sample SAMEA3541549, study PRJEB24748) | human gut metagenome | biome: human gut; feature: human-associated habitat; material: faeces | place: China | collected 2012 | reverse complement strand
TTTTCTTCTTTCCCAAGTGGACTGCGGTGAGCTTTACCTATGAAGCCCGTGCTTCTGGTGGTCGGCGTACCCCGTCACGGGGACGGCACGGACTGCGACCTCACGCCCCGTTGCGAGCGCTTCGCCCGCCAGCTCGGCGGCCGCTTCCGCCTGCCCGTGCGCACCGTCGACGAGCGCTTCTCGTCCGTGATGGTCGAACACGGCGCGGACAAGATCGACGACGAGGCCGCCGCCGTCATCCTGCAACAGTACTTCGACGAGCAGGACGCCGTCGCCTGAGGAAGCCTTTCATGCGCTATGTCATCGGATGCGGCCGCATGGCCGCCGTGGGGATCATGATCCTTGTGATCCTCTTCATCCTTCTCGTGCTTTTCCCGCTGGTCGGCCGCAAGGGCCGCGGCCGCTGCGTCAGGCGCGTCTGCCGCGTGCTCATGCGCGTGCTCGGCGTGCGCATGACCGTCAGGGGCGCGGTGCCCGTCGCGCAGAGCGCCGAATGCGGCGTGAACGGAGAGGGACCGGGCTACATGGTCTGTGCAAACCACGTTTCCTTCATCGACATCTTCATCCTCGATGCGGTCCTTCCGTGCCGCTTCGTCGCCAAGAAGGAGATCGCCTCCTGGCCCGTCTTCGGCTTCATCGCCAGGGGAACAGGCACGCTCTTCATCGACCGCAGCCGCAAGCGCGCCGTGCTTGAGATCGCCGACGCCATGGCGGGCGCCATCAACGAGGGCACCAACGTGCTCTTCTTTCCCGAGGGCACGACGGGCAACGGCCTTGAGCTTCTGCCTTTTCATCCGAATCTCTTCGAGGCCGCCGTCCGCTCGGGCGCGCAGATTCTGCCCGTGACGCTCCGATACACGCTCGACGGCAAGCCGAGCGCTGATTTAGGCTCAGGACTTGTTACAGGATGGATTAATGGTTCTAATTTAACGTTACAGCGTTGTTTCTCTAATTATGATATTCCTCTTGTGGTCAATGGTAACAGTGTAGACGTTAGTGCGGAATTTACTGAAGATAAAATAAATACATATATCAATGATTATCGATATAATGGAGGTCGTGCTGCAACTACTTTGAAGGAAACGGTAGGTAAACTTGAGTTAGGTTGGAGCACAGATATTTGGGACCTTGCTGGCGATGCTCCTAAATTAAAGTGGGAATCAGTGATAGTTGTTGAATAGTTTTCTCTCTATATATTAGATGGATTTTGGATTTTTCACTTTTTGACGAGGAACTGATACTATCAACAGTATCCTGCAAATTGCAAGTACTGCTATCAACACCTTGAAGAGTATTTTTCAGTGTTCCAAGCTGAACATCCAAATTGCTTGATGATTTTATCAAATTATCTATCAGTCCGCCAACACCATTGACTTTTTCTTTGTATAGTGCTATTGTCGCCACTTGAAACCTCCTACAAAAATAATCTTAACAAGATAACGTCTAATTTTTATTCTTTTATGAAATTATTTGCTATTTTTATAAGTTATTTTGCTTTCTCCTATCAAATGTTTATCTTGTTTAATGAATTTTTACAATATTTCGACATAACTTTATTATCTATTTTCCCATCAGCATATTTTTTCAAAAGGTATTCTACCATAATATCAAAACCTTCCATTTGCTTGTTCAGTTCCAGTTCTCTATTTCCAGCGGTTATAACCAAAGCGTACTGCGGACCACGCTTTATATTATTATGTTTGATATATTTTATTTTTTGAATCTCAGAAATATTAAATTCATATTTTTGTCCAAATTTCGTTCTGACTTTAAAGTTATCTCCTATAACTCTAATCCTAAACAAACAAGTGGATAGGATTACCATTATGCTCGTAATAAATAAAAAGATGGCAAAAATCAAGCTTAATGCAAAATTATAACCAATTACAAACATTACAACACATAGTATTGTAAATACAAAATATATCAACCCAAATCCTACTAAATCTTTTTTTAAAAATCTTACTTCTAAATTTTCCATAACACTCACCTATGCGAAAATTATTCTACAAGACTATCTTTTAAATTTCCTAAAATACCTTTAGGAACTTCAAAACCATAATCCCATATACCATTGATAAAATCAGCTCCTATACCTTTCATAATTGTCTTTATATTGACTCGACTCCTGTGTCTAAGAGATCTAATTGATTGCGTTTTCCAAACATGTTCCCAACTTCCTCTACCTTTGTTTATTCCTCTTATTCGTAATGGGAATCTATTACCCAAATAATTTGTTGCACCTGTAGACAAAGCACCTACACCAAAAGAAAAGCCAGCATTAATCAAGATATCTGTAAAAGACATATTTTTCCCTTTTATAATAATATCACCAAAATCATTAATAAGGGAGGCACCAACATCGCCAAATCCACCCACCAACATTTGTTTTGGAATTGATAATGCAATTTCACCAGCACCAGATAGCCAAGAACATAAACCACCAGCTATAGCACCAGATATGGCTCCACTAAATGCACCTTCTTCAAATCCGTCAAAAAAAGATTTCCCTGCAATGGTATTAAAAATTCCACCGCTTAATCCTCCTACTGCTGTTCCTATCAATACTCCTTTTGAGGCAGCTACAGCTACGGCAGCAATTGGACCTATTGCTGTCCCTGCCGTAAATACGATAACAGCAATTGCAGCTACCACTAAAACTATTGTAACTAATAATTTCCAATGCTCTTTACACCACTCTGCTGCCGATTGTACACCATCACAAATGTGTTCAATAACACTTTTTTCGCATTCAGGTTTCAGATAGGAATACTTTGTGTAAAAATCTTCTTTTGATTTCTTTATTTCCTCTTCTGCCGCTGAATCTTTTCTTGATGCTGTTTCGATGAATTCACTAAGCTTATTATTTAACTTTTTTAAATCTTCGATTTTGGATTTTTCACTTTTTGACGAGGAACTGATACTATCAACAGTATCCTGCAAATTGCAAGTACTGCTGTCAACACCTTGAAGAGTATTTTTCAGTGTTCCAAGCTGAACATCCAAATTACTTGATGATTTTATCAAATTATCTATCAGTCCGCCAACACCGTTTACCTTTTCTTTGTATAGTGTTATTGTCGCCATAATTTATTCACTCAAATCAATACATATGCTTTTTATGATATGCCATTTCAACAGCGGCATTATTCATAGTTCTTTGTTTCTCACTAACAATACACTGCAAGGAACGTTCTCTGTTTTTTTTATTTTCAAGTTCCGTTTGCAAATTTTTTATTTGTGAATTTATATCATTAATTTTACCATTAACTAACGCTTGTGTTTTTTTCAAAGTTACAAAAGCGTTAGTTATATTGTTTTTAGACGAACGATTAACACCATCAAAAACAGTTGTCAAATTTTGAGGTTTTCCTAAGGATGACTCTCCAATAGCAAGAAATCCATTTGATGCAGTTTCAAGTTTGGTTTCAGTATCCCTAATACTTTGATCAAATGAACCATTAGTTTTTACCGATTTAGATATTTCTTCTAAAGATGACAAATTACATTTTTTCTCAGCATTCAACTGATTTATTTTGTTAATCAGTTGAGGCTTACGATTTCTTATGTCAATTATTTCATTTTCCGCACGTCGTTTCTCGTACGCAGCATTTTCATATCTGTTTTTAGCTTTATAATATTCTTCTTGATGTTTTTTCTGTTCCAAAGTCATATCAAGCAAAACTTCCTCTCACAAATCAACAATAAAAAAACAAGCATTGATAATAATACAAATAAATTTTAACATCATATAGATTGTATGTCAATAATAGTTGAATAGTTTTTACGACAAATCGCAAAACATTAGTGCTTTTTTCGTAATTATTATATCAGTTTTTAGATATATTGTACTATTTTTTATATCAATTAATTTCAAAATACAAGCATAAAATTTAAAGGTTCTCTAACTTCAATTATGTTAATACTTGCTAAATTCAACCGTTATCGTTATTAAAAATATATTTTAATTTAAACATACACCATTGTAGCAAATTGATCATTATGCTATAATAAAATCATCTTTTAACCCCATTAACGATAGCTTGAATCGGTAGCAATAGTTCCAATAAAGAATTATAACAAGCAAAAATCCATTTTGCACCCCCCTACTAAAAAGTTATCGTTATAAGGTTGATTTTGGAAGTAGTCTGCACCCCCCTAACTGACTACTATTTGACTACTTTTGAAAAATCTAATATGCCACATTTTGCCTTGATTTGCGTGTTTTGAGAAAATTTTAAAAGTGATACTCATTCCTGTTATACTCAAATTGCCCTTGCAAACCTCGGCATATTACGGCAAATCGGGAGGATTTTGATATGATAAGGATAATGTTTGTGTGCCATGGGAATATTTGCCGTTCACCTATGGCGGAATTTGTAATGAAGAAAATTGTTGCCGAAAACGGTCTTGCCGATGAATTTCGGATTAACTCCTCTGCGACAAGCACAGAGGAAATCGGCAACGGCATACATCGTGGAACGAAAGCAAAATTAACCGAGATGAACATACCTTTCACCTCGCACCATGCAGTGCAAATCACTAAGTCAGAGTACGAAGAATACGATTACATAGTTGCAATGGATTCTATGAATTTGCGAAATTTGCAGAGAATAGTCGGATTTGACAGTGAAAAGAAAATTCACCGCCTGCTTGATTTTACAAACTATCCGAGAGATGTTGCAGACCCATGGTATACGGGCAATTTTGATGTTACATACACTGACATTGAAAACGGCTGTAACGCACTTTTCAAATATATTTTATCGCACGATTTTAAACAAAACTGATATTTTGAAAATTTTTGCACAAAATAAACATCGGAGCATACAGCGTTTTGCCATATGCTCCGATATATTTTTATGATTTATTCTTTAAATCAAATTATTTCATACTGTTTTCGTATGACTCAATCATCTTTTTAACCATCTGTCCGCCTACTGAACCGGCTTCTCTTGAGGTTAAATCGCCGTTATAACCCTGCTTGAGGTTTACGCCTACTTCGTTAGCACATTCCATCTTAAAGCGTTCCATTGCTTCCTTTGCCTGCGGTACATTAAGCTGATTGTTATTGCTTGACATATTGATTTTCTCCTTTTGTTAAATATTTTTTAATTAATTTTATATTTTAAGCGTCAGGTTCAACCTCTTGATTTCCTTCCGCAATAGTATTGTTTGCGGAAGATTTCTTTTTATAATATGTAATTTTTTCATATAAAAATCAATTCACAAAACAAAAAAGACGGCAATTTCAATAAACTACCGTCTTTTATCAATGTATTACGCCATACCAAAATAACTTAACAAATTAAAGCCTGTCGGGAGCGGAATTGTAATCATATATATGGTTGCAAACAAGAAACCTGCTATTGCTACGCACAATACAATAGTTCTGTTTGGCAAGCGTTTGAATGTTCCCACAATACCAAGCATAAACAAAACAACCGAATAAATTACAGTCACGAGTCCGTAAGCGTCACCGTTTGCGTTATCTTTTTTTCCCTGCTCAAGCAAAGTGTTTGACTCCTCGAGCACAGAATTTGCATCTGCAAAATAGCTGTCAACATAACCGTCCTTTGTAAACGGCGATACATTTTCTTTCTGATCTAATGCCCAATTAATAGCGTCAAGGAATTCATCGGAACAGTTATCATTCATAAGCTGCTCAAGCTGATACTGATACTTTTCCATTTCATCCTTGTCGTTCTTTTGCTCTGCATAAACATAATTAAGATTTGCCTGGTTTATTTCATTCCAAGTCATCATATCCTGCATAAGGCTTTGTGAAGCCTCGTTCCATCTTGAGTTGCCGTCAGCAGCCATATTATTACTTTGTGTGTAATTTGTTGCCTGATTTCCGCCATGCAGTGAGCCTATCCATGACGCCCACGCTGTTGCAAGTGCCGTTACGCCTAAAAAAATCGCCACTATAATTTCAAGTATATCTTCCCTGCTTTTTTTAGACTTAATCCTCTCTTTGCTGATTGCCTTGTCCGCATTTGAATTTTCTGCCATATTGTTTTCCTCCAAATTAATTATTTATTAACACAATATTACATAATTTGATAAGCAATTTCAACAATTTGACATTAAAATCAATTAATTGGCAAAATAATCAATAATATTGCAAAAAACCGGCAGTAAAACTTAATTCACTGCCGGTTTGGGGTCAATTTAAAATTATCTCAAATTTACGCCGATTTTTGCGAGGTTTGCTATGATTTCGTCCATTACTGTCTGAACCTCAGCCGATGCAAGAGTTCTTTCGGCTGATGAAAATTCAAAGCGGATTGTGATACTGTGAACTGTATCAGTATCGTAAGTATCTACAATTTTTGTACCCTTTAAAATGCCCTCGCCCTTGCCGATCCAGCACTTGCTGAGATCCTCAAAGAAGAGCTTTTCAGGTACAACAACGCTGATATCATAGTCGATTGTTGGGAATTTTGACGGCTCATCGTAAACGATTGGTGCGGTTTGAGCGTCTGTAAATGCGTTCATATCAATCTCGGCAAATACTACGCTTGCTTTTTTATCAAGCTTTTTGCCAACAGTCGGGTGCACAATGCCGATTGTACCGATCTCCTCGTTGTCAATCATAATTGTGTAGAGGTTTACAGGGTGCTCATAGCTGTGTGTCGGCTCTGCTTTCTTAAAGCCGAGTGACTTGTGCTTAATATCCTCTGCAAGCACAACGAGCATATCTCTTAACTCAAAGTAAAGAGTTTTAATATCCTTTGTTTTGCTGAAAAGTGTAACTGCAAGTTTCTTCTGCTCAATGCAAAGGTTGTTTTCGTCAAGTCCCTTTACAACTCTGCCGATTTCAAAAATGCCGAAATCGCTTGAATATGAAGTATTCGACTTAACCTGACAAAGCTGTGTAGGAATAATTGAATTTCTGATTGTTTCAATGTTAGGGTTAGTTGCGTTTGCAAGTTTAACATTGTTTTCAACCTCAATTCCGAGTGCTTTAAGCTCATCATTATATGCCCATACATATGAATGAACCTCGTGGAGGTTGTATCTCTGAACAAGAATATCCTTAATTTTATCTTCGTTGCTCTTTAATTCGCCTGTTCTTACAGGATAAAGAGGTGAACGGGTTGTATGGACGGCAAAGTTATCATAACCGTAAATTCTTGTGATTTCCTCAATAATATCTGCCTTGATAGTAACATCTTTTGTAGCTCTCCAAGACGGAACCGTTACTGTGAAATCATCACCTGCAAGCTGAACGCCAAAACCGAGGCTCTCAAGAGTTTGTACGATTCTGTCATTGCTGATTTCAATACCTGTATAGCGGTCAACAAAAGCCTTGTCAAATTCAAGAGTAACCTTTTCATAATGGAAAGCGTACTCGTCGGTAAGGCTTGAAACCACCTTAATATCGCTGTCATATGTCTTTAAAAGTTTAACAAATCTTGCGATTGCAACAGTTGTCATTTCAGGGTCAAGACACTTTTCGTAGCGAATAGATGCGTCTGTTCTGTGAGCAAGTCTTACTGTTGACTTACGAACTGAAACCGCATTGAATGTTGCCGACTCAAGTGTAAGAGTTGTTGTATCGTCAACAATTTCCGAATCAATACCGCCCATAATACCTGCAATGGCAACAGGAGTGTTATCGTTGCAGATCATAAGTGTATTTTCGTCAATGTTTCTGTCAACACCGTCAAGTGTACGGAATACAAACGGCTTGTCAAAACGCTTAATGCGGATTTTCTCTACCTTTCTTGAATCGAAAGCGTGCATTGGCTGACCCATTTCAAGCATAAGGTAGTTTGTAAGGTCTGCAAGGAAATTAATACCACGAAGTCCGCAGTAGTAAAGTCTGATTCTCATATTTACAGGGCTGACATTTCTCTTAATGTTCTCCACCTGCAAACAGCTGTAACGCTGACAAAGCGGATCTTCAATCTTCATATCAACCTTTTTAAGCTCGTTGTAAGCTGTAAGATCTTCAACCTCAAGCGGCTTTAATTCTCTGCCTGCAAGAGCCGCAAACTCTCTTGCTATGCCGTAGTGTCCCCAAAGGTCAGGACGGTTTGTAAGTGACTTGTTGTCTACCTCAAAAACAATATCATCAATCTGATAAAGCTCCTTAATATCTGTACCGTTGGCAACATCATCTGTAATATCCATAATGCCTGAGTTGTCGTCGCTTATGCCGATTTCAGCCTCACTACAACACATACCGTATGAAGTATAACCTGCGAGCGGACGAGGTGCTATTGTAATTTCACCGAGCTTTGCACCAACCTTTGCAAAAGCGGTTTTCATACCAACTCTTACATTTGGCGCACCGCATACAACATCAACAAGTTCGCTTTCACCTGCGTCAACCTTGAGCAAGTGAAGTTTCTTTGACTCGGGATGATTTTCGATAGACTTAATCTCAGCTACAACAACTCCGCTGAGGTCAGAACCTTTATAGAAAATTTCGTTTTCAACCTCAGCAGTCGAGAGAGAAAACTGATGAATAAGCTCAACCTTGTCAAGTCCTGATAAATCAACAAAGTCGGAAATCCAGTTCATTGATAAAAACATTACTATTCTCCCCCTTATTTATCATCTGTAAACTGTGACAATGCCTTTAAACTGCCACTGTTCAAATCTCTTATATCTTTAATGCCATACTTCATCATAGCAAGTCTTGTAAGTCCAAGACCAAATGCAAAGCCTGTGTATTCGTCAGGGTCAATGCCGCCCTCACGAAGTACATTCGGATGAATCATACCGCATGGGCAAAGCTCAAGCCAGCCGCTGTGCTTACATGACGGACAACCTGTACCGCCACAAATAAGACAGCTTATGTCAAGCTCAAAGCCCGGTTCTACGAATGGGAAAAATCCCGGTCTGAGTCTTACATTAATATCTTTTTGGAAAACCTCGGAAAGCATAGTTTTCATAAAGAAAATGAGGTTTGAAATTGAAATATTCTTGTCAACCATAACACCCTCCATCTGGAAGAATGTGTTTTCGTGACAAGCGTCTGTTGCCTCGTTTCTGAAACATCTGCCCGGGAAAATTGCCTTAATCGGCACACCGTTTTCAACAAGGTTTTTGCCGTACTTTTTCAGAATAGCGTTCTGAGCGGCAGAAGTTTGTGACTTCAAAAGCTGACCGTTGTCAAGATAGTAGGTATCCTGCATATCTCTTGCAGGGTGATGCTTTGGAATGTTGAGCGACTCAAAGCACTCATAGTCGGTTACAATTTCGGAATAATCCTCAACAGTAAAGCCCATTGACTTAAAAATAGCCTCGCACTGTCTTTGCACAAGTGTGATTGGATGATATGAGCCTTTTACTATATTTGAAGGAGCGGTAATATCGAAAGGACGCATAGATGCGATTTCTCTCTCAACCTCTTTCTTTTTAAGTTCCTCAATTTTCTGTTCAATCTTTTCGCTTGCCATAGCCTTGAGCTGGTTTACCTCAGAGCCAAAGGTCTTTTTCTCCTCGGGAGAAAGGTCTTTCATACCCTTTAAAAGTGCAGTAATACTGCCCTTTTTGCCAAGATAAGCAACTCTGATTTTGTCAAGCTCTACAAGATCAGAGATTTCTGAAACCTTGGCGTTGATTTCGCCCATAAGGCTTGTAATTTTCTCGTTCATACATACCTCCGTAGTAATAAAAAATCCCTGCGTAATCACTTACGCAGGGACGAATAATATCCGTGGTACCACCCTGATTTTTGCTTAAAGAAGCAAACACTTCCCGACCTGTAACGGAGTCAGCCGTTGAAACCTACTGCTACTTCAGTCCCACCACTCGGAAGTGAACTTCACGCAATCTCTGCCGTACAATGCTTTCAGCCATGACATTGCTCTCTTTTCGGCATACAAAACGCTACTCTCTTCGTCAGCGTGTTATCATTAGTATAATATCATTTTATTTTTGATTTTGCAAGAGTTTTGTTGAAAAAAAACGACAGCTATGTTATTATATAATTAATCTACTTAAAAAGGAGTAAAAAAATTGGAAGTATTTAACGAACAGCTTGTTAAAAGAGCCAAAAATCCCAAACAGCTCATTATTAAAATTTTATCGGTAGTACTGCTCATTACAGTACCGCTTGTATGCTTTATTCTCGCATTTCCGCTTAAAATCGCATATCTTATATATGTTGCGTTCTTTATTTTTCTTATAGGTATTTATATTGTATGGTATGTGTTCAGTATTCAAAAAATCGAATATGAATATGCCGTATCGGGCGGAATGATTGAGATTGCTAAAATTATAGCGCTCAGAAAAAGAAAAACTATGTGCAAACTTCAGATAAGCGACATTGAAATTCTTGATAAAGACGAAAAGGTTATTGACACCATGAGATTTGCAAAGCGTATTGAGGCCTGCGCCGATATTAACGATGAAAACAACTATTACGCTGTTTTCAACTCGGCGGCTTATGGCAGAACTTTGCTTATATTTGCACCGAACGAGAAAATTCTCAACGCTATGAAAGGTCATCTTAAAAAAGATATTGTTTTAAAGATTTTTTATAAAAGAGGCTGATTATGAAAGAAACCGATAAATTGCTTTTTAAAAATTCTGTATTTAATCGACCCGATGACGCCAACAAAGGCACACTCGGCAGTTTGCTGTGTATTTGTGGGTCATACGGAATGGCAGGCGCTGCGATTATGGCAGGCAAAGCGGCGCTCAGGTGCGGAATCGGACTTTTAAAAATTGCCGTTCCCAAAAGCATTTATCCAATATGTGCGTCAAATATGCTCGAAAGCGTTTACTATCCTCTAAAAGAAACCGACATCGGCGCTGTTTCGGCAGACAATATAAATTTTCTGCTTTCCGCTTGCGAGAAATCCTCTGCCGTATTGATCGGCTGCGGACTTTCGGTGTGTGATGATACAAAGGAGCTTGTGAAAGCTGTAATTACAAACTGCACCAAGCCAATTGTAATTGACGCCGACGCACTTAATTGCATTTGTGACGAACCGCAAATTCTTAATCATCTTAAAGCTCCTGCAATAATAACTCCTCACCCCGGAGAAATGGCAAGGCTATTGCACACCACACCAAAAGCTGTTAATTCTGACAGAGAAAATACAACAATTAATTTTGCTAAAAAGTACGGCGTGGTAACGGTTTTAAAGGGCGCAGGAACAATCATAGCCGCTCCAAACGGAACCGCTTACATTAATCATACGGGAAATTCGGGAATGGCAACAGGCGGCAGCGGTGATGTTCTTGCCGGAATAATCGGCTCGTTGCTATCTCAGAGTGCAAATCCCTTAAATGCCGCAGCAGCAGGAGTTTTTCTGCACGGAACAGTCGGAGATCTTGCCGCTGAAAAGCTCGGTAAAATTTCAATGCTGCCAACCGATATGATAGAGCTTTTGCCGATTGCATATCAAAAACTTTTATAACATAAAATAAGCACGATGCAATAAAAACGCATCGTGCTTTTGTTTACCAATCAGTAACTTCTTTAATGAATATTTTTTCTTTATATCTTCCGTTTTTGTTAGCCTTGGCAAGTCTGAGCCTGTCAAGCTCGCCGTCAGTCATACCCTTTGCGTTGGCAATGGCATAAACAACCTCCAAAATATCGGCAAGCACCTCGGTATCTTTATCAATCTGATACTCAGTGCACTCCTCAGAGAGCTTTAACTCAAGCATTTCAAGGTATCTCTCATCAGAAAGGATTTCAGTTTCACACATTTGACCGTTTTCTTCAATAATTTTAGGAATCTTATCTCTGACTAACTTATTATACTTCTTTATCATATACCACACCTCTTATCCGTTAAAAAACATATCAATATGTAATTATTATACACAATAAGAATTAAAAAGTCAATAAAAGGAGTATTTTGCAATACCCCAACTATTTAATTATAACACAATCAAAAATCCACTTCAATAGTTTTTACAAAAATAAAGTTATAAATATTTTTAATATTTCTATTGACAATCGTTGATTTATTCTGTATAATATAGACAAAGAAAAGGAACAAAAGGAGGTTTCTAATATGAAAGTAAAAGTCCATTACATAAGACATATCAGAGATTTCATGCGGAGCCTTCCCCCAAACAAACAATAACCTGATACATTAGAAAAGGTTATAATATCTCGTTTGTTTGTCGGGCAGCTGATAAATTCAATGTTATTAAACATATTTTTATTTTAGTTCAGCCAAGGTTTCCGATTACTACCAATCAAACAATTACATTCAAAGCGTACGAATACAAAAAAGAACTTCATATTTTTTATATAGATTGTCTGCGAAAGTAGTTGTTAGGTTATTATTCGTAAAAATGAGTTTTTGAGTAATCACAATTCTAAGGTAATCAGGTTTATCCGAGATTATGATTACAACTTAATATAATTTAAAATCTTGTTAATATGGTGGTCGTACCAATGTACAGATAAAATTTATTTAATAAAAATCTAAAGATTGGAGATAAGACCGATGTACGAGGAAGTTTATATTTAGATACACTATTGTATAGGAGATAATTCCGATGTAAACTTTAAGGATTTGATTTATAATTATACTTAAAAAATGGAGATGAGTCCGAAATTTAGTTTATAAAAGCAGATATCATAAGTATTGGTATCAGGCAAATTGATAATAAATTAAAATTTCATTAAAAGCTAACTACCGACAGAGAATACTCTGTCGGTAGATTTTTGTTTTGTGGCTTTATTAAGCTGCGTAAACTATTTACAGAACTGATAATATTTACTAAAAAAACACCGACCGATACTTGCTTGTATCAGTCGGTGTTTTATTATAAAGTATTCAACTCAACTTATGCAGTTTTACCTGTATAGAGCTGATAATACTTACCCTTTTGCTCAATGAGCTGTTCGTGTGTACCCTTTTCAATGATTCTGCCATGCTCAAGAACAATAATGCAATCTGAATTTCTTACAGTAGAAAGTCTATGGGCGATTACAAATGTAGTTCTGCCCTTCATCAGCTTATCCATACCGTCCTGAACAATTTTTTCTGTACGGGTATCAATAGAGCTTGTAGCCTCATCAAGAATAAGTGCCGGTGGGTTAGCAACTGCGGCTCTTGCAATAGCAAGCATCTGGCGCTGTCCTTGACTAAGGTTTCCGCCGTCACCTGTAAGCACTGTATCATAACCATGTGGAAGTTTACGGATAAAGCTGTCGGCATTTGCAAGTTTTGCCGCTGCAATAACCTCTTCATCAGTGGCGTCAAGTCTGCCATAACGGATATTTTCCATTACTGTATCAGTAAACAAATGTGTTTCCTGCAATACAATACCAAGTGAGCGTCTTAAATCTGCTTTCTTAATTTTATTGATATTTATGCCGTCATAGCGGATTTTACCGTCCTGAATATCGTAAAATCTATTGATAAGGTTAGTAATTGTAGTTTTGCCTGCGCCTGTTGAGCCGACAAATGCTATCTTCTGACCCGGCTTTGCACAAAGGTCAATATTATGGAGAACCATTTTATCATCTGTATAGCCAAAGTCAACATCGTCCATTACAAGGTCGCCCTTGAGCTGACGGTACTCTGTTGTGCCGTCCTCGCTATGAGTATGTTTCCATGCCCACATGCCTGTTCTCTCTTCAGATGGCTCAATCTTGCCGTCAACAATTTTTGCATTTACAAGATTTACATAACCGTCATCCTCTTCAGGCTTTTCGTCAAGAAGTTTGAATATTCTGTCTGCGCCTGCAAGAGCCATAATGATACTGTTGAGCTGCATACTGATTTGGTTAATCGGCTGGCTGAAATTCTTATTGAATGTCATAAATGCTACAAGTCCGCCGAGTGTGAGTCCTGCAAAATGATTAAATGCAAGCACACCGCCGACTATTGCGCAAAGCACATAGCTTATGTTGCCGAGCTGAGCATTGATTGGCATAAGAATATTTGCAAATTTATTTGCATTGTAAGCGCTGTCAAAAAGTTTGTCGTTGAGTTCGTTAAATTCTTCAACAGCCTTACCCTCGTGATTAAATACTTTTACAACTTTCTGACCGTTCATCATTTCTTCAATGTAGCCGTTTACCTTGCCGAGGTCATCCTGTTGAGCCGTAAAATATTTACTGCTCTTGCCGCCGATTTTGCCCGATACAATAAACATTACCGCAACCATAACAAGTGTAAGAAGTGTAAGCGGAATACTGATTGAAATCATACTTACAATTACAGATACGATTGTAATTGTACTTGAGAAAAGCTGAACCATACTCTGGCTAATCATCTGACGGAGAGTATCAATATCATTTGTATAAACCGACATAATATCGCCGTGAGAATGAGTATCGAAGAATTTAATCGGCAAACTCTCCATATGTGAGAAAATATCAATTCTCAAATTACGCATTGTACCCTGTGTTACATAAACCATAAGTTTTGAATACGCAAAAGTTGAAGCAGCACCGAGCAAGTAAAAACCTGCTACTCTTGCTATTGCGAAAAGCAAGGGAGTAAAATCAGGCGAACTTGTATTCATAAGCGGAGTGATGTAATCATCAATAAGCGACTGAATAAATAATGTACCCTGTACATTTGCAAGTACACTGACGATAATACATATAAATACGATTATCATATGGATTTTATAATTTTTAAAGGTATATCTTAAAATTCTTCCGAGGATTTTTCCCGGATTTTTAACCTTAGGTTTTGCACCCATCTGGCGTCTTCTGCCGCCACCCATAGGACCCGGCATTACATCTCCCCCTTTGCATCAAAATCACCGCTGCCCTTAGTCTGGGCCTCATAAATTTCGGTGTAAATATCATTTTTGTTCAAGAGTTCATCATGCGAGCCTACGCCGCTGATTTTACCGTTATCAAGAACTATAATCTTATCGGCATTCTGAACACTTGAAATTCTCTGTGAAATAATAAGCTTTGTTGTATTAGGAATTTCCTCTGCAAAAGCCTTTCTTATCTTTGCATCCGTTGCTGTATCGACCGCACTTGTAGAGTCGTCAAGAATAAGAATTTTAGGCTTTTTAAGTAATGCTCTCGCAATACAGATACGTTGTTTCTGACCGCCCGATACATTAGTACCGCCACGCTCAATAAATGTATTATACTTTTCGGGGAATGTCTGAATAAAATCATCAGCGCACGCAAGTTTGCAGGCATTTACACATTCCTCTTCCGTTGCGTTTTCGTTACCCCAACGGAGGTTATCTAAAATTGTACCGCTGAAAAGTACATTTGACTGAAGAACTACAGATACCTCGTCACGGAGCTTTTCAAGGTCATACTCTTTAACATTTCTGCCGCCGACAAGAACTTCACCGCTTGTTACATCGTAAAGTCTGCCAATAAGGTTTATACGGATCTTTGCACCTTCTGCCCTGGCATCTGCAAGGCTCTTTTTTGTCCCCGGTACGCGGACAAGATCTCCAAATGTACAGATCGTTGCCTTTTTCTCCAGAGCAAGATATACAGCCTCATCAATAAATCCTACCGGAGTCACGCACACCGGACATCCTGGTCCGGAGATCAGTTCCACCTGGGGTGGAAGAAGCTTACGGATTCCCAGACGGAATATCTCATGTGTATGGGTTCCGCAGACTTCCATGATCCGCACAGGCGGCCCCTGATAACCTTCTATGATCTCTCGCGCTATTTTTTTCTTTTCTTCCATTACAGCAGTTCCTCCATCAGCTGGTCTGTTTCATCTTCGTCATCATCTGTGATCTTTGCAATGGCCACACCAGCATGAACCATTACATAATCACCAGGCTCCAGATCTCCCAGAAGCTGCGCGGAGACTTCTCGCTTCGCGCCTCCTGCATCTACAACGGCAGTGCCGTCACTGATCTTTACTACTTTTGCTGATAATCCTACACACATATCTGTGCCTCCCATCCTGCATTTCTGCTGTATGCTCCATGCATTATCATAAAACATTTATGATCCGTATCTGCATGATCTCGTCTATATTTATCTGTGCCGCTGCACATAAGCCATCCCATACACCGCCTGTCCCAGTGCGATCCCTCCGTCATTCGGCGGGATCAGGCTGTGCTTCAGAACTTCAAATCCCATTTCCGTAAGGCCGTCATCTACCAGC
>OHAQ01001837.1_pt1 | contig 16065 bp, 13 predicted proteins | sample 1577111 | NCBI WGS metagenome assembly OHAQ01 (sample SAMEA3541549, study PRJEB24748) | human gut metagenome | biome: human gut; feature: human-associated habitat; material: faeces | place: China | collected 2012 | reverse complement strand
TAGTAATATACTTCCTGTCAATATTCCTGCTGGCGTTGAAATAATCATCATCTTTCATGCTCGCATCCGTTATATTCTCCAGATGCTCACCACGTTCATAATTCTTATTGTCTTCCATCTTGATCTAACCTTTTCTCTTTATTATTTATATTTGTTATATCTTAATTATCTACCCTGCATCCATCTATTCTTTATCATAATCTCTCAGTGCCGCCTTATACACCTTGAGCTGATCCCTGATCTCTGCCGCCACCTCAAAGTTGAGGTCTGCTGCCGCCATATTCATCTTCTTGGTCAGCTTGGCGATAACCTTCTGAAGCTCCTTCTTCGTCATGGACTCAGCGTCCTTATCCTCCTCTGGAAGTTCCTCCTTCTTCACCTCTATGGTTATGAGATCCCTTATGCTCTTCTCTATAGTCTTAGGGGTTATTCCATGTTCCTCATTATACTTCTGCTGTATCTCACGACGTCTGCTCGTCTCATCGAGGGCATACTTCATAGAACCCGTGATAGTATCCGCATACATGATGACATGTCCATCCACATTTCGGGCTGCTCTTCCTATGGTCTGGATGAGTGATGTCTCCGATCGCAGGAAACCTTCCTTATCAGCGTCAAGTATTGCCACCAGAGTGATCTCCGGTATATCAAGACCCTCTCTCAGAAGGTTGATTCCAACAAGCACATCAAATACTCCAAGGCGGAGATCTCTCACTATCTCAACTCTCTCCATGGTGTCTATATCCGAGTGCAGATATTTTACCTTTATATCATTGTCCCTCATATAGCTGGTGAGATCTTCAGCCATACGCTTGGTAAGTGTTGTCACAAGTACCTTGTGTCCCTGCTCGGTCTCCTTGCGAACCTCTTTCAGCAGATCATCTATCTGACCTTCCACCGGTCTGACCTCAACCGGCGGATCAAGAAGTCCTGTAGGTCTGATGATCTGTTCAGCCATAAGCATCTGGTGCTCCTCCTCGTATTTGCCCGGTGTGGCTGATACAAACATGACCTGATCAAGCTTCTGCTCAAATTCCGAGAAGTTGAGTGGTCTGTTGTCAAGTGCCGATGGCAATCTAAATCCATAGTCCACCAGATTCATTTTACGGGAACGGTCTCCCGAATACATCGCGCCAACCTGAGGCACAGTCATATGTGACTCATCTATAATAAGAAGAAAGTCATCATCAAAGAAATCCAGCAGTGTGCTCGGCGTCTCTCCGGCTGATCTTCCAGCCAGCGGACCGGAATAGTTCTCTATACCAGAGCAAAATCCAGTCTCTCTCATCATCTCCATATCAAAGTTAGTTCTCTCCTCGATACGCTGTGCCTCGATGAGTTTATCCTTTGACTTGAAGTAAGCAACTCTGTCCTTGAGCTCCGCCTCTATCCTCTTCAGTGCCTTCTCCATCTTCTCCTGTCCAACCACATAGTGGGACGCCGGGAACAGACAGGTATATGTCAGATCCCTCTTTCCCTCTCCAGTGAGCGGATCAAACTCTGTGATCCTGTCTATCTCATCACCAAAAAACTCTATCCTTATTCCATCGTCAAATGTTGACACAGGTATTATCTCAAGTACATCCCCGCGCACTCTGAACGTGCCTCTCTGCAGATCCATGTCATTCCTGTCATACTGTATATCTGTCAGTTCATCGATGACCTGATCTCTGTCCTTTATCATTCCGACTCTGAATGACAGCATCTGATTCCTGTACTCGTCCGGATCACCGATACCATATATGCACGACACAGACGCGACTACGATTACGTCCTTTCTGTCTATGAGCGCAGCTGTTGCACTATGTCTCATCCGGTCAATATCGTCATTGATAGACGAATCCTTTGCAATATAAGTATCCGTAGACGCCACATATGCTTCCGGCTGATAATAATCGTAGTATGATACAAAATACTCCACCGCATTGTTCGGGAAAAATTCTTTCATCTCCCCATAAAGCTGCGCCGCCAGAGTCTTGTTATGTGCAAGTATCAGTGTTGGCTTATTAAGCTGCTGTATGACATTCGCCATGGTAAAAGTCTTACCAGATCCGGTTACACCCAGCAGCGTCTCAAACTGATTACCTTCCTGAAAACCCTTTACCAATTTTTCTATTGCCTCCGGCTGATCTCCGGTGGGCTTGTATTCCGATACCAATTCAAAATGATCCATAAAAGTCTCCTACTCTAGGCTAAAACCTGCATCTATTATATCGAACATTAGTTCCCATATCAAGTAAAAACACGGCAGTTGCTCAAGTTTATTTATCCCCTGAACAACTGCCACTATACTTCATCTGTTTGCTCACAACACCTTCTATACCGCTAGTTCATCCCTACCCAGGCTTATCTCATAGCAGCCTTTCTCATCGACAGTCACCACGACCCTCTCAAATCCTGTGTAAAATCTTAATATATACAGATCATCTGCCCTTGAGATAACCACCTCAGCATTCATCTCCGCCAGATCTGTCATATTGTCTTTCAGCACACCCTCGCTGACTCTGATGATCTGTCTCTCTTTATCTATCTGTCTGCGTTCTCCAAGCTCTTTATAATAAAGGAAGAGATTCTCCTCCAACGCCTTTGATCTGCATCTGCATCTGTGAAAATAGCTGCCGATGATCATATAAAGCATGTATGCTGTCTCCTGCTGTCTGTGTGATGTCTTTTCTGTAAATGAATATCTCATAATCGTTACCTCCATAATGAAAAAATAAACCTAAAATAAATCTACAAAATATTGTCAATGTGTTATCTGAAGCTTTACCAGCTCACACCTTATCAGTGCCCGCTCCCCGGTCTGTCATTTTTCAGCCGACGACAGTCGCTGTGTCCGTATTCTTTGCTGCCCCGGATACCGGGCAGATGCATATTCAGTTTTCATTTGAAATCTGCCCCATGCCCAAAAGGCAACAAAAAAAGAGTCATGATCGCAGACTTGTAGCACTTGCTACTCATCATGTTTTCAAACTCTTCTACTTAAAATATGATTTATTCAATTTTCATTATGGATATCAGCAATCGCTGATGTATATGTTATATCAAAAACTAATTGTGGTGTCAACATATTTATAAATATATCTATAAAACACAAGAGAGCCAGATTTCTCCGACTCTCTTAAATATGCATCCACAAATGCATACCCCAATTAGTATCTATAATTTCCTACCTTATCGCATCCTTCATGCTCTTCACATAATCTCTCACATAAGGCACACAGTCCTTGCCGTACTGGGCACACAGCTTGACGATGGCTGAACCGACGATGACACCGTCTGACTTCTCCGCCATCTGCTTTGCCTGCTCAGGTGTGGATATTCCGAAACCTACAGCGCAAGGAATGTCCTTCGCCTTCTTCACCAGATCGACCATTGCTCCTATGTCTGTGGTGATCTTGGTTCTGGTTCCGGTTACACCGAGTGATGACACGCAATATACAAATCCACTCGCATCATTTGCGATCATGGATATTCTCTCATGGGATGTAGGTGCGATGAGTGAAATGAGATCCACATCATACTGCTTGCAGATTCCATCAAACTCGTCCTTCTCCTCGTAAGGAATGTCAGGAAGGATCAGACCGTCTATGCCAATCTCCCTGCATGTGCTGATGAATCTCTCCGAACCGTACGAGAACACGACATTTGCATATGTCATGAACACCATAGGTATTGTCACTTTCTTGCGGAGCTTTCTCACAAGGTCAAATACCTTGTCTGTCGTCACGCCGCCTGCAAGCGCTCTTATATTTGCGCCCTGAATGACCGGACCCTCGGCTGTCGGGTCTGAGAATGGGATTCCCAGCTCTATAAGGTCTGCACCGGCCTCAACCATTGCGTATACTACCTCCTCTGTCACATCCAGCGACGGATCGCCACATGTCACAAATGGTATAAATGCTTTTCCATGTTCAAATGCTTTTGCTATATTACTCATGAAGATCCTCCCCTCTGTATCTTGCGATGGCTGCAACGTCCTTGTCTCCACGTCCTGATACATTGATCACTATTATTTTATCCTTGTCCATTGTAGGTGCCAGCTTCATGGCGTAAGCCACAGCATGTGCACTCTCTATCGCAGGGATAATTCCCTCGATCCTTGACAGATACTCAAATGCATCCACAGCCTCGTCATCTGTGATCGCCACATACTCTGCACGTCCTATGTCGTGAAGGTACGCGTGCTCAGGTCCGATTCCCGGATAATCAAGTCCCGCTGAGATAGAATATACAGGTGCGATCTGGCCATATTCATCCTGACAGAAGTAGGACTTCATGCCGTGAAATATACCAAGCTTTCCTGTTGCGATAGTTGCCGCGGTCTCGAATGTATCAACGCCTCTGCCCGCTGCCTCACAGCCGATCAGCCTGACACTCTCGTCAGGTATGAAATCGTAGAAAGCTCCGATGGCATTTGAACCGCCGCCCACACATGCCATGACGACATCAGGAAGTCTTCCCTCCTTCTCCATGAGCTGTGCCTTGATCTCTTTACTGATCACAGCCTGGAAATCACGGACGATCTCAGGAAAAGGATATGGTCCCATGACTGAACCGAGTACATAGTGTGTGTCATCGATCCTGCTTGTCCACTCACGGAATGCCTCAGATACCGCATCCTTCAGTGTGGCTGTTCCAGTCTTTACCGGATGAACCTTTGCACCCAGAAGTCTCATTCTGTACACGTTGAGAGCCTGTCTGATCGTGTCCTCCTCGCCCATGTATATCTCACACTCCATGCCCATCATGGCTGCAACTGTAGCTGTTGCAACTCCATGCTGTCCGGCACCGGTCTCCGCGATAACTCTTGTCTTACCCATTCTCTTGGCAAGAAGCATCTGTCCAATTACGTTGTTGATCTTGTGCGCTCCTGTGTGGTTCAAATCCTCTCTCTTGAGGTATATCTTCGCTCCGCCCAGATCCTTTGTCATTCTCTCCGCATAGTAAAGTCTGCTAGGTCTTCCCGCATACTCGTTGAGCATCTCTGTGAGTTCTCTGTTGAACTCCGGATCATCTTTATATTTCTTGTAAGCCTCCTCCAGCTCCAGCATCGCATTCATCAGAGTCTCTGGAATGTACTGGCCGCCGTGAACGCCAAATCTGCCTTTTGACATATGTTTTTCCTCCTGTTTTTGTCTTCTCAGATATATTTTCAAATGTAATTTCTACACTTTTGTATTGTGTTTCTTCTATATAATATGTTACTCGCCTCTAAGTTCCGCAAACAACTTCTTCTTGTCGGGACTTCTCATAAATGTCTCACCTATGAGCACCGCATCAGTTCCATTTGCCTTGAGCCTGTCTATGTCCTCTTTTGCCTTGATTCCACTCTCAGACACATACACCATCTTCTGGGGTACTAAAGTGTCAGCCGCAGCTCCTGTACCAGTGACAGGTACCTCCGTCCCCATATGGGTGGCTGGCACCGTATCCGGTATCAGCTTTCTAAGACGAACACTGTTCATGATGTCCACCGTAAATGTTCTGAGATCTCTGTTGTTCACCCCGATGATGCCGGCTCCGCAGGCTATCGCCCGTCTGACCTCATCCTCATCGTGAGCCTCAACCAGAGCCGACATCCCAAGTTCATGCGCAAGCTGCAGGTATAATCCAAGCTGCTCGTCATCCAGTATTGCGCAAATCAAAAGCACCGCCGAGGCTCCTATGACCTTTGCCTCATATATCATATACTCGTCAACTGTAAAATCCTTCCTCAGCAGCGGTATATTTACCTCCTTCTTTATATCCATCAGGAACTGATTGCTTCCCTGGAAATAAAACGGCTCAGTGAGCACCGATATGGCTGAAGCACCAGCCGCCTCATATTCCTTTGCGATCTCAACATAGGGAAAGTCAGGTGCGATAAGCCCCTTGGAAGGCGATGCCTTCTTGACCTCACAGATAAACGATATTCCATCCGCTGCCACATTATCCCTAAATGGGAACTTACTATATGGGCTGCTGCCGTTATCCGTCTCTCTGGCAACTATATCAAGTGCCTGTCTCTTCATCTCCTCAAGAGGAACTTTTTTCTTCTGCTCCGCCACACGTTCCTTTGTCTTTTCCGCTATCTCATCTAATATCATCTCTTACCTCTCTATGCAACCTTCTATCATAGTCTGCGATGAAGCTTATCTACTCATTTGTCAGTCTTACAAATGCATCAAGCGTCTCAGCAGCCTTGCCACTGTCGATCACGTCCTCTGCCACCTTTATTCCGTCTGCTATGGAGTCTGCCTTGCCTGCAATGTAGATACAAGCTGCTGCGTTCAGTACAACTGCATTTCTCTTGGCTCCAGTAATCTTACCTGACAGGATATCGCGGGTGATCTGTGCATTTTCCTCAGGATCGCCGCCCACCAGATCCTCCTTACTGCACCTCTCAAATCCGAAATCCTCTGGCTTGATCTCATACTTTGTGATCTCGCCATCTTTGATCTCTGCTACAGTTGTAGGTGCGCTCATGGAGATCTCATCCAGACAATCCTGTCCGTATACGACAAGTCCCCGTTTTACGCCAAGACCAACAAGTACAGGAGCCATCTGATCAACAAGCTCCTCCTTGTATACTCCCATGATCTGCATCTGAGCCTTTGCCGGGTTGGTGAGAGGTCCAAGGATATTGAATACTGTCGGTATTCCAAGTGCCTTTCTGACCGGACCTGCATATTTCATCGCCTTGTGATAAACCTGGGCAAACATAAAGCTCATGTTGCACTCAGCGAGAACCTTGCCCATCTTTTCAGGTGATATGGAGATATTTACACCAAGAGCCTCAAGTACATCCGCTGCTCCACTCTTGCTCGATACGCTTCTGTTGCCGTGCTTTGCGATCGGTACTCCGGCTGCTGCTGCAACTATACCACTCGTTGTCGATATGTTAAATGAATTCGCACAATCCCCACCTGTTCCCACGATCTCAAGAACATCTATTCCGTCATGTGGAAGAGACTCCGCATGGTCTCTCATTCCATTTGCACTGGCTGTTATCTCATCAAGTGTCTCGCCCTTCATATGAAGCGCTGTGAGATATCCCGCCGTTGTCTCTCCCGGCACCTGGCCGCTGAATATTTCATCCATGCTGGCATATGCCTCATCGTATGTAAGATCCTGTCCTGCTGCTGCCTTCTTAAGAGTTTCCTGTATCATCGCCATATCCTCCTTATTTTATATCATTTTATATCTCCAAAAAATTCCTGAGCATTATCTTGCCCTTCGGTGTCAATATCGACTCCGGATGGAACTGAACTCCGTATACCTCGTGATCCCTGTGTTTTACTGCCATGATCTCTCCATCCTCCGTTCTTGCTGTGACCTCCAGACATTCTGGGAAATTCTCATCGGCTGCTGCCAGTGAATGATATCTGGCAACCTGTATCTTGCTCTGAAGTCCTCTGAACAATCTGCAGTTCAGATTCACATCAACCAGCGACATCTTTCCATGCATAAGTTTCTTTGCATATGTGACTGTCGCACCATATGTCTCACAAATCGCCTGATGTCCGAGACACACGCCGAGGATTGGTACTTTTCCTGCAAAATATCTCACCGCTTCCTCACACATTCCCGCATCCGAAGGTCTTCCGGGTCCCGGTGAGATGATTATGTGATCCGGATTCATCGCCTCGATCTCCTCACAGGTGAACTCATCATTTCTTATGACCTTTATATCCGGATTTATTGCCCCCACAAGCTGATACAGGTTGTAGGAGAAGCTGTCATAGTTATCTATAAGTATTGTCATTTGTTTTGTCCTCCTTGTATTTATTGTGGCTCATTGTGAGTGCTGTTGTAACTGCCTTTGCCTTGTTGATACATTCCTGGAACTCATTTGCCGGAACACTGTCCGCCACGATTCCCGCTCCGGATCTGACAAATACCTTGTCACCCTTTTTGTATGCGATCCTTATGGCTATACATGTATCAAGATTCCCTGTGAAATCTATGTATCCTATGGCTCCACCATATATTCCTCTCTTGTTGTTCTCCAGCTCGTTGATAATCTGACACGCCCTGATCTTCGGTGCTCCTGAGAGTGTGCCCGCTGGGAGAACCGCATCCACTGCTGACAGCTCATCATACCTGCTGTCATCGATCTCTCCTTTGACCGTTGACCCGATATGCATTACATGTGAGTACCTCTGAACCTTCATGTACTGCTCAACCTCAACAGTTCCGAACTTGCTTATCTTACCAAGATCATTTCTTCCGAGATCCACCAGCATGTTGTGCTCCGCCAGCTCCTTCTCATCCGCCATAAGTCCGGCCTCAAGTCTCATATCCTCTTCCTTTGTCTTTCCCCTCGGTCTCGTTCCAGCAAGAGGAAATGTGTGGAGCACGCCATTCTCAAGCTTTACCAGTGTCTCAGGTGATGCGCCCGCAACCTCTATCTGGTCGCCGCTGAAGTAGAACATATACGGAGAAGGATTTGTGCTTCTGAGAACCCTGTATGTATTGAACAGTGAACCCTCCATCTCAGCCTCAAGTCTGTTGGACAGAACCACCTGGAAGATATCTCCCTCGAATATGTACCTCTTTGCCCTCTCAACCATGCTGCAATACTTCTCTTTGTCAAACAGCGGCTTGAAATCACTCTTCATCTTAACCGGCTCTATCTCCGCCATCTCTCCATCGAGGATGAGCTTCTTCATATCTTCTATGTCAGCAAGTGCATTTGCATATCCAGCTTCTATATTGGATGTGTCAGCATTTGCAATGAGGATCAGCTTTGACTTGAAATTGTCAAATGCAATGACCTTGTCAAATAACATCAGATCCAGATCCTGAAACCCTTCATCATCCTCGGCATCGATCACAAGCTTCTTCTCACTGTACTTTATGTAATCATATGAGAAGTAACCGACAAAACCTCCTGTAAACGTTGGAAGTCCTTCTATCTTCGGACTCCTGTAATCCTTGAGTATTTCTCTGATGAATACCTCAGGATGAATATCGTCCGCTTCCTTTATCACATTTCCATCTATATCCTTGAGCTGTATGTGCCCATTCATGCATGTGACATCAAGCTTCGGATTGTAACCAAGAAATGTGTACCGTCCCCACACCTCCTGATTCTCCACGCTCTCAAGTATGTAACAGTGCTCATTCGCCGCTTTCAGCTTTCTGAGTAAGTTGATAGGTGTGATCACATCCGATAACATCTCGCAGCACACCGGAACCATCCTGTATCCGCCCGCCGCATATTTCTTTGCCTCGTTAAGTTCTGGTCTTATCATGTCTCATCCTCCTTGCCAATTAATCCATTATGAGCAGACGCATGAAAGGCGCTTCTCGCGGCGTCTGCGTGCTTCACAACATGTCGTCAAGCGTAGCTTGATGACCTACTCGCACATCAGTGCGCTTCCTTTTTAGGATTCCTCCCGCTTATGCGGGTCCCTCCTTATGAAAATAAAATGCTGTGAATTTCGAAAATTCTTCACAGCATTTTTCATCGTTTATATTTTGTCAGATTTTCTTCTCTTTGACTAGAAGCTGTGGCCTCCACCGCCGCCACCGATGCCTCCGCCTCCGAATCCACCGCCGCCGATTCCGCCATGACCGCCGGATCCGGATCTTGTACTTCTCGTTTCACTGATCATATCATATTTATGATTCATATTATATGAAACCTTTGTACCGGTAAGTAAATTTTTTGAACCCATGTCATAAACCTTCGAGGTCTTTTTCATCAGAAGATAATTAAGCATTATAGAAAATATTATTGCAAGGAGTATGTTGCTGATATGCTTCATTGGACGGCTTATCTGCTCTCCTGCCAGCAGCATATTTATCTGCTTGAATGCCTCATTTGCGCACTCAAAATATTTCTCTTCGCTTGCATATTCATAGACATTGTCTGTTATCGTATACGCATTTGTCTTGGTGATGATCTTGTATGGTCCGCCATACGAATAGATGTATATCTGTCTGTTACGCATATCAATGAAGAACATAACGCCATCGCGGGTGCCAAATTCTCTTTTATAGGCAGATTCCGCATGGTATGCTGTAGATTTGTACATAAGGTTCGATGTAACACACAATACATTGCAATAACGGGCAGTCTCCTTCATAGTCTCCGACAATTGTGCCTCCTGACTTTCAGTCAGCACATCTGCATCATCTTTGATTACCACTTCATGCTGGTGACTATACGAATCATCCTGATCCTTCTCAGATGCCTGAGCAGTCACTACACCATTACATCCCATAACCCAAAACAGCAGTATGATCATTACAGTGATCACCATTCTGGTAATTACCGCTCTACGCACGATGATCACCTCCCTTATACTCAAACTGTGGAAGTGGTCTTGTGGACATCCGGTTGTGGCTGATAACCAGATCTATGAGTGTCAGAATGGTTGCAGCACATACCAGAAGCACGCATCCATAATAATACTTGTCCATAACAGGTTTTATCAACACGACCGCTACAGAAAGAATGGTGGCAAATGCAACAAATAATCCCATGACGCCACTTTTTCTTTTTACTCTTCTCACGTTTACTATGCCTTTTACTGCCCCATAAATGGCTACCAGACACGAGATGCACGCCACAACATAACTGGCCTTTCCCATAATATCCCAGTTAAAAAGAAACGGATTTATATCAAACTTCAGGCAGAATAATACTATTATGCACACTATCAGCTGTATAACTTCCAGAAAACAGGAAAACTTCACAAATGAAGTTATCTTATTTTTTATTTTTCTTTTTGTGTCTTTTTGTGGCTTTTTTGTTTGCAGCTTTTTTGTTTGTAGCTTTTTCTTCTTGCCTCCACTTTTCTTTGCATTGAGTGTGTGCCTTGCGAAGAATCCCACATCATTTTCATGTGTCTCTACATCTGCTATCTTCTCCATCTCATCGCAATATATCATGGTCACAAGCGCACCTATCGCAGATACAAATGCCAGTAGCACGCCAGGTCTCACCGTAAGAAATAAGTTCAGCAAAAAGTATAATGGTGCCACTCCTATCAGGCATCCCAGCAGGAACTTGCCGATATCAAGCGGTATATCCGCAGCCACTTTTCCTGTGCTGCCATTTACCGCTGCATATGCAATACGCTTACCGTTCTTGTATGACAAAAGCCACACAGGAAACAACCCGGTCTTTGCTCCAGTGATCTTTATCTCCATCGTTTCTGACAATGGCTCCTCCGGTTCACCGATAGCATCGTATGTACATAGATGATGCTTTATCTTACTCATCATCACATCATACGCCATATCACCTGTCACCTGCGCTATCTTATCCCTGTAAACCTTATAATCCACATCCGGCAGATCCGCGTAGAACCCACTCAGATATCCCATGGAAAACGTTTTCATGTCAGCCGAGTCAAATGGTGCCACCTTGCTGCTGAGATCATCCGGAAACAGCGATGATGCATCCATGGTTATATTCTCATAATGATTATCTGCAAAGCATCTTACATTATATGTATGACTGACTGTATCAACCCCTGAGCTATAGCTGTCCGTCGCCCTGACAGCGGTTTTACCTTTCTGGTCAACATCACACAGCCAATACGGCATGTAGATTCCACGGAACTCCTGCACATTTCGTCTGTGTTTCAGCCTGTTCGGAGCGTATATCGCCCTCTTCATGACTGTGGCATATGATGCCTTGCACATGTCCTTCGTCACCGCAAACGGTATCACATAGTCCGGTCTTCTCTCGCTTTTCAGCCGGCTGGAAAGCATAGTCGCTGCCCCGCAGTAACTGCAGAATCCCGTCGCTGATTCATCTGTACTGTATATCTCCCCACCACACTGCGGACAAATGAATACAGTAAGCTCCATAAGCTTGCGTTCCTCGCTGTCCTCATCCTTGTCGACACTCTCCGGCTCGTATTCATTTCCACATGCTTTGCAGTACATTTTCTTTCTTGCTATATCATATACCAGATTGCTGCCACATCCGGCACATTGTATCATATGTATTTCCCCCTGTAATATAAATTGTGAAAGATTATTAATGCAATAACCTAACTCATTATACTACCTCTTTTTATAAAGAACCAGTTCCGGATTTGTCCCTTCCGCCTCATATGTCGATATCAATATAAAATCCATATCCGCCAGGACCCCAAAACATCTGTCTCCACCAAACTCACATTCCAGCTGGAGAGCAGTTTCAACGTATCTGTATTCGGTACCGTCTCACCGTTTTCCCATCGCGACACCGCCTGCCTTGTGACCATGACCTTTCCAGCAAGGCCGTCCTGGGATAATCCCCTTTTGGTTCGAAGTTCTAATATAACGTCCTTTGTCTCCATTGCTTCCACCTCCGTTATGGATATCATAGCAGATTGCGGGGATGGTGGAAAGCAACGGAGTGTTGCGGGGTTCCTATACCGACTGCGTGAACCGGCATTTCGGGAAGCCCGAACAGCCTATGAATTTGCCGAATTTCCCCGATCTTTCAACCAACTTTTTCCCGCATTCCGGGCATATCATAGATATCTTTGCAGGTGCAGACTTAATATCTCCATTTGAGTCCTGCGGCATTTTATAGTCATTCTTCTTTAAATGATTGGAGGTGTTAATGTCGTTTTTTGGCGTACCATCCGGTATTGCTTCGATCTCTTGGGGCTTACCACCAAATACATCCTCGACTTCTTTATCTGTTAATATCTCGACTGCACATTCTCTCGCAACCCTCACCGGTTTGCACATCCATACCGACTTATCGCCTATCATGTAAAATCTAAACTTCGCCCTTGTCGCTGCAACATTGACGATATTATTGTTCACCCAGTTGACTGCTCCCATAGATTTGCTGTCGCATCCGAGTAGGAATATAACCTCATCCGTTCCCTGTCCCTGGAAAGTGTGCACTGTTCCAATGTTTTTGGCATTAAGCCATTTTCTGACTCTTGGCTCTTTTCCGTATAACTCCGATTTCTTTATCATCTCCAGCATTCCCTCTTTCACCGATGTAAATGGTGTGATGATAAACAACCTAGGGATATCACAGGAATCCCGTTCAAATTTTCTCTCCAGTAGTTTCAGAACAAGCTCGCCCTGCGCCTTGACAAAGTGATCCTTCTTGCCCGAATTCTCAGCACCTGCTACATCTATCCAGCAGCTCTTGTCCAGGATAAATGTCTTTGCCCTATCAGCCTTAGGTGCTGCCGTCTGCTGCTTCATAGTTCCATCATATGAAAGCACATTTGAGATTGTGTACATCGGGTCAATGCAGCGCCTATGGACTACCAACGGGCAGCCTACCCACTCTTTCTCCTCATCTTTTCCAAGATAAGTTCCATACGGATTTATATAGTCAGCAAAAGCCTGCACAGAGATTTTCTTATCCTTGTAACCTGCCAATATCTCTGCGGTAATCAGCTGTTTTATCATGTCAGTCTCTGCGGTAACCACAGGCTCTATCTGCTTTGGATCTCCGACTATGATCGCCTTTCTGCATCTGAACATCGCACCAACTGCCATCTGTGGCTGTGCCTGTCCCGCCTCATCGACGATAAGAGTTCCAAGCACTCCGCTTTTCTTCACATCGCCCAGAAATGTCTGCGCAGAAGCAAATGTCGTGGATATCACGGGGGTGAGCAGGAAAATGCTCTGGAGCATATATGGCATGGCTTCTTCTCTGTCAGCAAGCTTCATCCTCTCACCACAATCATCAAACACATTCCACGCAATCATCAGGTTGATGATATTGTGCCTCATGCATTTTGATGAAATGACAAATTCCTTATGAAGCTTGCATGCATACAGGAATAACTTTTCACGCTCTCTGTTGTACTGGGCGGTAAACCATGGATTGGTTATCTGTGCTTTTGTTGACAGCCTGTCGTCCTCGGATACATAACGTTCCATAAATGCAGCGTCCACCGGGGTCATCTTCATCTGCCCATGCGAGTATTTTGAAATACACCGCTGGTATTCCTGAAGATTCTGCAGGCCTGATATCCTATTGTTCAAAGAAGTTATCTCTCCATTAAGTTTTGATATTGTTGCTTTCTTCTCCTGAATGAATATATCTCTTGCGGATGTATCCTTACGCCTTGCGAACAATCCCTTCGGTCTGCTTTCCTCAAGCTCGATCAGCTCTTTTTGTTCAGCAAATAACTGACGCTCAAGCATCTGCCGCTTTCTTTCCACATCACTTATTTCACATGACAAATCCTCTGGTGCATCTTCCTGCAGCTCCACAGGAACCGAACCTGCCAGAGCACAGATCTGCCCTAATTCTTTTCGTAAGTTTTCAACCAATTTGTACTGAGATAAAAACTTTTTTCTTACCTCCAGATATTTTGCCTTATGCTGCTCCCTGACATCATTTGATCTATAGTCCTCCACAAATGACTTCAGTACCGAATTGCAATACTTACGGATATTTGCCTTTCTGCCAAACGGAGCGGATATCAATCCCCAGCAGTCAGCTCCGCCCAGAAGCTTATCCGCATAACGCGTAAAATAAATGTCCTTCTCTTCTCGGCTCTTACCATATCTGGTTATAGTCTCCACATCACCTGACTTGTTGATATCAAACAAATCATGAACCTCATCCAGACCGCAGCGGATCTCCTCTTCGTCATCCCCAAACGACTCCAGACTGTCAAGTATATCCCTCGCCTTCGGAAGGTCTATCGTGATATTTTCCACCGCCGCATTGTTACATGACGCGACCAGCATACTATAATTGTTGATCTCATCAACATTTATCGAATAATAATGAGGCGCATACTGGTAATAGGCATTCGCAAGCCCGAGGAGCTGGAAAAGATCCTTGTGGCAAGTGCTTCCATCCACGGCCACACCAGAGCCGCCGCCCACACCATGGCTGAGAAGCTGCGCGCCAAGGGTGCCAAGGTGGTGGAGATGGATCTGACCCGCACCGATGTCTCCTATGCCGTCACTGAGGCCTTCCGCTGCGGCCGGATCGTGCTGGCCTGCGCCACCTACGACGGCTTCCTCTTCCCGCCGATGGAGAATCTGCTGACTCACCTCAAGACCAAGAGCTTCCAGAACCGCACCGTCGGCCTGATGGAAAACGGCACTTGGGCACCCATGGCTGCAAAGCTTATGCGTGCCGAGCTGGAGAGCATGAAGAACATCACCCTCTGCGAGAATGTGGTCACCATCCGCTCTGCCGCCAATGCCGCTGCCGAGGCACAGATGGACGCCCTTGCCGCCCGAAAGGATCCCGAAAAGAAGGCAGCGCTCCTGCTCGGCTGGTATCCCGTATTCATCGTATTGGCCTTCATACTCCAAATGCTGGTGATCCCTTTGCAGCTGTTGTTGGCGCAATCGCCGTTCTCCACCTATCTGCTGGCATGGCATTTGACGCTCCTGCTCTTCGGCGCAGCGCTGGGCCCTCTGCTGCTCATCCGTAATGGCGTCAATGAGATGCTTCCGGGCGCTTGCCGAACCTGCCCCTGCCCGCTCTGGATCAGGGCCGGGATCATCCTCCTGCTCGTCGTAGCGGGTGAGGTCTGCGGACGCGCCCTGTTCTACAGCGGCTACACATGGTTCGGCATGTAACGAAAAAGCCCCGGGATGACCGGGGCTTTTCACAAAGGGAGGCTCGTATGATTACCACGTCGCTGGTTTTGTTGTTCGTTGTCCTCGTGGCCTTCATGTTCTTTTTGAACAGGTAAACCCTACACTATTTCAAACGCGCTGAAGAAATACCGGGTTTCGAAAGCCGCCGTTTCCGGCGCGTCGGAACCGTGCACGGAGTTCGCCTCGAGGCTGACCGCGTATTTCTTGCGGATCGTCCCTTCAGCGGCCTTTTCCGGGTTGGTGGCACCCATGAGGTCACGATACCGATGGATGGCGTCCTCACCTTCCAGAATGGAGCAAACCACCGGGCCGGAACTCATATAGTCGGTCAGGCTGTCAAAAAAAGGACGTTCCCGGTGTACGGCGTAAAACCCTTCCGCCTGTGCCTTGGTCATGTGGATCATCTTGAGGGCCACGACCTTGAGGCCAGCCCCTTGGATCATGGCAAGGATTTCGCCGGTCAGATTCCGTTGTACGGCATCGGGTTGACTTTTTGAAGAACGTCACCGCCCCCTCGGTGGAGATCGA
>OHAQ01001823.1_pt1 | contig 16116 bp, 18 predicted proteins | sample 1577111 | NCBI WGS metagenome assembly OHAQ01 (sample SAMEA3541549, study PRJEB24748) | human gut metagenome | biome: human gut; feature: human-associated habitat; material: faeces | place: China | collected 2012 | reverse complement strand
CTACCATATCTATCAGAAAAAGCCCAGCTCCAGCCGGACTTTTTCGACAGACTGAGTCAGAGGAACGTAAATGTTCCTCTGACTTTTTTTATTGAAGGGATATACGCCAGACTTATGCTTGGCCATTCACCAGCTCACGGACGATGGCCTCGCCCGTCAACTCGCTGGTACGGTAAATATTTTGGCAGAATGGCTTCAAGCTGAAGTCCATGCCTGCATTTCCTTGATCCAGCAAAATGCCCGTGATCGTAAAGCGGCGCACAGACTGTTCCTTCTGCAAATTTGAGATGTACTCCTCCGGCAGAAGGCACTCACCGTCGGTGATAAACACAATATCTGCGTTGTCGAAGCCTTCCTCCTGCATCAGTCGAAGCGCCTCGTTCATCGGCGTGCAAAAATCCGTGCCGCCATCGAGAAAAGTCTCAGCCGCACGCAGCTTATCCTCCACCGTTGCCTGCTTTGGAAGAAACAGGTCCGTCTGAAATCTGCCGGGGCCGGAGAAGTGAATAAGGGCAAATTTGCGCCCCTCGCTCTCCGCGATATCCAGCAGCGTCAGCGCAACGGCTTTGCCCCATGCGGCGCATTCGCCCGCGGTGGAGCCGGATTCATCGAGGCAGCAAATCATAGCGCCCGCCCCCTTATAGATCGGCTCACGGCGGCGATATTGTTTTATCTGCCGACGCTGATACTTTCGCAGGAACAGTGGCAGTGTCTCCGGTGCCGCCAGCATGGCAAGCTCCGAGGTCAGCGCGCGGGAGAGGTCGCTGCCAAGCTCCAGCGAATACTTTTCGCCACGGCCGTGGGCGTATCCGTTCCGCTTTCCCTGCGCGAAAATTTCTCGAAAGCGGCCAAGATACTTTGCGATGTCTCGCAGGATGTCGCTGGCTCGGACACGCTCTAAGAGCGCCTTGTTTTCCGGTGTCCTCTGAAGGTTGCCGGGCTCATTGCTCCATGCGCCGATGATGCTTTGCACCTCCTCAGCCTTTTCGGACGCGGCGGACAGAGCATGACGGACGATACCACTCACAGCCGCCTTGCTTTGCATCGCGCTGTTGTCGATGAGCTTGGCGATAGCTTCCGCCTGCCGACGCTTGCTTTCCGCTTCATTGGCAGCTTTTATTACGTCCCTGTTCCAAGAGGGATCGTCCGGATGGGAGGCATCATACTGCTCCAGCAGCCCCGTGAGCCACTGTGCCGCAGCTTCCTGCGCCTGCTCCAGCTTTTCCAGCGTATTCAGCGCGTCCTTTTTCCCGCCAAGCTGACGCATCAGTTCATCTAATTCATCGGATGCCGCAGACACAAATTCCGCTGCTGCTTCATAGGCTGGGAGCTCGCGTCCCTCGCACACCTCCTTGAGCGTGGGATACTCCTCGCTCTGTGTAATGTGCTCCAGGATCGGCGCGTTGAATTTACGCGCCGCCGAAGAGAGCGCCTCCTCGTCATTGCGCCGAGGCATCAGGGAATAAAACGACTGGAATACGTCCTGCGACAGCGCGGGAAAGGATCTCAGCTTTTCCCCTGCACTCCGCTCGATCTCGTCCATGGCGGTGTCCTCAGCGCGCAGGTCATGATAGATATTATTCTCCAGCTTGGTTGAGCGCAGCACGCGGTCAGTCCGTTCCATGCGTTCTGCCTGCGGCTGCCGCGCCCACGGAGAAGCTAAAACATCCTCAATGGTCTGATAGGGCTTCAGCATGACGTGCCGTCCTCCCTCTTATCAAAGTTTCTGATCCACGCCAAGAGAATATCTCCTGCCTTGTTTCGATCATAGCGAAGCTCAGGAAACTCGGCTTGCAGATAGGGCGCAGCGCCGTACATATTTGTCTCTCCGCTCTGCCGCAGCCGTTCCAGATAATCAAAATATTTCTGATTATCATCCTCTTTGATGTAGGCATTTAAGTACATATTGTAGTCTCTCCTGCGGGTAATAAGCCTGATCCAGAAATTACAGCGTTCGCCCACATAGTAAAAGCTGAACTCATCCTCATATTCCTTTGAGATACAGGCGTCCATGTGATCAGCGCAGAATTTACGCAGCGCAGCAAGATCCTTTAAGGCGCCCGGAGCAATCAGCTCATCGTAAACGCGGTCAATTTCCGCACAGACCTCCGGTGTGGCAAGCGCCTTATGGCACGGCCACACGGTATTGTACCAGCGCCAGCCGTCGTAGTCGGCGCGAAAGTGTCCGATCTTGCGCCGAGGGACCGGAAAGGAGCAGCCCTCCACAGTCTCCATATCCTCAAATACCTCAGAAAAGGGACACTCGGTCAAGAGCCTGGATAAGATGTTTTCTTTCATCGTGCCCCTCCATCACGCCGCCTTTGCGGGGAAGAATTGCTCCGCCCGCTTCAGCAGCCACGCCTTGACACCGTTGCGGCAGGTCATGCCGCTGACCTGGCTGGTGCAAGTCGGCACCGCGCATAGGGCGCAGGCGTAGATAGCATGGTTCAGCACGATCTCCTCGGATAACTGGTCGATGAACCACGCGAGGTCCGTCGAGAGCGTGTACGGCGCGAGGCCCTTGGCGCAGTGTCCGCACAGCACGATGCCCGTGGTCACAGATTTCTTACAGATAGCACAGTTTGACATATTTTATTCTCCTTCGTATGTGTACGTGCGGGAGGGAGGGCAGCCTGCCCTCCCTCTCCATTTTTCTTAGAATGGCAGTTCGCCATTCTCTTCGCCAAAGTTCGGTGTAAAGCCGCTGGGCGGCGCGCCGAACCCTGCGCCGGGTTCTCCCTCATAGGCGGGTAAATCGCCGCCATCTTTCGGCTTGGAGTCGCCAAAATACACATTGTCGGCGATGACCTCCGCGCTGCGGCGCTTGTTGCCCTCCTTATCCGTCCAATCGCGGATCTGGAGGCGGCCTTCCACAACGGCCATGCGGCCTTTCGTGAAGAATTTGCTCACAAATTCCGCCGTTGCTCTCCACGCAACAATGTCGATAAAGTCCGTTTCCTTTTTTTCGCCGTCCTTCTTATAATCGCGGTCAACGGCAAGAGAAAAGGAGCAGACCGGCGTATCCGACTGCGTTTTGCGCAGCTCCGGGTCGCGCGTGAGTCTTCCCATCAGAACGATTCGATTCAGCATAGCTTCATGCCTCCATATAAAATGTTTTCGTTTTAAGATTTTCAGTTCAGCGCCGCGAGCTCAGAAAGCGGCGTATAGGTAAAGCCGGTCTCCTCATGGGCTTGTCGGCTGATACCCTCAAGGTCGGCAAGCAGGCTGTCCGTCAAGGCTATCTCACCATCCGACTGCGCGGCAGCGCGAAGCTCGCACTGCTTCTGGTAAAGCCGTATCAGCTCCCCGCGCAGCTTGATAAACGCCTTGCGGACGAGATCTGCCCGTCCGTCGCCGCAGGCTTCCTTGAAGTCAGACTGAGACTCCAGCGCCATAGCTCGGAGATTGTCCGTCTTTTCCTGCATGGGATTAACGCACAGGCGGTTCAGAACGCTTTCCACCTTCTCCCGGTCGGCAGGCAGCCGCCAAAGGTAATTCTTTAGCGCCAGAAGGTCGGAAGCCTCCACCTTATCATGGCCGGAGAGCCATGCACTAGCCTGCGCGATGGGATAATATCCAAGGTATTTGCGGTCCGATACCGTCATGCTCTTACGCAGCTCGCAGAGAATATCGTCCGCCAGCTCGTTCGCAGCATCCGGCACGGGGATCGCGGCCACCTCACGCTGCATCTCGACCAGCTCCTCCAGCGTGATCGCAGAGGAAATCTGACCGAAGGCGCCGTTCTGCTTGTTCTTCAAGACGGCAAGGCGGGTATCTCGGTCTTCAATATTGGCCGTCACGACCTTCAGCTCCAGACGGTCATACAGCGCCTCCAAGATCTTCTCCTGCGGATCGCTGAAATTGGGGATTTCATTGGACGCCGCGAAAAAGGAGATCGTGGGAATGGGATATGTACGGCCCTCGTTGGTATACTTTCGCTCATTGAGCGCGGTCAGAAGCGAGTTGAGCACGCCGTCATTGCACTTGAAGATCTCGTCGAGCAGCACGATGTCCGCCTCCGGGATCTTGCCGGAGGTCTGCACGACCGGCTCGCTGTGATGCAGCAAGGCCACAGCCTTTCGGTAGGTCTCCAGCTTGTCCGCGGCTTTGCCCAGCATGGTGAAGGTTTCAGGCGCATTCTTACTCTGCCCTAAGCCGTCTACCGCGCAATTTAGATCAAAGCGCAGGTTTTGGTATATATCATCATTCTCCAGCGCGGAGTCCGGGATGCTGCCGGGGATCAGGCTGGATAGATCGACGCGCCCGAAAAGCTGTTCCTCGTCGCTCTGCTTGGAGAGCAGGCGCTCAAACTGCCGCGCGCCGGTGATGTGTTGGCGGAAAAGGTTGATGGCATAGCTCTTGGCCTGACCCGGCTCACCCAATACAAACAGGTTCTTGCGGGTCAGAAGGGCAATGGCGATCATCTCCACCAGCTCTTCGCGCTCGGCAACGCTGCCGTTCACATCGTCGATCACGGCAAGCATTTTATCGCGCAGGCTCATTTACAGGTCCTCACTTTCTTTTAATCTGTCTTTTTGGTACTCGGCATAGCAGCTCGGGCAAGCCGTATCATAGCGAAGGCGGCAGCCGGTATGCTCCATCAGCGCAGCAAACACCCGTGCACTCCGTTCCTCCTTGAACGAATAGGCACGCATATCACAGCCGCCGAGACCGCAAACCTCTGTCACGACCTCCCATGCAGCTTCATCCTTAGTAGGCGATACCGGGAAGGCACGCAGGGCGCGCAGATCCTCGTCCGGCATTTGGAGCACCTTGGCAAAGATGTCTGCCGCAGCATCCATATCTTTGCGTATACCTTCCTGCTTCCCAGGCGGCATATCCAGCGGCTCAAGCATATCGGGAGACATGATCACGCAGTCAAGGCTGATGTCGTCTATGGTTTTTGTCTCTCCGTATAAGTCTGAAAAGCGTGCCTCCAGCTCGCGGAGCATTTCCTCCGAGGCGGGTATCTCAAAATCACAGTAGATATCCGGCACATCGTTTTCCGTTTCGCGGTCTGCACCGCTGCGGATCTCCGTGATCGTGCCGCAAAGCCCTGCATACTCGCTTGCGTCATTTGCCATAACCCGGCCGCCAACGGTAAATACCTTCCCATCCACGCAAAAACGTGCACCGTTTTCCTGTAAGAGCATTCCTGTCTCCCCTCCTCACGCGGCCATTGTCCCTTCGTATAAGGGGCTATTCTCCGAAAGTGCATCAAGCGAGACCATATCTCTTTTTCGATACTCCTTGGGTGCGCCGGTCAGACCGCACAGGCGGCAGGCAGACTTGCAGTTGAGAAGCTCATACTTGAGCTGCGCGAAGATGTGCTGCTGAAGCGTTCCCTTCTGCGGGTCAAAGCCCGCCACGGCCTTGATGAGCCGGAGCGCAAGCTGCTGGTACACATCGTCATATTCCAGCTGTGCCGCCCGCATCAGCGGACGGTTCTTTCGGATCACGGTGTCGATGCACCAAAGATACTTTTCCACGAGCTCATTTCTCTGGGTGAGGGAGTAATTGTTGTTCATGTTCATTTCCTTTCTCTGTGATAGGGGTCCAAAGGCGGCAGAAGCCCTTGTCCCAATCCTCCAGTAACATCTCATGCGTGTAGGCGGGGGAGTTGTAGACGGCGTTGCGGCAATGCTGCAAGCGGACCGTTTTCTTCCCGCCGCTCGGGTTTCTTTCGATTTCGTAATAGGAATCGTTACAGGTATCGCAGTGTCTTTCGATATTGTTCAATCCGTATCCTCCCGTTTGTTTTTTCTTGCGGCCGCCGCATCGAACAGCGGCTCCAATCTGTAGCCGCGCTTCGTCTTGTAGAAGAATGCGGGGCTGATCCCGTCGTCGATCTCAACCACATAATGCCGGTGAACGGCTGCTCCAACGGTTTCTGCGTCCGGTTCCTCATTGCATCGCCTTGCAAACTCCATGGGTGAGAAGGGCGTGTGCAGTTCATACAGCACAGCATATCGGTGCGCCTCCGGAGAGATCTCTTTGCCAAGGTCATAGCAGAGCCTCTCGTGCAGCATCCAGTCTTCCGTGCTCTTGAAGCAGTAGACCCGCAGCTCGCTGGGTATCTTTCTCCTTGGGCACCAGCTCGGCACATAGATCCTTGGATCATTGCGCTTAAATTTGCGCGCCCGTTTACCGCCGGTGCAAAAGCGCTCTCCCATGTGCATGGTGACGCCCAACTGCTTGGCGGGGCTGCTCTCCATGTAGCGAAGGTGCTTTTCACACTCATAGCAGGTTTCTTTTCGCAGATGCATTTATACCTCCTTCTCCCGCGGTGCGCAGGGTTCTTTTGCGTCCTCGTAAAGCGGACTCTCCAGGATCTCATAGCGGATAAACCAGCCTGCTGCATAGTCCTTGCAGTATGCCTCCCAAAATTGGCAGTCGTACTCCTCGCAGTAAAACGATTCATCGTAAGGAAAGCTCATTTCGTCCTTTCCCTTCTCCACCAATTCCCGCAGCCGCTTCTCGGCAAGTACCTTGTCAAAAAAGGTGGCGATAGCATCCGGAGCAGGGAAAACGCCGCGGTCGGCGTAGGCTGCCGTGTGGACGATGGTGTAGGCTTTCTGCCCCTCTGTTTTGTCTCCGGTTTTCGCTTCTCTCTGCACCAGCCAGTCCTCTACAAACGGTCGGTCTTCCTCATGGAACATCGCCGCAAATCTTTCACGAAAAGCCGGATGGGAGAGAGCGGCATCGAGCCGTCTATGGAATTGATTGAGCTGCCGGTACACTGCCGCAAGGAAATCCTCCGGAGTCTGTGCGTCAACAGGGTATTGGCCGGCGCACAGGCGTCCGCCACACTGACGGCATTTGCCCACCGCGCAGAGCCGATGGCCGCTCAGGTCCGCAAGACTTTTGTAGTCCAACTCCCAGCGGATGTCCTCCATGTTCTCTGCCATGTGAAATACGATTTGAGCCACATCTCCGCTCTGCACCGGGGCGCAGGAGCAAAGAGTCTCCGGTGAATGGGTGCAGTAATGCTTTTCACACATACTATGCTGCCTCCTTGTTTCGTTCCTTTTCGCACAGATCGATGAGCCTTTGGCAGCGATCCATCTCAAAACCGCCGATGTGGGCGAGCTGCTCGGAAAGCCGCAGCTTCTTTGCCATCCAATGGTAAGCCTGCGTCCGCGTCATACCGCGCTCCTTCCAAAAGCTATCAAAGACCTGATGCGTTTCCTTTCGCTTCAGCCGAAGCGTTTCGTTGGCCAGATTGCCGAGCGGCCGTGTGGTGCCTTTATGACAGCCGACGCGGGCGTTGCAGTTCTGGCATTGATAGAATTTCTCCCGTTCGATGCCGAGACGCCTTGCCGCTGCCACTCCGTAGACCTCCGCAGCAGGGGCCAGACGGACAACACCGCCGCAATAGCGGCAGATCTTCGGGATCTCCAAATGCAGTCCCTCCCTCATGCCGCTTTCGCTGCGGGCGGCTTAGCCGCCTTGGTTACTTTCTTTTTCGCAGCCGGCGCGCGCATGACATTTTGCAGGTAATAGGCGTCCTGTGTGCTGATGGTCAACATTCCGCCTTGCGCGATGCCAAGGGTGATCGTACCGCCAAGCGCTTTCAGGCAGGATGTGAGCTGTCGTGCGCTGTACCAGTATTCGCCCGTAGGTGTGCCTGTCAGCGCGATCACCTCGATACCGGCGGAGGCGCTGCCAAGATCGCCGGAGCAGTGAAATAGCAGCCGTTGATCCTGAAAGCTCAGCCGCACCCGCCCATCCGGAGCGACGGACATGACCGAGAATAGCGCATCGCGCATTTCCTTAATATCCGTGAGCACGGTGAAGCTGTTCGTGATGGTCTTCAGCAGCGAATCCGTGTCGATATAACCGCCGTCCATAAGGCGCGAGCTGAATAGAAAGTTTTCTTTGAAAAAGACAATGCTTTTTCCCGTAGTGCCGACGCGGAACACATCCTCGTTCCCGCACATCCCGGCGAGCTTTCCCAATGAGGACGCGGGGATCAGCAGGCTGATGTCTCCCGTGCTCTGATCGTCGCCCTTGGCGGTCACGATACAGCTCCCGTTGCTCCCTGCCGCACGCAGACCCGTGCTGGTAAACATCAGGTTCACGCAGCGCAGCAAGGGCTTATTCTTGTCCTGCGCGGTAGCAAAAACGGTGTGCTGCGCCATGGAAGGCACGCCGCTGACCTTGACGGTATCCTCGGGGAAGGGCAGATCGGGCTTGGGGAATGCCCCCAGGTCCCACACATCCACGCTGTAGCCCGCGGTGCCGCTCGTAAGAACCATGCGTCCGCGGTTTTCCCTACGGCAGAGCTCTGCGGTTTCCTCCGGGAGCCGCTGGAGCATTTCTCCGAGCGTCTTTGCGGCGAAAACAAGAGCGCCATCCTCATGAACGGTGCAGGGCAGCTTTTCCGCCAGCGAGACCTCGAGATTCGTAGAGGTGACGGTGAGCATACCGTCCGCGCTGTCCGCCTCCAGCAAAACACCCTTGAGGACATCCAGCGGGGAGTCCGGCGGCGCGATGGTCGATGCGCGCTTTACCGCTGCAAGCAGCTCGGCGCGGTTGATGGTTATGTGCAAATGATCTCCTCCTTTAAGCGGCGAAATCGAAGATCGACAGCTGGTTTTCATCCACCTCTGCCACCTTCGACCTCTGCTTCTTCTTTTCTTCCTGTGTTCTTGCGAGCAATCCTTCGTAGAGCTCCCGGCTTGCCGCAGCCTGCGCGGGTCGCGTGCCGCCGTCCACGGCTGCCGGCGCGATATTCGGAGCAGACAGGGCGGATTCCTTTGCCGCAGGCTGTACTGCCGCCTTTCGATTGGGGTTGACGACTGCCATTTTCTTGAATGCCGCAGCGATATCCTCCACATTGTCCCGTATGCCTGCTGCCAACTCCTTCGCCATCTGCGAGGTCAAGTCCTTGACGTCGCTCATGGCGGCAAGTCCCTCCTCGCTGAACGTTCCTTCGATGATACCCGCGACCGCCAACTTAGAGGCCATCAGCTTCATCGCCTTGGCCTGCAGGGTGTCCGCATAATAGAGCATATACACCTCCACCTTTGGCCCCGTCTGATTGATACGCCACGACCGGCGCGACGCCTGCCGCAGTGTAAAGAGGTTATAGCCCATCGAGTAGAAGATGATGGTGGTGAAGGCATTGAGGTCGAGACCGGTCTCCACGCAGCGAGGATTTGTGATGAGGACCTGCAGGCCGTTTTTGACCCGCTTATCCACCCACTCCTCACGCTTCTCCGTGGCGATCTGCGGCGCGAGTATCTCTGTGCGGTAGCCGTTTTCCTGCAACAGCTTTAATAGCTTCTGCTGCGAATCCGTGCGCGTCCAGCTGGTGTAGATCAGCACACGCTCACCGTTCGCCGTCTTCTGCCGCACGAGCTCCAGCACCTTTTCCTCTTTAGGGAACAAGCGTGAGAAGTCTCCGCAGCTTTTGGGCGTTACGATCGGCATTCCCGTAATGGGATGAATGACCTCCGGCTGATCGTAGGGCTGGTCCGGGTAGACCGTCAGCAGGTTGAGATACGCCGAGAGGATCTTCTGCGCGGCTTTTCGATCATTTTTCAGGACCTTCTGGAGAACATTCTGCACAGCCTGATAGCACTCCCCAACGTCCTCCGGCATATTCAGCGCCACAGGGATCTCCTCATAGCTCGGCAGGTCCTTTCCCATGTCCGACAGGGACAAAAAGGCCGTGTATTCCAGCAGAAAGCGCGAAAACACCAGCGGCGAAACGCCGGGGAGCTGGCGTGTGCGCGTTTTCCGCTTACTGGCACGCCGGTTGGCGTTATACTCCGCGTCCCTTGTTTCGTAAGCATTTTCCACCACACCGTACTCCGCGTCAAAATCGCCGGGACTGCCATACTGCTTTCCATCCTTGATCATAAGCCCGGGGACGATGCGGTAGAGCAGGTGAAAAATGCCGGAGGAATAGCCATTGATAAGGGTCGCCGTCATACCGACAAAGAGCTTGGAGGCGCCGTACAGCTCCGCCATTGCGTCACCTTGGCCGCTGGCATTGTTGTATTCGTGCAGCTCATCGCAGAGGAAGGAGCCGATCCTGCCGTGCAGCTTTTTCTTGATGTAGGTGCTCAGCGGATAACGCCGCTGTGCGCCGCGAACCGGATAATAACCGTCCGGGTCCTGCGCGATCTGTGCGAGCCGGTCGCAAACGTTCGCGTTTTTTGTCCGCCGGAGATGAGCTTCAGCGCCATAGCGGTGTACCCATCCGTATTCGCCGATTTTGACCCACTCGATCTGCCGGTCCGGATTGACCGCCGACCATAGCGGAGTGCCGCATTTAGGACAAACATGGTTTTTCTTATGCTCCCTCTGAAAGAAGAACTGATCGGCCGGTACGGTATAATGTGCTCCATCCTCGCTGATCTCCATTTCGATGGCCGCGTCGCAGTCCGGGCAGAGGAACGCGCGGCGGCGTTCATTCCAACGCACGGCAGGATAGCGCATATAGCCGTCCCGAGCACGTTCCTTGGAAAAGACCGCGTACACGCTCTTGTCGCCCTGCTCATAAAGGGCATAAAGCCGGTCCAGGTCTGTGATGCTGTGCACGACCATGGCGTAGGTGTCCGGCAGCGTTTCTCCGATCTCACGCACCCACTTTCGTGTGACGTGGGAGGGGCACATGACGATGCCGAAGGACTTCTCCGCGCCGCGCCCCCTCTGTGCAGCCCATAAGCCATGCAATGCGCCGAGGGCGGTCGAGCCGATCTTCGTTTTTCCGGACCCGCATTCCGCGATGATGAGCGCCGTCTGCCTGCGGTCGAGCTGCCGCTTGACCGCCTCCGCCACCGCGAGCTGGGCATCGTAAAGGGAATAGCCGGCCCGTTGCGTGATGAAGTCATTGATGGACAGCACTTCATCCGAGAGCGGCTCGCTGGCGGGATCAAAGAGCGGCATAAACTGATTGCGGATGCGGTCCGCGACGGTCACGCCGAAGGTGTTGAGATACCCTGTGACATTGCTGACCTCATCAAAGCCGTCCGGCGCACTGGGGACCGCGCCGGGGATCTGAATGAGACCTGCCTTCAGTCCTTCTTCCAGTACCTCCACGACATTCTGATCGCCCACTGACAATCTCAGCACCCATGCGTCGATCCGCTCCTTCTGCGAGACGACCTCCAGCTGTCGGAGATCGCCGCGGCTTTCGAGCGCAGCAAGCACATATTCCTGAAACGCCGGAATGAGCGGTGCTGCCGTTTTGTGGTCCAGCTCCTCAAAAAGGCGTGTTCGGTCTCCTTCGGGGCAGAAGATATAGCACGTTCGCGGCTGCTCTGATTTTTCAAGCGTTCGCTCCTCGCCGGCGTCCTGTTGACGGCTTTCCTCCTGCGCGTCGTCGCTGGCCATGAGCGTAGCCACGGCGTACACGCCATCGTGAGACATCTGACGCTGATAGCTCTTGGCAGAGCTTTGCAGCAGCCTCACCGTATCGTTTTGGGTGGCTTCTATGGTCGCGCCGCCGTAGATGGCGTCCGCCATAGCCCGAACCATTTCGGGGTATCCACCGAAGCGGATCGCACAGATCACGCCTCCTTTTTCATTGTGATCGAGCACCACCGTATCGGCATAGGCGGATAACCGCACCTGTACCGATGGGTCATAGTAGCTTAGCTCGATCAGCTTACTGCCTGACATTCATTTGCTTCCTCCTTTCGATTCCTGGACAAAAAAAGACCGCAATCGCTCCCATGAGCAATTACGGTTTTGTTCTTGTCCTTTATTTGATTCCAGTTCTTTTGAGTTTGGCGGAGGGCGCAATGACCCCCCTTTCTGTCGCCGTTCCTCCCTAACTTACTCCGCCCTAACTTACTCCGCCCTGAAATACAGCCTCATTCTACCATCCCGGCGTCTGCCTGTATAGTTGGAGTTTTTCCATAGCTTTGGAAGCAGGATATACTTGCTTTTTCGTGTTCGCACGTTCACGATCAGCGGCACATTCCTCTCAAATCATTGCTCTTTCTGTTGGCAATATGTGTTTTATCACATATAATGGGTTACAGAGAAAGTGCGGTGGATGTATGGACTACACGGTGGAATACTATGAGAAGGATGATGGAAGCAGACCTGCGGAGGAATTCATTTTCTCGCAGGATAATGTATTCTTACTATACTCCATGATCCAACTCGATGATCCAACTCGCGGCCATGCAAAATTATTCTTTTATTGCGTTGCTATCTAGATATTCCTCAAAGAGACTCTCTTTGGTCAAGTAGTCTTTTACAAATTCCACGAAAGAATAAGTGACAGCGTTGCCATGCGGCGGTGTTCCAACTCGTCCTTGGTGATGGAGAAACCATTGACCTGTCGAAAGTCCCATTCGACAGCAATTTCGATAGCTTTCCGCATGACCTGAGGCTGGCTTGACCAGTCTGCGGATAACTGGTGACGGGCATCCAGATAATTTTGAATATTCTCTGCGGGCATAGGCTCACTCGCTCCATCTGCCACGGTGTTGAAGGAGTGAGTAATCTCTGGAGAAATCACTGTGGAAGTTTTTTTGTATGCACCAGCCGAATTGTCCCCACTGTGCCGCCTTTCTCTCGGCCATCGTAGACGGCAATTACACGATTAGACCGCTCGACCATACTCCCATAGCCTCTATCATTCTACGTACTCCAAACCTTTCTCCGCACACCAACGGATCGCAAGCTCTCGGTATGTCTCCGCCAGATAGTCGTACCAACGCTGTTCCAGCCCATGATAGCGCACCGACTGCTTGAACCGGCGAAACGCACCTTTTCCCCTGATGGTATAGGCAAGTTCTTCCTGTGCCTTTCCGGGAGAGAACTGATCAATGAAGTCCTCCATGATACGGTACTGATGGATCTCGTGCTTACTTGGGAATCGAAGATACCGTTCCGGTGCGTTTTCGATCTCAGCGGCAAAGGTCTCATCCATCTCGCCGGTCATCAGGGAATCGGCAAGATAGACAGTCTCTCCGGTCTTTGTGTCCCAAAAACTCGTGAAAACGTCATCCGCCTCTTCGATCGCCTGGATGACCTGTTGCAGTCGGATTGTCATTTTTCACAGCACCTCTTCCTCAATAATACCGTAGTCGATCAGAATATGCATATGGTCCTATTTTACCGCAAAGCAAAACCATGCACAACCGGATGCGAGACTATTCTTTCAGTTTACGGGAGGATCGTGTTCGCTTTCATCCCAGGGTCCGAGACCCGAGGTTTTCCCGTTCACTTTGATTGCCCATCATCGGTATGAAAAGAAAATACTTTTCATCTGAAAACTTTACTTGAAACGCAAGTTGTCAGATGGTATACTACAATCAGGCAATTGGAAAAGAGGGAGGTCTGCTCATGGACAATGAAGGGCTCACGCAGTATACCCGTATCGCCATATCCCTGGCAGAGCGCATCGCCTCGGGCCAGCTGAAGGAAGGAGACAAGCTCTCTGGCCGGTCCAAGCTCTCACCGGAGTACAATGTCTCCCCGGAGACCATCCGCCGGACCCTGCGGCTGCTGGCGGATATGAAGGTAGTGGAGGTGAAGGAGCAGAGCGGTGTCTATGTGCTGTCCGCCGACAATGCCCGCCGCTATCTCCACAACTTCGCGGATCAGAGCGACATACGGGGAAAACAGCAGCAGCTCAAGGAACTGCTGGTCCGTCAGGAACATCTGAACCGTCAGATGGCGGCCCTGTGCCGGGATATTTTGGACGAGACCAGCCAGACGCCCGACGCCCTGCCCAACTACTACTGCCGCATTCCAGACGACTGGCCCCACAGCGGCACCACCGTTGGGGCCCTGCGGTTCTGGCAGGCTACCGGTGCCACCATCGTGGCCATCCGCCGCGGCCTGTCCTACATCGTCTCACCCGGTCCCTATGCCGAGCTGTACGCCGGCGACGCGGTGATCTTCGTGGGCGGCGTCAAGGCCCGTGAGGCCGTGTCCCACTTTTTCGCGAACCCGTAATTTTCCCGGCCCCGGCCGGTTTACGAAAGGAGTTATTCTATATGGTGCACAACGAAATACATGCCATCGACTTAGGCATCATCGCCGCCTATCTCATTGCCATGGTGGTCATCGGTGTAGTGGTGGTGAAAAAGGTACAGAGCACCGACGACTACTATTTGGGCGGACGTTCTTTCGGCCCGCTGGTGCTGATGGCCACTGTCTGCGCCACCATCATTGGCGGCAGCGGTCTGATGGGTCGCGCCGGTGTGGCGTATTCCAGCGGCTTCAAGGCCATTATGACGGCGCTGCCCTATTTGCTGGGCATGTTCATTTTCTCTGGCTTTGCTGGACGTATCTCTGCTGTGGGCACCACCTTCAACGTCACCTCTATCCCCGACCTGTTCGAGCAGCGCTTCGGCAAGACCGCCAAGGTGATCCTGGGCTGCCTCATCGCCTTTACCATGATGGGTACCGTGGCCTCTCAGGTGACGGCCACCGCCACCATCATCAACATGCTGGGCAATGAAGTCGGCATCTCCTACGAGGTGGGCGCGCTGATCGCCTGCGCGGTGTTCATCATCTACACCGCCACCTCCGGCCTGTTCGGCGTCATCTATACGGACGTGTTTCAGTTCGTCATGTTGATCCTGTTCGTGTACATCATGATCCCGACGGCATCCCTTGCCAAGCTGGGCGGACTCTCCGTGTTTCTGGAGAACCTGGCCCCGGAACTGTCCACGCCCTATGTAGACGGCAGCATCATCGGTGATATCATCACCTACTTTGTCTTTACCTTGGCCGGTGCGGAGATGTGGCAGCGAGCCTTTGCCGCCAAGAGCCAAAAGGCTGCCAGAGAGGGCCTGTTCCTGGGTACTTTCGTCTACGGGCTCACCATCCCTCTGGTGTGGTTTATGGGTGTGGTGGCCCATCAGCTGGTCAGCGCCGATAAGATCGCCCAATATGGCTCCACCGACGCCGTGGTGCCCGCCCTGGCCATTGAGATTCTGCCGGTGGGCCTGACGGGTCTGGCACTGGCGGGGATTCTGTCCGTTATCATGTCTACGGCGGACAGCTACCTGATCGTCTCCGTGCAGACCTGCGTCCACGATATTTATAAGGTGTTCAATCCCAATATTTCTGAGAAAAAGGAACTGCGGTTGACCCGCGTGTTCGCGGTGATCCTACCCTTGGGAGCGCTGGTGATCGCCCTGTACATCAAAAACGCTTACAGCATTCTGATGTTCGCGTGGAGCTTTTACGCGGCGGCGGCGGGACTGCCGGCATTTGCGGCGCTGTATTGGAAAAAGGCCACCAAGGCCGGCATCATCGCCGGTATGGTGGCGGGTTTCACGGTCTGTGTAGGCTGGAAGCTGGCGGGGGTGCCCTTCGGCCTCGGGCCTACGGTCCCCGGCGCCATTGCCTGCGCTGCTGCATTGGTTGGAGTCAGTCTGGCTACCTATCGGAAGACACCGACCCCCTTCCTGGACCCTTATCAGAACACGGCAGGCCGCTGAACGGTTGATGCCGGTATGAAAATCTGATACCATATTCTCCGGGGAAGATTCCCCGGAGAATTTTTTTGCTTTTTACGCGACGGAACGCACGGATTTCTCGTCTATATGGGCAGAGAGACAAAAAGGAGGCGCGGCTATGGACGATACGCAGATCATTGACCTCTACTGGGACCGGGATCAGGGAGCCATTACGGCTACCGCCGGGAAGTACGGCAGCTTTCTCCATGCGCTGTCCTGGAATATCCTCCGCAGCCATCACGATGCGGAAGAGTGCGTTAACGATACCTATTTCCGGGCCTGGAACGCCATGCCGCCTGAGCGACCAGGTGCACTTCGGGCCTGGCTGGGGCGGATCGCCCGGAACCTGTCACTGGACCGCTGGAAGGCAGGGCGGACCCAAAGCCGGGGCGCGGGTATGGAGACGCTGCTGGGGGAACTGGACGAGTGCATCCCCGACCATCGGGGACCGGAGCAGGCGGCGGAGGAGCGGGTTTTGGCGGAATGTGTCAGCGCGTTTCTGCGGGGACAGACGGCGGATAACCGGTATATCTTCCTGCGGCGCTATTGGTACGGCGAGGATATCGCCGCCATCGCAAAGCGTCTGGATTGCGGCGAGAGCCGGGTAAAATCTGCCCTGTTCCGCACGAGAAAGGCCCTGCGGGCATTTTTGGAAAAGGAGGGGATCGTGGTA
>OHAQ01001819.1_pt1 | contig 16140 bp, 12 predicted proteins | sample 1577111 | NCBI WGS metagenome assembly OHAQ01 (sample SAMEA3541549, study PRJEB24748) | human gut metagenome | biome: human gut; feature: human-associated habitat; material: faeces | place: China | collected 2012 | reverse complement strand
GGCGCTTCGCGCGGCGTCTGCAGCATCGTAAATACTTCGTATTTACGATATATTTTGGAACAGACGCATGAGAGGCGCTTCGCGCGGCGTCTGCAGCATCGTAAATACTTCGTATTTACGATATATTTTGGAACAGACGCATGAGAGGCGCTTCGCGCGGCGTCTGCAGCATCGTAAATACTTCGTATTTACGATATATTTCACAAGGGTGGCGTCATTAAGTGACGTCACCCTGTGAGCATATATAATATCTTCTTTAACTTTCTTTAGAGCTTTCCACCTGATGTTGCGATACCTTCTACGAACTGCTTCTGGAATATCAGGTATATAACGATCATTGGTATACATGATATAAGAGATGCGGCCATCAGCTGTGGATAGTTGGACTGATACTGTCCCTGCATTGTTGCAAGAGCTGCTGAGAGCGGCATCTTGTTTGCACTGCTGTTTACAACCAGTGGCCACATCAGATCCTTGAATGCGAACACTGCTGTAAATATACCGAGAGCAACCATCGATGATCTTGCAAGCGGAGCCATAACGAACACGAATGTCTTTGGAATGTTACATCCGTCAAGTCTCGCTGCCTCCTCGAGATCTCCAGGAAGTCCCATGTAAGCCTGCTTGAGCAGGAAAGTACCGAACGCTGTTACAATTCCCGGGAATACCAGAGCGAACATTGTATTTGTCATGCCCATCTTACTGATCATCAGGAACTGTGGGATGATGAATATCTGTGAAGGAATCATCATCTGGAAAAGTATCAGAGAGAACATAAAGTCTCTGCCCTTGAACTTAAGTCTTGCAAATGCATATCCTGCGAGTGTTGCTGTGAGACATGCACATACAACTCTGAAGAATATGAGCAGTAATGTGTTCTTGTAAAGGACAAGGAAGTTCATGTTATTCCAAACAGTTGTGAACGCGTCTGTACGCCACTGTGATGGGAATATTACGAATGGACTTACCGAAGTTGCCTCTGTTACTGTCTTAAATGCTGTGAGTGTCATCCATACAAATGGCACTATCATAATAATTGAGAATATGATCAGAATGAGGTGAATCAATAATTTCTGCATTCTTCTCTTAAACTGTACTCCTCTTGTCATATCGATTCCCCCTTCCTAGTTATAATGAACCCACTTCTTCTGACCGATCATCTGGAATACTGTAAGTACCATGATGACTGCGAGAAGAAGAACTACTATTGCTGATCCATAACCCTTGTTACCATTCTGGAACGAATACTGGTAGAACAGATATACGATGGACTCTGTCTTCTTGAGGGCCGGATTGGAAATATCCATTACCATGTATACAAGGTCGAATACCTGAAGTGCTCCGATTACTCTTGTTACGAGTACGAAGAATACTGTAGGGGAGAGAAGTGGAAGAGTAATCTTGAAGAATGCTCTTACTCCTGATGCTCCGTCAATATCCGCTGCCTCGTAGTAATCCTTAGGTATCTCCTGAAGTCCTGCAAGGAACAGAACCATGTTGTAACCAATGATCGACCATACACCGATGATTGCAACTGAGATCCATGCGATCTTTGGATTGGATATCCACTCGATCTTTGTACCGAGGATGTGGTTTAACAGACCGAACTGTGAATTGTATAACCATCTCCATACCATGGCTACAGCTGCAGGTGCAACTACCATTGGCAGGAAGAATATTGCTCTGTATATTGTTCTTCCGTGCATCTTGCGATTCAGGAATACCGCAAGTATAAGTGCGATGGCGATTGAGAATGGAACCTCAATGATCGCATACTTGAATGTATTGAGAAGTGACTGCCATACCTCAGGGTCAGCAAACATCTTCTTGTAATTTGCAAATCCTGCAAATGATGAATCTCCGAATGATCCAACCTTACAGAATGACTGATATATCGTCTGTACTATAGGCCATAAGTTAAGTACGATGATTCCTATCATTGTTGGGAGGATGAATGCCCAGCCCCATTTGCGCTGGTTTCTTTCCCATGTTGTTGACTTCTTTTTCTTGAACTCTTTATCTTCTGCTGCTGCCGGCTTAACTGTCTGTGTCTCTGTAGCCTGAATTATCTCAGCCGCTTTTTCTTCAACTTTCTTGTTGTTATCTGACATAAAATCCCTCCTCTTATTCATTTATATTGTAATTAACACCCCGCCTGTTTCTGGTAAGCAGTGGGTAGGACCTCCATCCTACCCACTGTTATGTTATCTTATAAATGCTCTGTAGGATTACTTGTCTTCCTCTGCGATATACTCGTTCATCTGTGTTGCGAAGTCCTTACATGACTGCTCCATCTTTGATGGGTCTGCCCATGCATCTGCGAAGAAGGTCTGTGCAGCCTGTGACCAAACTGTTGAATTGTATGTGTAAGGTCTGAGTATAAGCTCATTTGTTACGCCTGAAACTGTTGACTCCTTTGTGATATCAAGGTAAGCGTTGAGGTTGAACTTGTCTGTGCAGTTAACCCACTTGTCTGATGTGTTGTTGTAAGCTGACATTGTCACGCCGAGCTCTGCCTGCTTCTCCTGCATCTCCTTTGAACCGAGCCACTCGATAAGCTTCCAGCAGTCATCCGGTCTCTTTGTGTCTGCTGATGCAGCCCATCCAAGTCCGTTACAGATAGAAGTTCTCATACCTGTTGTCTTGTCGTATGGAAGAATTGCTACGTCACAGTTCTCAACGAGATACTCGTTGTCAAGGAATCCTGCTGTCATCCATGAACCCTGTGTGATCATTGCTACTGTACCTGACTGGAACATAACGTCTGTACCTGTCTCTGACATTGTTGTTGCCGGTGGACAGCAATCCTTAAGGAGCTTTCCTACATAATCCATAGCCTTGATAGTGTTGGCATCATCGTATCCTGACTTTGTGTGATCATCATTTACGATGTAACCGCCCATTGAGTAAACCATGTTGTAGTAAGTATCCTGATCGTTTGATGTGTTCATACAGAAACCGTACTGATCGCCATTAGTAAGCTTCTTAGCTGCATCATAGAGGTCATCCCATGTCCAGTTCTCATTTGGATACTCAAGTCCTGCATCATCGAACATCTTCTTGTTATACCAGAGAGCTATTGTATCGTAATCCTTTGGTACTGCGTAATATGAGCCATCATATGTGTAGAGCTCTGTGATCTCTGACATGTAGTTGCTCATATCAACCTTATCACTCTTATCGATGTAGTCATCGAGCTTTAAGAGCTTGTTGTTCTTCATGTACATCTGTGAGTTGTTGGAGTGCATCCAGAATACATCCGGCATATCTCCACCTGATGCACCGGCCTCAAGAAGTGTCCAGTATGAATCCCACTCCTTAACCTGTACATCAACCTTGATTCCTGTCTCTTCTGTGAAGAGATCACATATCTGCTGCAGACCCTTCTGCTGATTGTTATCCCAGATAACTACCTCAAGTGCATCCTTGCTGCTACCCTTGCTTCCATCACCGCCACCACATGCGCACAGTGAAAATGCTGTTGCTGCTGCAAGTCCTACTGCTACTGCTTTCTTCATTGTTCTTCTCATAAAACCTTCCTCCTTAAAAAACGTTCTGTGTGCTTTCTATGGTTGAATTATAAAATTTTGGTGAAGTTTTTTACATGGTAAAATGTCAAAATATCATGGTTTTTTAGCAAAAATGTATAAAAACTAGGCTTTATAACGGTTGTTTTTGTGCTATTTTATGGTAAAATGTAGAATGCATATGGTAATTTGTAAAATTCGCTATATATTGACATACCTTTTTGTGCTATAGTTAAACAAACGATATTATCACTTTTACATCAGGAGGAATTTTATGAACATTTTCAGCAGTGACGGCTGGTTTTCCAGATTTTTTGGAACGCTCGGCGATATTATAATAGTGAACATTCTATTTATATTGTGTAGTATTCCCATAGTCACCATGGGAGCTTCCATGAGCGCAATGTATTTCACTCTGTTAAAGAAGCAGAGGACAGGCGAAAATGGAGGTGTAGTGAAATTATTCTTCAAAGGCTTCAAGGATAATTTCAAACAGTCAACGATTTCATGGCTGCTATTCCTTCTTATATCATTTATATTCACTCTGGATTTCAACCTTTTTGGCAAGGGTGGTCCACAGGAGAACAAGCTCATGTACTACACCAGTGTCGTGCTTATGATATTGACTTGCTTCATCGCAATTTACCTGTTCCCTGTCATAAGTGCCTTTAAGAACACATTGAAGAACCTTCTCTTGCAGTCCATTTACCTGGCAGCCAAGAACTTCATATTTACAATAGTGATCATGGTTCTCTACACTCTGCCTGCATATGTTCTGCTATCCAGCACTCAGGTATTTATGGTAGGTATATTCGTGTTCATAGTCTGTGGCTTTGGCCTTATAGCATATGTATCATCATTCATGTTTTTGAAGGCATTCACCCCATATCTGGATGAGGTTACAAAGAAGTACACGGACGATGATCCTGCTTCATGGATGCACAGCGATGACCAGACATCTGAATCAGATGAGGATAATCCTGAATCCACAAAGGTTACCAAGAAGCTTATCGTTGACAATTCATATCATGGCAGACAGTAGTTTTTACCGTATATCGTAAATACAGCAAAGGCGGATGTGCGACAAATCGCACACCCGCCTTTTGCTTAATTCAAATTTTTTGATTCAATTATATCTTACAGCTTCGAAGCCTCATGTCCAAACTTGGCATCATTCGTCTCAAGCTCAACCTCAAGATTCCTGAATGACTTAGGACTCATTCCAAACTTCTGCTTGAATGCTTTGGAGAAAGAAAGAGAATCCTCATAACCACACTGATATGCGATTATATTGATCTGCTCCTTTGAAGATCTAAGCAGACTTGCAGCTTTCTCCAATCGGAAATTAATCAGATATTCCTGTGGTGATACACCCATCTCCTTCTTGAAGCTTCCTGTCAGATGACTTCTGCTTATTCCTATGAAATCAGCAATATCATCTATCTTGATCTTGTTCATATACTTCTCAGTGATGAAATCAACTGCCGCCTTGACGTATATCTTGCTTGGATACTCTACATTGTCATTCTCCTGCTGATCAGATGTATTATCCTCCATAATAGTAGCAAACAACATCATAAGCGCACTCTGTCTCTTCACCTCGTTTATACGTGTGATCTGGGAATATTCGAGCATCTTGTTGATACATTCTGTACATATGTCCATCTGCTCGATCTTTATGATAGGCGAATCTTTCTTATAGCCCATAGATTCTATAAAATCTTCAGCTCTGTAGCCATGAAATCCAACCCACATGTAACTCCATGGATCATCATCGTCAGCCCTGTAAGTAGTCTCCTCACCAGGTCTGATGATAAACGCCTGTCCAGGTCCCAGTTCATAAGTCTTCCCCGCAATTGTAAATGTACCCTTGCCCTTCTTTACCATATGGATAACATATGATTCTCTGACGTATGGACCAAACTTCCAGCCTTTTATACAATCCTCTCTGCCACAATAGTCCAGACTGATTGCGGTACCCCACATATAGGAGTTCGACAACTGTAGATCTTCCAGACAAGCAAAACCAACACTGTCAGTTAAACCAACCTTTCTTACCATAACCCGTCCTTTCCTTTACTATATCTTTGCCACCCTTTTATATAAGTTAACACCAAAAACACCTTTATATTTTAACAAAAGCAGACAAACCTGTCAATTTTCAGATCTGTCTGCTTCCTGTAAAATATCTATAAATTATGTCTTACCAGTGACGGTAACCAAATACTGTTGCAGCGTTCTTGAAGTAGCTGAGTACCTGCTCTGCACATGTTGCGCTGTCACTGAATATCTTTTCTGCGATGTTATCTATAACAGTGATGAGGAATACTGAGATAACTATAGCAGCGATAACTGCAAATATCTTTGAGTTGTCATTTGTCTCAAGGTTATCGAATAACGCATGAGCTGCGATCACGATTCCGCAAAGGCTTATTCCGAGGAAGAGTATGTATCCAAAGCCTCCGATGATTCCGCTGAGGAAATCAACCTTGTGGAAGAGTGCTGAGATGATCTCAAATATGATTCCTGCAACCATTGCTATTGCCTCATAAAGTGCAAATACACCAACGGCGTTAAGTGCTTTTCCAAATGTGATTCCACCCTTGAATATAATTCCTCCGGCGATAAATACCGCTGCTGTCATGATGACTGCTGCGATTATAGTGAAGAAGAACATGTAGAAGCCCTTTGCTATTGAATCGCCAAAGTCAAATCCCATTATGAGGAATCCGACAGTTACAAATATAAGTGAGAGGATGGCATTTACTCCTGCAAGTATTCCGCCAGGAACCATGTTGTCACTCTGAACCATCTCACCCGCTGTATCTGCAGGGCTCTTGAAAAGACCTATCACATTCTTGAGAAGATCATTTATCATATTGCCCGCTGCTGATGGCTTCTTCGGCTGTGGCTGTGCATAGCCCTGCTGGCCGTACATCTGCTGGTTCATCTGTGGCTGGCCGTAGCCCTGCTGACCATACATCTGCTGGTTCATCTGCTGACCGTAGCCCTGCTGATTGTATGCTCCCTGGTTCATCTGCTGGCCATAACCCTGCTGATTGTATGCACCCTGCTGGTTCATCTGCTGGCCATAGCCTTGCTGATTGTACACTCCCTGCTGACTCATCTGCGGCTGGCTGTAAGCCGCTGCCTGCTGATCTGCCTGTGGCTGGCTGTTCTCCGCCGCCTGCTGATTTGTCTGTGCCTGATCTGCCACCTGCTGTTCTCCCTGTGGCTGACCAAACTGCTGATCCTGATTCTCGTTCATTCCTGTTACCTCCAATTCCTTTCCCTATGTGAAAATATATCAAAAATATGATACCAAATCCCCCTGGTTTTGTCATCATATCATTGCTCTATAAACTTCTGTGCGATATCGAAGGATCTGACTCAATCCTTATAATATCCATCGAAATAGTTAATCGGGCTTTGGCTGTCATACTTTGCATGATACACAAATGTAGTATAATCAACATATTCCGCTTTCTTCTCCTCATTCTGTCCAATATTGTTGGATCTTACAAGAGCAGAAATCACTATGGATACCGTTAAGCATATCCCGCACACGATACCTATTGCAACATACAAAAATACTATCGAACCCATGTCTTATCCTGCCTTTCCTTCACGTATTCTATAGTGCCATAACTTCTGAATCTGTGAATATCTATCCTTGATCTGTGAAGCTTGTTGATCGCACGCCAGAAGCTCACCAAACTATATATAACTCCAGCCACATACGCGGAAAATACCATAAAGGCTCCACTTGAATCATCCACACCTGCACTTATCCTATACAGATCCGTCATAAGTCCCCCAACAAATACAGATACATATGTACACAGCACAACCATCACTGTCATAAGTATCGCTATGGATGCCCCAACCTTAAATCTGTTGGATGGGACATTTCCCACGACCTTGCCGGTCTGCCCATTCACCGCCACGGTATAGAGTATTCCCTGATAACGAAAAGTCATGAACCAAGCTGGCAGCAATGCATACTCGATATCTGTCATCTTTATATCCGTTTTTTCCTCAGTAACCCGGGCGTTTTTCGGAACATCGCTCATCATCTCTTCCTTCACCGCATCATTGCTCTTTCTCTTTGCAACGGCTGCGATCTCGGCAGCTGGTACATCGTACCTGTCCGTGTAAAATCCGGACAGATATTCTGGGGAAAACGTCAAAGCCTTCTCTAAATCATAAGGCTCCAGTCTTGCCGAAATGTGATCATTCAATCTTCTTGTTGCATCACCAGGTACCCTTGGAACTGTACACTCACAATCTCTCATACAATTGTGTGTGACTGTTTTGTCTGCAGTTTTCTGTGCAACTGCTGCTATAGAACCAAAGCATTTTTCATAATTACTAACGCGCTCGCCTTTTTCATTCTCCTGAAATACATACTTGAGCTTTTTTCTAACATGATAAGATGCCAGCCAATATGGTATATATATTCCTCGTATCTTATCAATCTCAAATTTCTTTATCTCATCCGGAACAAACCACCCCTTACAGAACCTGTCACGTATAAGCTGTTCTGCTCTCTTCTGAGAAATTCCAAATGGAATAATAAGGTCCGGCTCCAGTTCATCCTTAACTCTGTCAACCAATATCATCGGCTGCCCACAATACGCACAGAAACTGGAAGTTTCCGTGGATTTCACCATAAGTCTTGCACCACAGGATGTACATTCATATAGATTCATATCCATATACCTTGGTGATTCATCATCCTTTCCAATATTGATCTCATCCAATGTGTATATCGTATCCGTGGCATCAGTTATGTATCTTTTTATTCTGGCAATCTTCTGAATTGCCTTATAGCTTCTCTTATCTACAAGCTCTCCATCCTCATTCCTGGTCATGGCAGAGTTTTCTTCTCCTATGCCTCTGCTGATCACCGAATCACACTGCGTACACTGCAGCTGCCTCGTCTTAGGATTCAGTACCACAACACCGCCGCAGGATGGACATTTTACTGTAAGATTCATTGCATGTTACCCCCATGTCTACCAAACATAAGCCCCATTTGACTAAAACAGTATCATCTAAATTATAAGCTATCAAGTAGTCAAATTACAACTATATGTACCTGTAACGGATGTAAATATTACATAAAACGTCTTATCATCCAAATAAAGCTGTATCATAACCATTCCATCACAATACAGCTTCATAATGTTATCAATTTATCTTATTCACGTCGTCTTTATTTGTGTCGGAAATTATATAATGTGGTCTTCCCTTGGTCTCCATATATGTCTTGGCGATATATTTACCCATTATTCCTATGCACAGGAACTGGAGTCCTGATACAAACAGTATGATGCACACAAGTGACGGCCATCCCGCAACAGGGTCTCCCCACACCAGCTTTCTTATGAAGAAGAAAAGCATCATGACAAATGCGACAAATGTACAAAATATTCCAAATCCTGAAGCTATACTCATCGGCGCCTCGGAGAAGTTGATTATTCCGTCCAGTGCGTATTTGAAAAGCTTCCAGAAGTTCCACTTCGTCTCGCCCGCAACTCTCTCCACATTCTCGTATTCCAGCCATTTTGTCCTGAACCCGATCCAGCCAAATATTCCCTTGGAGAATCTGTTGTACTCGCACATCGACACGATGGCATCCTTCATCTCTGCCTTCATAAGCCTGAAATCCCTGGCGCCATCCACGACATCGGCGTCGGATATCTTGTTGATGATCTTGTAGAACATCCGCGCAAACCATGATCTTATCGGCGGCTCGCCCTTTCTGGTGACTCTTCTGGTCGCCACACTGTCATATTCTCCCTGCTCAAGTATACCGAGCATCTCCGGGAGCAGACTTGGCGGATCCTGCATGTCGGCATCCATCACCGCCACGTAATCCCCATCTGCATTGCAGAAGCCCGCATACATTGCAGCCTCCTTACCAAAGTTTCTGGAAAATGACAAATACTTGAAATAATCGTATTCCTCTGAGATCTTTTTCATGGTCTCAAGAGTCTTATCCGACGAACCATCATTAACCATAAGAACCTCAAAATCATACTGCCTGAGTTCCTGTCTCACCTTGTCCAGCTCCCCTGCAAATATCGGAAGAGCCTGCTCTTCGTTATAGCATGGAATTATCAAGCTAACTTTTTTCATTTTGTTTCACCTGCTTTAAATTTATAAATTCGTATTCCTGAAAATCTGTATTCTATAGATTTCTTTGTATACTTTGTTATCTCTGCTATTTTCTCAGTCATCTTGTGTATCTTTTTCTTTTCAAATTTTGGATCATTGATGACCGCCACATATATCTCATCGCCACAGTCCTCCACCAGGTCTGCGATGCTGTCTATATCATCCTCATACACATACCTGCATCTTCCCATCTGGGAAAATACGTTCATTCCCGCGTACACGTTGTTCCATTTGCCATCTCCGTGACACAGTATGATACAGTCCTGTCCCTTCATCTCCTCCATGGCTGTGCTCCAGTCGCTGTAGCCCATGTACTGCCAGTCTATACCCTTTACAGCTATACTGCCTGCACATAATACCAGGCATATGACAGCGGTTACAACTGCACATCTCTTCCTGGTTATTACTGGAACCAGCTTCATCATACACCATATCATAAACACAGCCACTATAGGAAGTGCCGAGTAGATATATCTTGCATTTACAAGCTCGGACCCCTGTATTCCCACAAATGCAAGAACGGCGTCAGCCACGATAACTCCCGCCAATAACAGTGAGCGTGACTCTATCCTTCCTGTTCTGTCCGCATCTATATCTCTCCTGTGTATACATACTCTGTAGGATAATCCATCATTTTCCCTGACCAAGGATATCTTTATATCCACAAATGAAAGCACTATCCTTGCCACGATGAGCACCAGTGCCACAAGCACGATCAGCGGAAGCAGTCCTGCAAAATACGACCTGTTTATATAACTGATATAATATAAGAATTTGTGACCGGAAAGTCCTATCAGATTATCGGTAGCATAGCTTCCCCTGTAACCAAATATGTGCTTTATCGTTGCGGGAAATACCGCTATTGCCGCACCAAGTCCAGCAACAAGACTAAAGCCATACACAAACATCTGCTTTACCTTTCGCATATACAGCAGGTATATACATACACACAATCCAAGTCCGGCAACATAGAAGTAGAAATAATAGTGTGTGAGTCCGCCGAACATGACCGCCAGTGCCAGCAATATAAAATACGGCACGGTCATCTTCTTTTTATGTCTCAGTATATATACATGAACCGCCGTCAGCAGCAATACATTCAAGGTCTGAAGAAGATACATCCGTATGAGCATACAGTTGCTTATGCCCACCGATGATACGCCCCACAGAGCTGCCGCCATCAGTCCATACCATCTGTTTCCAAGCAGATATGCCGCCACATACAACAGAAGAATATCCACAAATATCAGGAGTATGAGGTTGAGCACTATTCCCGGAACTGCACTGTATCCCGCTCCTTTGAAAAAGTAGCACACCGTATGCAGCAGCATATAATATACCGGCGGGTGGACATCATTTTCCTGATTTCTGTATGCCGCACTGTAGTTGAATGAATCATCGTTATAATTCATATAGTTTTCAAAATATGACCCCGTCACCCACTCATCAAGTGGCGTGTTGTCCTCTCCCGGATGGAGAAAAGTCTTGTCCGTGGAGTTTGCAAGGCCATAGCTGTACACCTCATCACAAAACAGATACTGTCTCTTAAGCCCGTAGTGGATGCACAGTCCATACTGCAGTAACACCAGCACTATGCATGCGATCCAGAAATACCGATTTGTCCTGATTTCTTTATTTTTCTTTACACTCTCTGTCATAATCTATTCTCCCACTGTCTTTGCCCATATAATAAGAGCAGTTTACCTCCTTTGTATACTTAATTTATTTTAAAATAAAAAACGGACTGCTACATTGTGACCGTATATTATACGTCACTGTAACAATCCGTTTGTTTATGATTATTTTTCTTTATTACTTTTCAAGTATATCGTAGATAAGATCCATGACCTTGTCACCAAATGCTGCTGACTCCTTCTGTGCCTCATCGTATGATGAACCCTTGATTCCGTAGTAGAACTTGATCTTTGGCTCAGTTCCTGAAGGTCTTACTGCAAGCCATGCATCGTTCTCAAGCTCATAGTAGAGTACATTTGCATTAGGGAAACCGGTAGGCTTAACCTCGCCTGTCTCGATGTTTCTTATATACTCAAGACGGTAGTCACGAACTACCTTTGTCTTGTAGCCTGCAACATCCTCAGGTACATTTGCACGGAGGATATTCATGATGTGTCCGATCTTCTTTGATCCCTCAACACCCTTGAGTGTTACGGTCTTGATATCATCTACATAATATCCGTACTTCTCGTACATATCCATCATCGCATCCCAGAGAGTCTTACCCTGACCTCTGTAGTAAGCTGCTGCCTCACAGAGAGCCATAGTTGCAACAACCGCATCCTTGTCTCTTGCATGTGTTCCGATCAGGCATCCGTAGCTCTCCTCAAATCCGAAGAGGTATGTTCCCTTGCCTGTCTGCTCAAATCTGAGGATCTCGCGTCCGATGTTCTTGAAACCTGTGAAACACTCGATGAGATCTGTTCCATAATACTTTGCTATAGCATCTACCATGTTGGTAGTAACGATAGTCTTGATGATTGCTCCGTCTGCTGGAAGGCTGCCATTCTTCTCCTTCATCTGGCTTACCTCATACTCGCAGAGTAAGCTTCCTGACATGTTACCTGTGAATACCTTGTACTCACCTGTCTTGGAATCCTTGGCGTAGCATCCGAGTCTGTCGGCATCAGGGTCTGTTGCCAGAACGAGATCTGCATCGACCTCCTTTGCCAGCTTGAGTGCCAGTGCAAATGCTTCCTTTGCCTCTGGGTTTGGATACTCAACAGTTGGGAACTCTCCATCCGGAAGCTCCTGCTCTGGTACCACATATACATTCTCGAAACCGATCTCCTTAAGAATCCTTCTTACAGGGATGTTGCCTGTTCCGTGAAGTGGTGTGTACACTATCTTGAGATCCTTGCCATACTTGTCAATTGCATCCTGATTGAGGATGAGCTTCTTGAGCTCGCCCATGTATGCGTCATCAACCTCTGAACCTATAGTTACAAGAAGCCCCTTCTTCTTTGCCTCTACCATGTCCATGGTCTTTGTATCTGCGAAATCTGTGATGGCCTTTACCTCGGCCATGATTCCCTGGTCATGAGGTGGTGTGATCTGTGCGCCATCCTCCCAGTATACCTTATATCCATTGTACTCTGGTGGGTTGTGTGATGCTGTTACATTGATACCAGCTACACAGTCCAGATATCTCACTGCAAATGAAAGCTCAGGTGTCGGTCTAAGTGACTCGAATCTGTAAGCCTTTATGCCATTTGCTGCCAGGCAGAGAGCTGCCTCCATAGAGAACTCAGGTGACATTCTTCTTGAATCATAAGCTATTGCCACACCTTTGTCCTGCTTGCCCGCCTTGATGATGTAGTTTGCAAGTCCCTGTGTAGCCTTGCGCACTACATATATGTTCATTCTGTTAGTACCAGCTCCGATGATGCCTCGAAGTCCGGCTGTTCCAAATACAAGATCACAATAGAATCTTTCTTCTATCTCTTTCTCGTCGTCCTTGATCGCTAAGAGCTCATCCTTGGTTTCCTGACCAAACAAAGGATTGTTCACCCACTGCTCATACACGTCCTTGTAATTATAATCGCTCATCATTTTGCCTCCTGTGAAATCTATTGCTTTATGTTACCCATAGAGCATCCTACAAATGGAAAACACACACACGAAAAAACCATCTGTAAAATACATCACAATTCAGTATCACGTGTCTAACTCAATTATTATCCACGCCCCAACATTATACTCTTAATTTGTCAGCTTGTGAAGTCCATAGGTATCGTTAATTTCACTCAAAATTTTGAGCTTTTCTTGGTCATCTTCGATAACTTTTTGGAGTTTTTCCATCAAAACCGGGGATATGTAGCTCTTTCTGGTGTTCATATACCGGTTACTTATCTTCCAGAACTTCTCCGGGAAACTGTACATAAGATATATGAATTCATAATCCTCATGTTCAAGATAATTGATCTGACTGTACGCACTCAGAATGTCCTTCGCCATGGTGATATCATACCTGTTCTTCTCCATGGCTTTGCGGAGAAACTGGTACAGATCCATGAGCTGGTATCCCACATGGAACCGGTCAAAATTTATGGTTGCTATGTATCCATCACAGAACATCACGCTGTGATAATTATACGAGCCGTGACAATAGCCAAGCCATTTGTCGTTGTATGTGAAATTATCCTGAAACAGCGACAGACACTTCTCTGCCTGGCTGTAAAAATAATCAAATGTCTTTATGTACAGCATCTCAAAGTCATTCTTCAGGGTTCTCCTGCTGACAAAATTTCTTATCCTGCGAAGCTCATTTACCTTTCTGTCCAGATTTCCCGGAGTTTTTTTTGTGTATGACGTATTCTCCTCCATGTACAGTTCCCTTCCGGCTCTGTGAAACCACGCCAGATTTATAACTGCTTTCTCAAGATCCCTTATGCTTGATGCATTACACTCCCGCCCTTGGAAATATTCCCTGCACACAAATGGATTTCCATACCTGTCGCAGGTCACCAGCTCGTCTTCTCTGTTGGCCACGACCCGGTCTATATTACAGAAGCCCTTTTCATATATCTTATCCTTGAATTCCTTCTCCTGCTGAAGCCTCTCGTCAGTTCCATTCAGGGATGACACCTGTCTGACCCCCTTGTCCGTCATCAGGATCACAGCACCTCTGCCTCTGCCCGTTCCCTGTACTTCCATATCGTATGCTTCATACACTTCACCCATTTTTTCAGCCAAATAAAAACCCCCTCCTACAACTGTCGCTCGGGGGTATCTGTGAAGTGTGTATCTATCTGGCTTACCTAATCATGAGCGCTCTCGCTCGATGAATCCTGCAACGGCACTAGCACTCGCTCCGCATCGCTGAGTGCCGGCGGATTCATATGTCATGATTATGGTAATGTCAGATAAGATACACACATCCACTTCACAGATAAACCCTCGCTCACTTTATAGCAATAATAACCTGCTAAATTATTGTATGAGGGGCTGTTAAGTTTCATTCTTAAGTTGTAACTTTTTATTTGTCTGTTTTACGACGGGTATCGCTGATGCCTACATCTGCTTTACCTGATCCAGCAGATATTCCCTGTCGTTCTTCTCCGGGTCTTCTATAACCATATCCAGCAGTTTCTGAAGTATCTCGCCCATCTGAGGTCCCGGCTTTATTCCCAGCTTTATGAGGTCTCCGCCATTTACCTTGAGGTCCTTGATCCTGACGCAGTCAGCATCTGCCACGATCTCTTCATATTTCTTCTCAAGCTCCGCAAGCTGGCTCTGTCTCTCCTCCAGCTTGTAATCACTCTGGGCAGCCATATCGGCTTTCTTGATCTCGATTATATATGGGAAGAAATCCTTTCCAACCTCTCCGAGAAGCTTCCTGATGATATTCTTCTTCGGAACGCAGCCCATGCCAAAGTCATGCCATCTCACCAGCTTGCACACGTCCTTGATGGTATTGTTGTCAAACTTCAGTCTTCTGAGAACCGCCTCCGCCAGTGGAACTCCTGCGATCTGGTGGTCGTAAAAGTGATCTGTTCCATTCTCGTCCACAGTGTGTGTGGATGGCTTGCCTATATCGTGGAGAAGTGCCGCCCATCTCATGGTTACATCAGCTCTTATATTCTTAACCGCCTCAATGGAGTGTACACCCACATTGTATCTGTGATACTGGTTGTTCTGTGGCTGCTCCATCATCTTGTCAAATTCAGGAAGGATATATGCAGTGATCCCTGTAACATAGGCCTCGAGCAGCTTGTCCGGATGATCTGATACAAGGAGCTTTGTGAGCTCCACCCTGATCCTCTCCGCACTTATATCCTTGAGGTACTGTGCCTGGATGATCATGGCCTTTCGGGTATCCCTCTCTATGTCAAATCCAAGCTGTCCCGCAAATCTTATGGCTCTGAGTATCCTAAGTGCATCCTCATCGAATCTGTCCCTTGCCACACCGACAGCTCTTATAACCTTGTCATTCAGATCCTGCACACCGCCAAACATATCTATTATGCCCTTGCTGTGGCTGTACGCCATGGCATTTATGGTGAAGTCTCTTCTCTTCAGATCCTCCTCAAGGCTGGCTGTGAACTCCACCTGATCCGGTCTCCTGTGATCACTGTACTCTCCATCTATCCTATACGTCGTGACCTCATAGCCTTCCTTGCCCATCATGACTGTTACGGTTCCATGCTCTATTCCTGTATCTACGGTTCGCCTGAATATCTCCTTGACCTGCTCAGGTCTGGCAGATGTGGTGATATCCCAGTCCCCCGGCTCTCTTCCGAGTATGCTGTCTCTCACGCAGCCGCCGACTATATAGGCCTCATAGCCTGCTGCCTCAAGACCCTCTATAACTTTATTTGCTCCCTCTGGAATGTCTATTCTCATATATCTTCTCTCCGCATCTTTATATCTGTAAAATAATAACTTCTCCAGCAAAATGCTGAAGAAGTTATTA
>OHAQ01001812.1_pt1 | contig 16174 bp, 11 predicted proteins | sample 1577111 | NCBI WGS metagenome assembly OHAQ01 (sample SAMEA3541549, study PRJEB24748) | human gut metagenome | biome: human gut; feature: human-associated habitat; material: faeces | place: China | collected 2012 | reverse complement strand
CCTTACCGCAGAGCTTGACGGAGCCGGAAACGAGCGGCTCCAGGCCGGTCAGGCCGTAGACGAACTCCGTCTGGCCGTTGCCGTCGATGCCGGCAAGGCAGACGATCTCGCCGCGGCGGACCTTGAGCGAAACGTTCTTGACGGCATTGTTCTTGTGGAGCTTGGAGGCCATGGTCATGCCCTCCACCTCGAGCACGTCCTCGCCGGGCTCGGACGGCTTCTTGTCCACATGGAAGCTGACGCTGCGGCCGACCATCATGGCGGACAGCTCCTCCGCCGTGGTGTTGGCGGTCTCGACCGTGCCGATGTACTTGCCCTTGCGCAGCACCGAGCAGCGGTCCGCGACCGCCATGATCTCGGCGAGCTTGTGGGAGATGAAGAGGATGCTCTTGCCCTCGGCGGCGAGGTTGCGCATGATCTGCATGAGCTCGTCGATCTCCTGCGGGGTGAGGACAGCGGTCGGCTCGTCGAAGATCAGGATCTCGTTTTCGCGGTAGAGCATCTTGAGGATCTCGGTGCGCTGCTGCATACCGACGGTGATGTCCTCAATGAGCGCGTCGGGGTCAACGTGCAGACCGTACTTCTCGCTCAGGGCGAGGACCTTTTCGCGGGCCTCGGCCTTTTGCAGAAAGCCGTGCTTCGTGGGCTCCACGCCCATGATGATGTTGTCGAGCACGGTGAAGCATTCCACCAGCTTGAAGTGCTGGTGGACCATGCCGATGCCGAGCGCGTTGGCATCGTTCGGGTCCTTGATGGACACGACCTGTCCATCCTTTTTGATGATGCCCTCCTCGGGCTGGTACAGACCGAAGAGCACGCTCATGAGCGTGGACTTGCCCGCACCATTTTCGCCCAACAGGGCGTGGATCTCGCCCTTTTTGAGCTGAAGTGTAATGTTGTCGTTGGCGATAATACCGGGGAATCGTTTGGTGATGTTGAGCATCTCAATGGCATACGGTGATCCCAAGATGTTTCGCCCTCCTTCCGTTTTGATGGCCCGCCGCGTTTGGGATGTGCGGGGACGGAAACCATGAATATCTTACAGTATACTATACCTGTGCCGATAAAGCAAAGTCAATTTGGCAAAATCGTATGATTTTTTCGTTTTCGGCAAAAAAAGAGAGACGGGCGGCTGCCCGTCTCTCCGTATGTACTTGCGATAAAGCGCTTAGCCCTTGATGGAGCCCTGATCGTCGACCGTGATGACGGTGGCGAAGTCGGCAGCACTAACATCGCTGCTGGTGTTGTTGCTGACGGTGATCTTGCCGTCGAACATATCCTTCACCATGGCCTTATAGTCGTCCTGCGTGAAGCTGTCGGACCACTGGGTGCCGTCGCCCATGGGGATCTGAACGTAGTTCGCCTCGGGATCGGTGCCGGAGACAAGACCCAGCGTCTCGATCTTGCCGACATACTTGTCCCAGTTGCCGTTGACGATAACGTCGGTGAGGGTGTCATAGGTCGCGGGATAGAGGCCCTTCATGGCGGAGGTGACGGTCATGCCGTCCACGCCGGCATACTTGGCGATGACACCCGCCTGATCGACGTCAACGCCGATGACCTTGGCGCCCACCTTCTTGGCAGCGTCAACCGCGGAGGTGTAGATGCCGCCGCCGCAGGCGAAGACGACCTCGGTGCCGCCCTGATACCAGGTATCCATCACAGCGGTGATGTCGGCGTCGCCGAAGAACTGGCCGCCGTAGATGTAGTTGACCTTGACATCGGTGAGACCCATGTCGGCCGCAGCGGCGTCAACGCCCTGCACGAAGCCGTAGCCGTAACGGACGACCGCGGGAACAGCCATGCCGCCGAGGAAGCCGAGGCTCTTGTAGCCGAGCTTTACAGCCGCGTAGCCCGCCATGTAGCCGCAGAGCTCTTCCTGATAAACCGCGCAGTAGACGTTGCTCATGTCAACGTACTTGCTGAGGTCCCAATTCTCGGGGGTGTAGTCGTAGGCTTCGCCCGCCTTGGCAACGGCGGTCTCGAGCAGATCGTCGGCGGCGACGTCGAGCGCGATGAACTTCACATCGGGGAACTCGGGAGCAGCCTCAACGATGGCGCCGCCGAAGGCATAGCCGGGCATGACGATGACGTTGAAGCCTTCGTCAACGGCCTTTTCGATCATGGCGACACGGTCGGCGGTGTTATCGCCGGCGGGCCTGAAGTAGCTGAACTCGATGCTGTTGTCCTCGGCAAACGCCTTGCAGGCCTCATAGGTGGTCTGGTTGAAGGACTGGTCGGTGATGTCACCGTAGTCGGTGATCATAGCGACCTTGTACTCGACCTTAGTCTGGGGATCGTCGGGCGTATCGGGCGTGTCGGGGGTGGGGTCCTTCTGACCGCAGGCTACGAGCGCGAGGACCATAGCCAGGGAGAGAAGAAGAGCAAAGAACTTCTTCATAGTGCAAACCTTCCTTACAATTTTTTGAAATCATATCATGGACATGACATCGAGCGTATTATAGCAAGATTTTTTCAAAAGGGCAAGTCATATTTGCTGAAAAGTGTGAATTTTTGGCAAATCCTTCATGGTAAAAACGCACAAAGAGAGACCGCAGACGCGGTCTCTCTTTGCTCAGTATTGGAAAATGCTGCCGCCGACGAACTCGCGCACGATGGAGTCGCGCGGGACGTAATCGGTTTTGAGCGGCGGAACGGAGTTGACGACCTCGAAGAGGTCGGTCAGCCCGTGCTCGTCGATGAAGGCGTCGTCAAGCTGGGTGTAGAACTCGGGGATCTCCTTGAGATAGCGCGCGAGGATGCACGGCTCGTAGTCGTGGAAGGTGTCGATGTGGATGCCCGCGTTGGGCTTATTGGGCATGATATAGTTCCGCTCGCCGCGGTCCACGCTCTCGGCGCGCTCGACCGTCTGGCGCAGGGAGTGCCCGCGGCCCTGATAGTCGCGGATCATGCGGCGCGCCACGCGCAGCTGCTCGGGACGGACGATCTTGTCGTGCGCGGTGATGATGCGCGTGCGGGGCGCGACGTAAACGCCGGTCGCCATGTCGCGCACGCGGTCGAAGATCAGCGGGTTGAGCATGTGGATGCCCTCGGCGATGATAACGGCGTCGCGGTCGCCCTGCATCCTGAACCAGCTGCCGGTGGTGCCGCTCTTGAAATCATAGATGGGCAGCTCGACCTCCTCGCCGTCGGACAGGCGGTGGATGCAGTCGATGAGCAGGTCGCGGTTCACGCACAGGGGGGATTCCCAGTCCGTCAGCTCCGGCGGACGGTCGGCGAGCGGCAGGAAGAAATTATCCATGCTCAGCAGGCACACCTTTACGCCGAGGTTTTCCAGGTACGCCTTCAGGCGCATGGCGGTGGTGGTCTTGCCGCTGCCGCTCGGGCCGGTCAGGCAGACGAGCGGCTTTTTGCTCTTGTTCATCAGGATGCTCGCCGCGGCGGCGCTGATCTTGTCGTGAAAGACCTCCTCGCAGCGCAGGACAAAGCGCGTGTCGTCGCGCATGGCCTCGGTGATGTTTTCAATGTCGATGACTCGCATGGGGAAAACGCTCCTTATTCTTTGTTCTCCATCTTGACCGCGACCTCGAGCGCGATCTTCATCATGTTGGTGAAGGTGGTCTGCCGCTCGTCGGCGGAAAGCTCCTCGCCGGTGACGAGGTTATCGGAGATGGAGCAGATGGCAAGCGCGCGCTTGCCGGCGTAGGCGGCGGTGCAGTAGAGGCCCGCCGCCTCCATCTCGACCGCCATCACGCCCATTTTGCCGAAGCGGGCGTTGCGGCCCGCCGCGTCATAGAAAGTGTCGGAGGAATAGAGGTTGCCGACGGGCATCTTCACGCCCAGTTCCTTTGCGCTCTCCACCGCGGCGGAGAGCAGCTCGTAGTCGCAGATGGGGGCGAAAGTGCCGCCGAGCTCATACTGGCCGGCGAAGTCGGAATTGGTGCAGGCGCCCATGCCGGCGCACACGCTGCCAAGCTCCATATCCGCGCGCATCGCGCCCGCGGAGCCGACGCGGATGATGTTCTCCACGCCGTAGTGGGTGTAGAGCTCGTTGGAGTAGATGGCGATGGACGGGATGCCCATGCCGCTCGCCATCACGCTCACGCGCACGCCCTTGTAGGTGCCGGTGTAGCCCTGCACGCCGCGGACATTGTTGACGAGCTGCGGGTTTTCCAAAAAGGTCTCCGCGATGAACTTTGCGCGCAGGGGGTCGCCGGGCATGAGCACGGTCTTGGCGAAATCGCCGTTTTGGGCATTGTTATGAGGGGTGGGCATGGCTTATTCTCCTTTCTCCATCGCCTTGACGGCCTTGACGATGCGGCTGGTGCCGAGACGGTCCGCGCCGAGCTTGAGGAAGTCCTCGGCGTCCTGCAGATTGGCGATGCCGCCGGCGGCCTTGATCTTCTTGCCGTTCGTCATGTGCGCCGCCATGAGCGCTACGTCCTCGCGCGTCGCGCCGCCCCCGCCGAAGCCGGTGGAGGTCTTGATATAGTCCGCCGCGGAGTTGGACACGACCTCGCAGAGCTTGATCTTCTCCTCGTCCGTGAGCATACAGGTCTCGATGATGACCTTGAGGATGTTGCCGTGGCAGGAGATCTTCACGGAATTGATCTCCTGCAAGATTTTATCGTACTGGCCTTCCTTGACCCAGCCGAGGTTGATGACCATGTCGATCTCGGTCGCGCCGTCGGCGACGGCGGACTCGGCCTCCATGCACTTGATGCCGCTGGGCGTGTAGCCGTTGGGGAAGCCGATGACCGTGCAGATGGGCAGCTGGCCGAAGCCGTAGTGCTGCTGCTCGGCGACGTAGTGCGCGGCGTGATTCACATAGGTCTGCGGGATGCAGACGCTCGCGCAGCCGTATTTGATGCCGTCGTCACAGATCTGCTTGATGTCCTCCCAGGTGGCGGTCTGCTTGAGGAGGGTATGGTCAACGTGCTTGAGAATTTTCTTAACGTCCATGATATATTTCCTTTCTGTCGTTGAAAGCGTATTTGATCAAAAATCGTTTTATTTTAGCATATTTCCGTGCTTTTGTCTACCGTTTCGGCAGGTCTCTTACAGTGCGCTGCCGAAATACTCCGTCATCGCGCGGATCAGGAATTCATAGTCCTGCACGCCCGCGGTCTCCCACGAAGAGTGCATCGCGAGCTGGGGCAGGCCGATGTCCACCGTGCTGACCGGCACGAGCGTATCGGAGATCGAGCCGAGCGTCGAGCCGCCGGGAAGATCGGAGCGGTTGGACATGACCTGCGTGGGAACGCCCGCGTTTTCGCACACGGCGCGGAAAACAGCGCAGGAGCGGCCATCGGTCGCGTAGCGCTGATTGGCGTTGAACTTGATGACGACGCCCTCGTTCATATACGGGCAGTTGTCGGGGTCGGCGTATTCACCGTGGTTGGGGTGCTGGGCGTGCGCGTTGTCCGCCGAGACGAGGAAGCTGCGCGCGAGCATCATCTGGAGCTCCTGCTCGTCCTTTCCGAGGCACAGGGCGATGCGGCGCAGCGTGTCGCGCAGGAACGTCGAGCCCGCGCCCTGCTTGGTGGACGAGCCGACCTCTTCATTGTCGAAAATGCAGCAGACGGCGATATTTCCGCTCTCCTTCGCCGCAAGGAAGCCCTCGAGGCAGCCGCAGGCGCACTCGAGATCGTCAAGCTTGGGAGAAAGGATGTACTCCTCGTTCTCGCCAAGCAGCGTCCCCTCGCCGCGGCAGTAGAGGAACAGGTCGCTGCCGAGGATGTCGTTTTCTGCAACGTCCGCGGCTTTGGCGACGATGGGCAGGATGCCGCCGCTGTCTTTGCTGCCGAGCAGCGGCAGCGTGTCGATATTCGCGAGGTACTTCATGCCGTCGTTCGCCGTGCGGTTCATGTGGATGGCGACATTGGGAATGACGAGCAGGTCGCGGTCGACGCTCACGAGTTTTTCGACGATCTCGCCGTTTGCGCGCACGAAGACGCGGCCCGCGACGGAGAGTGGGCGGTCGAACCACGTGGGCATCAGCATGCCGCCGTATTTTTCGGTCGAGAGCTGGACATAATGCGCGCTGCGGCGGTCGGGATGTTCCTTTAAGCGAAACGTCGGCGAGTCGGAGTGCGCCGCGGCCATGGCAAAGCCGCCGTCGAGCGTCTCCGGCACGCGGAAGGCGATGGTGCTCGAGCCGTTGCGGCGGACGAAATACTTCCCGCCGGGGGCTACCTCCCAGCGTTCGCGTTCGGAAAGCTCGGTATAGCCGTTTGCGAGGAGCTTTTGGCGGATGTTCTCGGTCACATGGTAGCAGGTGGGGCTATTTTTGATAAAATGCAGCAGTTCTCTTGCCGGTGCATGTTGCATGGTGATGTCCTCCACAGTTTATTTTTGTTTGGCGGTATTATAGCACACGTCATGCTTCTCGGCAAGCGGACACTCCCTCTGTGCCGCACAAAACGGGGGCAGCATTTGTGCATTTGTCCATATTTGGTGGAATTATAGTTGATTCTTTTATCGAAATCCTTTATAATACAGTTGATTTCCGTCCCCCCTCCCGCATCGAGCGGGCTTTTGTTTGCGCTCTTAAGCCGGAAGGAGGCTATTTCTATGAACGAATCCTCTTCTCCCGCGCCAGTTCCGGTCTCACCGCTGTGGACGCGGGATTTCACTATCATCACATTGGGCAGCGTGATCTCGATGCTGGGCAATTCGATGTCCGGCTTCGCGCTGAGCCTGCTCGTACTGGACTACACGGGCTCGAACCTGCTCTATGCCATCTATATTGCGACATTTACGCTGCCGCAGATCGTCATGCCGATCTTCTCGGGCGCGATCCTCGACCGCTTTTCGCGCAAGAAGACGATCTACACGCTGGACTTCCTTTCCTCCGGGGTCTACCTTGTCGCTGCGCTGATCCTGAGCCGCGGCTGGTTCAGCTTTCCGATGCTCGCGTTCTTCTGCTTTATCATCGGCTCGATCAACAGCATCTACTATGTCGCCTACGACAGCTTCTATCCCCTGCTGATCTCTGAGGGGAACTACTCCAAGGCCTACTCCATCGCGAGCGTGCTGGAGACGCTCTCGGCGCTCATCATCCCGATCGCAACGTACTTTTATAATCTCTTCGGCATTGCGCCGCTGCTCGGCATCAACGCGCTGTGCTTCTTCATCGCCGCGACGGCGGAGACGCAGATCCGCGCCGAGGAACACTACATCGAAAAGCAGCGTGCCGCGCTCGCGCTCGAAGAGCAGCATTCCTCGGGCCGCCAGCTCCTGCGCGACATCAAAGAGGGCTTTCGCTATCTGATGAGCGAAAAGGGGCTTCTGCGCGTGGCCATCTATTTCACATTCAGCATGCTGGCCTCGGGCGCGTCGCAGGTCATCACGCTGCCGTACTTCAAGTCGACATTCGATAACGGCGAATACATCTATATGCTCGTCTGGGGCATGGCGATCTTCGGCCGCGCCATCGGCGGCGGCATTCATTATAAAATCAAGCTGCCTGTGCAGCATAAGTATTCCATTGCCCTGATGGTTTATGTCGTCATCTCGCTGTGTGAGGGCTTCTATCTCTACTGCCCGCTGCCGGTGATGATGGTCTCGTGCTTTTTAACGGGTATCCTCGGCGTGACGAGCTACACCATCCGCATCTCCGCCACGCAGAGCTACGTGCCCGACGAGAAAAAGGGCCGCTTCAATGGCGCGTTCAACATGCTCAACACCGTCGGCAGCTTCACGGGCAATCTGCTCGCGGGCGCGCTGGTGGCGTTTCTCCCCGTGCGCGGCGTGCTGACGGGCTTCATGCTCGTCACGGCGGCCGCAGCGGTCGTCGTCATCGGCGGCGGACGCAGGGACGTGTCCGCGATCTATAACCGGCAAGAATAAGAAATGTAACAATAAAAATTTGATGGAGGAAACAACATGAAATTTTCCGAAATGACCTACACCCGCCCCGATCCCGCGGCGAGCAAGCAGCGCCTTTCCGCGCTGACGGCGGAACTCAAGGCCGCCAAGAGCTATGAGGAAGCGCGCAAGGTGTTCCTCTCGCAGCAGGAGCTGATGAGCCACATCTCCACCGCCGCGACGCTCGCGAGCATCCGCCACTCGATCGACACACGCGACGAATTCTACGACGGCGAGGAAAAATTCTGGAACAACTTCAACCCTGAGCTGGAGGAATACAATCAGGCGTGGACAGCGGCGATGCTCGAAAGCCCGTTCCGCGCGGACTTTGCGAAGGAATACGGCGATCTGATGTTCGTCAACGCCGAGATCGCGCTCAAGACCTTCTCCCCCGCCATCATTCCTGAATTGCAGCAGGAAAACGACCTGACGCAGGAGTATGAAAAGCTGCTCGCCTCGGCGCAGATCCCCTTTGAGGGCAAGGTCTACACCCTCTCGCAGCTCTCCCCGTTCAAGACCTGCGCGGACGATGAAAAGCGCCTTGCCGCGTGGAAGGCCGAGGGCCAGTGGTACAAGGACAATCAGGCGAAATTCGACGAGCTCTACGACAAGCTCGTAAAGCTCCGCGACGCGATGGGCAAAAAGCTCGGCTACGAGGGCTATACCACGCTCGGCTACTACCGCATGGGCCGCAACTGCTATACGAAAGACGATGTCGAGAAGTTCCGCGAGGCGGTCGTCAAGTATCTCGTCCCCGTGGCGGACAAGGTGTACCGCGAGCAGGCCAGGCGCCTGGGCAAGCAGTATCCGATGAGCTTTGCCGACAACGCGCTCGAATTCCGTTCCGGCAATCCCCGCCCCGCGGGCACGCCGGACGACATTCTCGCCCAGGGTATGAAGTTCTACAGCGAGCTTTCGCCCGAGACGAAGGAGTTCTTCGAAACGATGCTGCGCGACGAGCTGCTCGACGTGCTCTCGACCGAGGGCAAGCAGGCGGGCGGCTACTGCACGAGCATCATGGACTATCAGGTGCCGTTCATCTTCGCCAACTTCAACGGCACGCAGCACGACGTCGAGGTCGTGACGCACGAGGCCGGTCACGCCTTCGAGGCCTGGACGAACCGCAAGCGCATCCCCATCGACTACATCTGGCCGAGCATGGAGGCCTGCGAGGTCCACTCGATGTCCATGGAATTCTTCGCCGAGCCCTGGGCAGACGGCTTTTTCGGCCCCGACGCGAAGAAGTTCCTCTACAGCCACCTCTCCGGCGCGCTGACGTTCATCCCCTACGGCACGATGGTCGACCACTTCCAGCACATCGTGTATGAAAAGCCCGAAATGACGCCTGCCGAGCGCCACGCCGTTTGGAAGAAGCTGCTCGGCGTCTACATGCCGTGGATGAAGCTCGACGGCGAGATCCCGTTCTACTCTGAGGGCATGGGCTGGCAGCGCCAGCACCACATCTATTCGAGCCCCTTCTATTATATTGACTACTGCCTTGCCCAGACCGTGGCGCTCGAATTCTGGGCGATGATCCGCAAGGACGTGGGGAACGCCTGGCAGCACTACATGGCCTACACCGTGCAGGGCGGCAGCCGGACGTTCACCGACCTTCTCAAAAACGCCGGCCTTGAAAGTCCGTTTGACGAAGCGTGCCTTCGCGGCGTGTGCGCCGAGGCGGAGAAGGCGCTCGCGGACTTTGACCTCACGGGCATCGAATAATGGGCGAACAGCACAAAAAACACAACCGCCGCGAGCACCTGAACGACTTTCATCTGAACGTCGCGGGCGAATATGTTTACGACGGGGCACTCTACGCCTGCCAAAGCGATGATACAAAGCAGCGCAGATCTAAGCGCGCCGTGTGGGGAATGGCAGCCATTCTGACCGTTGCGGTCGCCGCGGGCGGGTGCATTCCTGCGCCGGGGATGCAGAACTGTTTTTACGTTCTGCTCCCCTACCTCGGCGAGTTTCTGGGCGCGGCGAGCGTCATCTGGGCGCTTGCAAAGCTCGGAACGGACTGGAGCACGGTGCGCGAGTACAACTACAAAAAAAGCGTGGCCGTTCTGCCCGTGCGAACGGCGGTCACGGCGGTCTTTTCTCTTCTCGGCATCGTGTGCGAATTGATCTTCTTTTTCGTCAATGACCACGCAGGACAGACGTTTTTCGCGCTGCTCTATGTCCTGCTGAAGCTGATAGCCCTACTGAGTGTCCTTGTTCTGCGCGCCGAAATTATGCAGGCAGAATGGGACAAATTGCCTAAAAAAGATAACTTCTAAGATTTTACTCTGTACAATCTTCATCTTTTCATGCTATAATCAAAAAAATTCTATACGCTGTTTTTCGGCGCACAGATGTCCATAGGGGGTGCACTCCCCTTTCCGCGCGTGTATACGCGCGGGCATCTTACTTTGTGCTGCACGGGGCGACCCGTTTTAGCAAAAATTTATAAAGGAGTAGATTCAATGAAAAGAACACTTGCACTGATCCTTTCTCTGGTCATGTGTCTTGGTCTTCTGGCCGGCTGCGGCGACAAGAAGACGGACGACGGCCAGACCGACGGCAAGACGCTTGTTGTCGGCACGCAGAACTTCGACGGTAAGTTCTCCCCCTTCTTCTATACCAATGACTATGAAAACCAGGTCATGGGTATGGTCTTCGACCCTCTGTTTCTCGTCGACCGCGAGGGCTCTGTCGTCCTCAAGGGCATCGAGGGCGACGTCCGTCCCTACAACGGCACCGACTATACTTACAAGGGCATTGCCGACTGCGACATCGTTGAAAACAGCGACGGCACGGTCGACTACAACATCACCCTGAAAGAGGGCGTCAAGTTCTCCGACGGTGAGGAAATGACCATCGACGATGTCATCTTCTCTTACTATGTCCTGCTTGACCCCGCTTATGACGGCGTTTCCACGCTGTACTCCCTGCCCATCAAGGGTCTGGAAGCCTATCGCAGCGGTATGGACACTGTGCAGAACCTGATCCTCGCCGCCGGTCCTGACGCCTACGCCGCCAACGACTTCTACACCGAAGAGCAGTACAACGCTTACTGGGCCGCCTTCAACGCCGCCGGCGTGAAGTTCGCCCAGGAGATCCTTGACTACGTGGTCGACTCCGGTTCCGCCACCGCTGACGACTCCGTCGCCGCGCAGGCTGGCAACTGGGGCTTCGATCTCGCCGATGACGCGACCGTCGAAGACTTCTGGGCTGCCATCGTTGCTAAGTACGGCTACGACATCTCCGATGACGGTATCAACGCCGAGACCGCCGGCACCAGCATCTCCTCCTTCCTCGAGGCTGAGCTGGGCGACGCCTACACCGACTATACCGTCGCCGTCCAGACCGGTGAGTCCGCTCCCAACGTTGCCGGTATCGTCAAGACCGGTGACTACTCCATGACCGTCACCCTCACCGAGGTCAACGCCACCGCCATCTATCAGCTCCCCGTCACCGTGTGCCCCATGCACTACTATGGCGAGACTGACAAGTATGACTACGACAACAACATGTTCGGCTTTGTCAAGGGCGATCTGTCCCACGTCAAGTCCGTGACCTCCACCCCCATCGGCTCCGGCCCGTACACCTTCGAGAGCTGGTCCAACGGCGCTGTCACCCTGCAGAAGAACCCGACCTACTGGAAGGGCGAGCCCAAGATCGACACTGTCATCTGGCGCGAGATGACGGACGAAGATAAGATCCCCGGCGTTGTCTCCGGCACGATCGACGTAACTGACCCCTCCTACTCCAAGGAAGCTGCCGAGCAGATCAAGGAAGCCAACTCTAACGGCGAGATCTCCGGCGATACCATCCAGACCGACCTCGTTGCCAACCTCGGCTACGGCTATGTCGGCTTCAACGCCAACCGCGTGAAGGTCGGCGACGGCAACGGCGGTGATGAGGCCTCCAAGGATCTGCGTAAGGCCATCGCCACGGTTATCGCCGTTTACCGCGATGTCGCTGTCGACTCCTACTACGGTGAGTTCGCCAACGTCATCAACTACCCCATCTCCGACACCTCCTGGGCCGCTCCGCGCGTTACCGATGAGGGCTACAAGGTCGCCTTCTCCGTTGACGTCAACGGCAACGACATCTACACCGAAGGCATGAGCGCCGACGACAAGTACGCCGCCGCCAAGCAGGCCGCTCTCGGCTACTTCGAGGCTGCCGGCTACACCGTCGCTGACGGCAAGATCACCGCTGCTCCCGCCGGCGGCCGCATGGACGCTGAAGTCATGGTCGGCGGCAGCGGCAAGGGCGACCACCCCTCCTTCATGGCTCTGACCCTCGCGTCCGACGCCCTCAAGGAGATCGGCTTCAACCTGATCGTCTCCGATATGTCCAACTTCGCCGAGATGACCAACGCGATCAACGCCGGTACTGCCGACATGTTCGCCATGGCATGGCAGGCCACGCCCGACCCGGATATGTTCCAGATCTATCACAGCAAGGGCGGCTCCAACGAGAAGTCCTACTGGATCAAGGATGCCGACCTCGATGAGCTCATCATGATGGCTCGTCAGTCCACCGACCAGACCTACCGCAAGACCCTGTATAAGCAGTGCCTTGACATCGTGGCCGACTGGGCGGTCGAGATCCCCATCTATCAGCGCCAGAACTGCGTGATCTTCTCCGCCAAGCGTGTCAACCTCGACACCGTGACGCCTGATATCACGACCTACTGGACCTGGTACAACGACATCGAGCTGCTCGACCTGCAGTAAGCTCCGTCGCTGCACAAAAACATTACTTAGGCGCATGGCTACCCTGCGGCTTCTGCCGCGGGGTAGCCTGCCCCAGGCACATCTGCCTATGATCCAAATGCCCCGGTGCATCGGAGCATTTGGCTGATATGCAGAGAGAGACATATCAAACCCGAAACGGCGACAAGACCCCGGGCGCGGGGCGGCCGTTATCAAAAAACGGAGGGATTCTATGCGCAAATATCTGGTAAAACGCCTGCTGCTGTCGGTGGTGATCCTCTTTTTTGTGACATTCATCATCTACCTGCTTATGCGCTGCATGCCCAGCTCCTACGTGGAGAATATGGCGCGGCAGCTCTCGCAGGCTCCCGGCTCCAAGCCCTATGAGGAGTGGCTGGCACAGCTCAACGCACAATACGGTCTGGACCTGGGCCTCATCCCCGGCTTTTTCGTCCAGCTCAAGAACCTGTGCACCGGCAACTTCGGCGACAGCTGGAAGTATACCGTGCCCGTCATCCAGAAGTTCAACGAGGTCATCTGGGTCTCGTTCATCATGGGCGCTATCTCGCTCGTGTTCGAGCTTCTCATCGCGGTGCCGCTCGGCATCGTGGCCGCCACCAAGCAGTACAGCGTGACTGACTACACCGTCACGACGGTCGCACTGCTGGGTATGTCGCTGCCGACGTTCTTCTTCGCGACGCTCTTAAAGCTCATCTTCTGCATCAAGCTCGGCTGGTTCGACCTTGTCGGCCTGACGGGACGTGACTTCAACTCCCTCAGCCAGTTTGGTCAGATCCTCGATATGGCAAAGCATCTGGTGCTGCCCATCGTGACGCTGGTGTTCATTTCCATCGGCCCGTGGATGCGCTATGTGCGCACGAACATGCTCGAGGTGCTCAACGCCGACTACATCCGCACCGCCCGCGCCAAGGGTCTTTCCGAGCATAAGGTCATCTATCACCACGCCTTCCGCAACACGCTCATCCCGCTCGTGACGTTCATCGGCGGCTCGCTGCCCGGCCTTTTTGCCGGCGCGCTCATCACAGAGACGCTGTTCGCCATCCCCGGCATCGGCTTCATCTCGTATAACGCGATGGTCGCGGGCGATATCCCCTTCTCCATGTTCTACATGACGTTCCTGGCGATCCTGACCCTGCTGGGCAACCTGATCTCCGACATCCTGTACGCGGTGGTCGACCCCCGCGTGCGCATCGCGTAAGAAAGGAGGACGTGACGAATGAGTTATTTTGACGATAGAACCGATAAAGACGTTTTCAATCCTGTTCACGGTGAAGGCGATGCCCGCCGCCGTTCCTACGAACTCAACGACAAGTACGCAGGAAAGGACAACACGCCCTCCGAGGAAAACAAGCCTCCCGAGGAGGATTACTCCCTCAACGACGACCGCCGCGTCAAGGTCCTTTCCCCGGGCACGCTGGTCGCCAAGCGCTTTTTCCGCAACCGCCTCGCGGTCGTGGGTCTGACGATCCTCGCCGTGATGTTCATTTTCTCCTTCATCGGCGGCCTCATCAGCCCCTACGGGCAGGACGAGGTCTTCTACCGCGACGATATCCAGCTCAAGGAATACGCCGCCATGAGCGAGAACACCGAGTACCGCTATCTCGTGGCCGACGGCCAGGAGTTCGGCACGATCCTCCAGGCGCAGCTCACGCTGCACATGGGCAAGGACGACAGCTTCTCCTACAAGGGCGTCACCTACGACGTGACCGAGGAGGGCGACTCACTCTACTCCGTCTCGAGCGGCGGCAGACTCCTTGCCATCGCCTATAAGGACATCATCAGCTCGAGCGACCCCAGCCAGAAGTTCGGCTTCAACTTCAGCTTCAACGCCCTCAAGGCGCACGCCAACGGCGAAGCGGAGTTTACGGCCAGCGGCAAGACCTATACGCTTGATGAAGACAGCGTCATGCTGAATGGCGAGGAGATCGCCTACATCAGCCGCTTTGTCATCCAGTCCAAGGTCAGCGGCACGGTCATCAGCAAGGACTTCAAAGAGCGCGTGCAGCAGGCCGTCGAAAACGGTGAGACCAAGTACACCTATGTGAACGACGCCGGTCAGGAGCGCGAGATCAAGCTCGAATACAATCCCGCCAAGTACCAGTGGTCGATCAAGGAGGGCACGTCCACCCGCGTGTTCGACGCCTATTCCTTCCCCGACTCCGCGCACTGGCTCGGTACGGATAAAAACGGTATGGATATGCTCACCCGCCTGATGTACGGCGGCCGCGTGTCGCTGATGATCGGCTTCATCGTCGTCATCATCTCCGCGGCGCTCGGCGTGGTGCTCGGCGGCGTCTCCGGCTACTTCGGCGGCTGGGTCGATAACCTCATCATGCGTATCGTCGATATCTTCTACTGCATCCCCTCCACCCCGCTCATCATCATTCTGGGCGCAGCGATGGACGGCATGCGCGTCGACCCGCAGATTCGAATGCTCTACTTAATGTTGATCCTGGGCTTTCTCGGCTGGCCGGGTATCGCCCGTCTCGTCCGCGGCCAGATCCTCTCTCTGCGCGAGCAGGAGTTCATGACCGCGACGGAGGCCTGCGGCATCAGCGTTTCGCGCCGCATCTTCCGCCACCTGATCCCCAACGTCATTCCGCAGCTCATCGTCAACTGCACGATGAGCCTCGGCTCCACCATCATCACCGAGGCAACGCTCAGCTTCCTCGGCCTCGGCGTCAAGTTCCCGTTCGCCTCCTGGGGCAACATCATGAACGACGTTTCCAACTCTTACGTCCTCACGAGCTACTGGTTCATCTGGATCCCCGCCGGCATCTGCCTGATGCTGACGGTCCTCGGCTTCAACTTCGTCGGCGACGGTCTGCGCGACGCGTTCGACCCGAAGATGAAGCGCTGAGAAAGGAGGGAATTTGAATGGCTAAGAAGCATAATGACGGCTATCTTTCCGCAAAGGAATCCCGCCGCATTTCCAAAGAAAACCGCAAGATCACAAATGCGCTCGAAAAGAAGCGCAAGCGCAAGAACGTTCCCGAATCCGAGTATCTGACCGAGATGCACGACCCCAACAACGCGGTCGAATTCGACAATCTGCACACCTACTTTTTCACCGACACGGGCGTTGTCAAGTCGGTCGACGGCGTCACGTTCTCCGTGCCCATCGGCAAGACTGTCGGCGTCGTCGGCGAGTCCGGCTGCGGCAAATCGGTCACGAGTTTGTCGCTCATGCAGCTTTTGCAGCGCCCGCAGGGTCAGGTCGTGGAGGGCGAAATTCGCCTAAACCTCGGCAGCAAGGCCTACGACGTCACGAAGGCGCCTGACAGCGTCATGCAGCACTTACGCGGCAACTATATCTCCATGATCTTCCAGGAGCCGATGACCGCGCTGAACCCCGTGTTCCGCATCGGCGACCAGGTCGACGAGGTGCTGGCCCTGCACAACGAAAAGGGCCACGACGAAGCGCAGATCAAGGCGCGCACCATTGAGCTCCTTGAAATGGTCGGCATCGCCAACAGCGAGGGCGTTTACAAGATGTTCCCGCACGAGCTCTCCGGCGGTATGCGCCAGCGCGTCATGATCGCCATGGCGCTTGCGTGCAGCCCGAAGCTCATCATCGCCGACGAGCCGACCACGGCGCTCGACGTGACGATCCAGGC
>OHAQ01001807.1_pt1 | contig 16182 bp, 18 predicted proteins | sample 1577111 | NCBI WGS metagenome assembly OHAQ01 (sample SAMEA3541549, study PRJEB24748) | human gut metagenome | biome: human gut; feature: human-associated habitat; material: faeces | place: China | collected 2012 | reverse complement strand
TATCTATATTTATCAGGATGCATCACAGAAAATGTTCAATGCTATTTTTGTCAAAGGAGATAGGGTCATACCTGCCGGTAATTTTGCTGATGATGAAGCCTCTGATGAATTTTTATCAATTGGAACAAAAGATATTAGTAAGCTAGTTGAGTTGTGTGATATGTACCAACAAAAATGTCCGAATGAATATAAGCTGGAGTTTGATGTTGCAACTCATAAATTTGATGCGTCCTATCGTTATGATGACTATACCAAAAGTGGAATATCCCCTGTGTCAGAATTGATGAGCTGGTATGGAGAAATTAAAGAAAGTATGTAGCACGTGACATTTTGAAGTTTATATATTGAGCCTGTGCCAAAGAAATGTGATAGGAGAAAGAAGAAATTGATTCAACATACATATGATGTGCAAACCTTTGATGATGGAAACAAAATAATTCGCCCTGCTCTTTCGAATGAGTATGAAGCACTGCTTGGCTGTCTTATTGATTTTCCGGATTTGATGGAAAGAAGTGTAGACATAGTGATTGACGGTGAAGCTGAAATATATAATACGGCTGGAAATGTTTTTTCTGCGGACATAGAAAAGGAAATTACCGTTATAACATGTTATTTGGTTGACGATTACGAGCCTCTTTGCGTAAGTACCGAAGATCTTAAGAAGCTTCTTTATGAATGGAATAATATCCGGAGATTTAAAAAATCTCATAGTAAACTATATGATATTTTGCTGGCAGAGCTTGAGGCTGGAAATACAATACGTGAAACCTATAGAGGTCGTTTCAGTGATAGTGATGAAACAACATTTATTTTTCTAAATAAGACACTAAAGACGAAGGTTAGGACGGATATCCCGGGTATAACTTATATGGAAGTAAATGACCCGCATTATTGGAATGCAGAATATGATGACAAAGAGAATAGACTTTGCCTTGCTTGGTAAGGGAATTAAGTAGGAGGAATGTGTATGGATATGAATGGAATCTATCAGAAAGATAATAAATTTGATGGCGAGGAGAGCTTGTATTATGTCCTTGCTGGAAACGGTGGTTCTTCACGTTTGAGCAAGAATGAAAAGTATCATATTATTACATGTTCTGCTGTTGCAATATATGATATAAATGCTGATTGTGTGGTAAAGAAGATAAAGATTATGACATGGCCTATATCAAATCAGGAGTATGAGGCACAGAATGAAAACAGCGAATATTTTAACAGATTTAAAGATGGTGTGATTTATAAGGTTTTGGGAAGATTACAGTATAGTACCTTTGGGGAACTTGCATTTTTGTATGTAAAAGAGGTATTAGAAGAAAATGTATCCGGAACAAAGCTTGATAAAAAGCAGGAAAAATATCTGGCACCGATTGTTTTAGAAGATGATGTTTTGGGGAAATTGGTGTTAGAGAAATCAGAAGGGCTGTTTGAAGGAACGTATCATTTTTTAGGTAATGATATTACGATTTATATTGAGGTAGAGTGGAGCAGTAAAGCAACCTGGAAAAAGCCTTTGGCTGTTGCAAGAGATTTTGTGGAGCATATTGTGTCAAGAGATGAAGCATTTAGAGAATATATTGCAGCTGATGAAGCATTGTATGACGCTGCTTTGGAGTGCTTGGAAGACTATGAAGATGAATGTGAAATTCATTTTTCTACACCGGAAGAATTTGCAAACGCATTAAAAGAACGCATGAAATACATCTTTGTGAATCAAAATGGTTCCTATACTATAGGATATGATGATGGCTATGTATTTGGCGGACATGAGATTGATGTAGATGTGGATTCTAAGTGCAAAATGGTGTGTGCGGATATGAGATAGATAACAGCCTTGGCAATCTGTACAACAATCGGCTTTAGAAAATAACTTGCACAGGAAATTCGCAAAAGTATAGATTGCTTTTTTGAAGCACAGAAATGTCCAAATGGTATTGGAAAGCCGTTTATTTGTGTAAGAATTGGTGAGTTTTTTTGAACAGAATAATGATAGAAAGTAGTAAGTGAGATTATGAACACAATTAACAAGAGTATAAAAGATGCCCTGTTTAGAGCCTATAACACAAGAAACAGAAACAACAAAAATCAGAAACGTTTTGATGTGATATTTGGAACAATATTTTTTTTGTGTCTCATTTTGACTATAGCTGCATTTGGCTTGATGGGAGCGAACGTAAAAGCAGGAGTTATCATGCTCCTTGTAATTTTTTTATGCTTTGGAGCAGCTGTTACATATGCTTTGCTAAGGAAAAAACGTATTATGAAGCTGCTGTATTCGGTGCCTGTGGGAGCGGAAAATATAGAAAAGATAGATGTTAAACAGGTAGAGATTCTGAATCAACTGTACGAGGAATCTGCACTTACTATTGGAATGGAAGCTATTCCGGATGAAGAATTTTTCAATATTCTGTACAACTGGTTAATCGGCATGAATGCATTGCCGGAAGGCAAACTTAAACTGTATTACCTTACAGGAAAGCTGTGGAATCAGCGATTTGCCTGCAAAGTAAATGATGATACGCAGATTTTATGTATCGCTATGGGCGATCTGAATATCAATGCAGAAAATACGGAGCAGTTTTCGTATGAGCATATGGTGTTTGGAAGATATTTGGACGACATAGTTACAGGGGGTTAAATCTATCAATTTGAATATTCATTATTCAGCACCCGATTGGGTGTGGGATAAGTTGTAATAGGTATATTGGAGTGGAAAGGGAATTTAAGTATAGAATGAAATTCATAAAAAAGCATCCGTATTTATTTTGGCAATACATTGGTTTTTTCATATTGGCGGTTGATTGTCTGTATGTTTGGTTTAATTTGGAAAATGAGCAGGTAAGCTATGCATTTATTGTACTTTCGGCAATGCTTGCCTTTGCGATTATAACTCTGTCGCCTTTTGTAATTAAATGCAGGAAAAAAATGAAAGACCCTGCAGAGATAGAAGAATCCTATCGGTACAAATACATCGAAGAATGGTATATACATATATATGGCTCGGCAAAAGGTGTGGCTGTTATTATAACTATGATCGTTTTGTTTATTGGTGGTACGTGTGTCCTGACATACTTCGGTTTACCTTTTTTGGCATTTTTATTGTTTTATGTCGATGTCTGGATTTACTGTCTGTGGAAAAACCACGTAAAGCGCACATTTTACAAAGTACCAGATGGTGCAAAACGGTGTGAGCTTATTTATGTGAAGGATATAGCATTTCTTGATTTGCTCAATTCCCAGACTGCACTTTGCTACTTTTCAAAGCCAAGTGACGAGATGCTTGATTTTTTATATAACCGATTTTATAGTGAAACATTAAATCAGAAGCGCTTGCTTATGAATGAGCATCTGAAAATTTATGTGGTAAATGGCAGGGTTTTTAATGAAAAGTACGGCATTTCCAAATATGACTTACCGATGTCGGATGAAGAATGTCTGCTTTGTATTCTGCCTGACGAACTGAACCCTGAGGTTATGAGTAGCAAGGAAGTTGCATTAAGAGATTATGAGATTGGTGGGGGTCTGTTTTCTGAGTATGTAGAGAACTGTCCGGAGTTGATGTAGTTGTGAAGATGAAGAGGATACAAAAATGAATGATAATTCTTTGAAATTACCCAAATTTAAATATCATCCTAATGTTTACGATAAAGAAAAAGTTTTAGATGCAGTTCAGTTCGATAATAATGTATGCCAGTGTTGTGGCAACAAAACAGATGTGTATGTGTCAACTATGTACTGCAGTGGAGAAGTGGATTGTATTTGCATGGAATGTGTGGCAAATGGTAAGGCAGCAGAAAAGTATGATGGTGAATTTATCCAATACGCAGAGGAAATATCAGATGAGGAGAAAAGGACTGAATTGTTTAGGCGAACACCGGGATATTGTTCTTGGCAAGGCGAATATTGGTTGGCATGTTGCGATGACTATTGTGAGTATTTAGGTGATGTAGGATATGCGGAATTAAAAGAGATGAATTTAGTAAGTATTATTGAAGAATACAAAAAAGTAGAGGGAATGGACTTTGATAATGAAATGTTAGAAAAGGGCGGTTCCCTGGCTGGATATTTGTTCAGATGTATTCATTGTGGAAAATTTAGATTGAATGTTGATTGTGATTAAGGGAAGCAATGGAGTTAGGTAAGAATGACAAAAAAGGGTGCGTGACTATGCTTAGAATAAAAGATGAATTCCTAAAAGGGGTGTCATTGACTCCTGCATTCATCATAGAACCGATGGATGAAGAATATGAGAATTCAGAGAATTTGTTCGGATTCGATGAAGCAGAATTTTATGAAAAGATAAAATTTACAAGTTTTGAGGATAGAATATCTGTAATTGATGTGTTAAAATAAGGGAAAATGAAATTTCCTTTATTCAGGTTATTAAAGCTTGGAAATGGAATTAAGCAGGAGGAATGTTTTATGCCATACTTAATTGTAGCAGTTGTAGTAGTTATTTTTATTGCCGTAGTTTTTATAGTGGCAGGAAAAGACAGTAAAGAACGCATAGATATGGTTTCTAAATTAACAGAGGAGCAGAGAAATATTTTAATGTCAACAGAAGTGAATTTTGTTGAGAAAAATGCATGGGTACAAAAAGCAATGGTAGCGAAAATGAAGGATAAAGGAAATAAAATAGACATAAGGCTATTATGGTTTAACGAGGTACTGCAAAATAATGAATATAATAAAATTACAATTGCAGATGTAGCAATAACAAAATCAGAACAGGAAGAACACAACGTAAAGGAAGGCGATTTTGTAAAATTCTATTTTGCACCGGAAAAAAGTATAGGCAGGACAAAAATAATATGGGAGTAGGCTTTAATTTATACGAAAGTGAATGCTCCGCATTATTGGAATACAGAATATGATGACAAAGGGAACAGACTTTGTCTTACTTGGTAAGGGAAAGCTGAAATTCTAAATTTGCTGAAGGGGCAATTATGATTTTTGAAGATGCATTTACAGAAAAACAATCAGAAATAATATCAATGTTTTTAGAGGTTATAGGTGATAATGTAGATACAATATATGTTTTCATTCAATCGGATGAATGGTCAGCAATGGAAACATGTGCCTTCGGAGTAAAAGGCTCAATACTTGGTAATCTTGAAGCGGGTATATCGGATAAAGATATATTAGAGATATTTGATGTGATAGAGGATGAAATTATACCTGAACTTGAAGATATATGTAAAGAATACGATATGCCTATGCCTCAAGAATTTAGGTATGTATATAATGTTGCTTCCGGTGCATTTGATTCAAATTATAGATATGGGGAAGAATTGAGTGCACTTGAAGATTATGATCCAGGAATAGAAGCCCAGAAGTGGATAGATTCGTTTAAAGTATGATTAAATAAGCACGCATTTATTTGAGGTTGATAAATCGTGGAAAATTGAAAGGATACAGAGAAATGAGATGGATTGCCCTAAAATGAGTGTGGGGCAATCCACCTTTCGAATTATGATTGCGAATCCGCAATCATTTCCAAGGTTCCAATGTTTTTAATAAAATCTCTCTCCACCGGAGAAAGGCTATCCTCCAGTCGGTTTTTATATTTATCATATTCAGCATGAGCCTTTTCGATAGCCTGTTTATGGCTGACATGACCGCTGGTGGTAAGTATATCCCTTCTGGTCATTTTCAAGTAATCGTCAATGGTTTCCAGCCAGTCCTTCATATACATAGGCTCCTGATTAAGGGCATGGACTTCGGCAATGTCAAGGTACGCAGTAACGATTTTGTTTAGGGCATCCAGTTCTGCTTCCGAGAGATAGTTTTTGGCAACTTCCACATCAGAACGATGTATGGTATCACCACTCCATGAAGTAAGTCCCATATTTTCCTTTTCTGCATCAGCACGCTGATAGATTACTTCAGCAGCGGTGTGTTTGTGGGCTGCCCAGTGCATTTTGTTCTGAACTTGCTTGAAAAATTGGACAGAGGCTTCAGCATGAGGATCATAATCGATACTGGTCGCATAGATTTCTAACACTTTTCTCCAAAATACTTTTTCAGAAGAACGGATGTCTCTGATACGGGCAAGCAGTTCATCAAAGTAATTGCCGCCACCCAATCGTTTTAAGCGATCATCATCCAGAGCAAATCCTTTTTTCATATATTCCTTTAAAATTCCCATAGCCCAGATACGAAACTGTGTACCACGATGGGATTTTACACGGTATCCAACGGAGATGATGACATCAAGGTTATAGTGATCTACATTGTAGATTTTACCGTCTGCGGCAGTTGTTGCAAAATTTGCAACAACTGAATTTCGCTGTAATTCCCCTTCTTCAAAGATTTTTTTGATGTGGCGGGATATGGTTGATTTATCACGCTGAAACAATTCAGCCATCTGGTCAAGTGACAGCCATACTGTATCATCTTCAAAAGTTGTCTCTATCTTGGTCAGTCCGTCTTCGGTTGTGTACATAATGATATTTGAGTTATTCATAGACTTAATCCTCCTTTTTCTTCGCCCTGCTCTTATACACATTGTACTGGTTCTTGCATTGAGGAGAGCAGAATTCCATATTGCTTCTGGTTGCTACAAAGGCACTGCCACAGTGCTTGCATACTTTCAGAGTAGAGTTATCATCGGTAAGCATAAATGAAAACATCATTTGGATACCAAGCAGTAATGAGTGGAATTCCCACACAATAGTAGGTTTGTCCAGCAGTTCTATGTGATAAGTTGGTGCAATACCGCCAAATACAGCCATTCCCTGTCGGTACAGATTTCTTTCGTTTTCATCTAACCGGTCATAATCCTGATAATACAGAAAACTTGAGAAAAAGGTAAATGCCCAATCTCTGAATACTGTCACAAGCCAGTCATAGCGTTCTGCATATTCTTTCTGAAAGCTCATAAGAACTGCCTGCGGTTTGTTCTTCATCGCCATAATCAATGCAATCATTTCCGAACTGTCAGTACTCCATGAAGATTCAACACCATGCTTTACAAAATCAATATTATCAAAAGGAAAAAAGTAGGACAGGTACTTTTCTGTGCTAAGACTTTCTTCCCTGATAAAATGGTTCTTTGGTAAATATACTGCTTCATATGTAATAAACTCCGGTGTGGTAGGTAATGCGGTCATAAGTCCGAGCAAACCATAATTGCAGGCAAAATCAATAATAGAAGCCTGAAGGGATTCTTTCGGTTCTTCCTTCATGGCAAGAGTGCCTATGTTAATGGCAGCCAGAACCATATCCTGATATTCTTTAACCGGATTGTAAAGGGATGGCTTTGCATCCTCTGTGGGAGTGATATAGAGAGTTCCATTGTCTGCCTTTTTCCATTCGTATTTATCATATTTTACCCAGTTGGAACTGGAGTTTGCAAATAAATTCATCATATACTTCCTCGTTTCTATATAAAAGTAATTGAATAAAATTCAAAACTATTACTATCATAGCACAGATAAAGGGAAATGTAATTACTTTATTTCTATTCTGTGGCTTTTCTTATAATAGATTAGCAGTTGGTCTGATTTGTTATGCTTTTCTGGTACTGCTTTAATACCTTTCTTGCCAGCACACCGATTTCACGGATAATCTTTTCCTTTTCTTTTTTAGCTTTTCTTTGTATGTCAGGTATTTTCTCTTTGTACTTTTCCATAAATTCCTGTTCTGTTGTCCATAGAGGGATATCAAATTCTTGTCGTTCTAAAAGCACCGCAATTACCTTTTTGGTTATCTGACCTAAGATGGTATTTCTCACACCTCTGATATTACGGTCAGTCTGTCCCAACAGATTTCCAACATAAAGAGTGCTGTAATCTCGAATATACAGATAATAGATAAGCTCTTTGTAACTGTCTTTCAAGTCATAAATAATCTTGGAATAATCCTCATCCGTAAGAAATTCATGCATTTCAAAGGGGCAGTCAAATATTACATCCAGAAAATCACCTTTCATCATCTGCCGCCAGTAGGTGTGGTGGATTGGATAGGGGATTACCACCGGATTCTTTGGAGCATCCTCTGTTAACCGGTTCATTTCCCTGCCTATTTCGTGATAGCGTTCCTTTCGTTCCCGGTTATCATCTAAGTGATCCCACTGCTTTATGACTTCCTTAAAATCTTCTTCGGTTCTCGCACCATCTTCCAGTCTTAAAAGAGCCTGTGCACGAAGCTCCCGTTTTAACATTGTGCGTGAGGCTGCTTCTGTAGCTTCTTCCTCCGGTACATCAGCATCCGGTTCAGGGTAAGCAGCCATTTCTAATTCTATTTCTGCAAGTGCAGCCTGCTCAATGATTCGTGCCTGTTCCATTTCTTCCATATACAGGAGCTCATCAGAGGCTATATTGTCTTCATTTTCTATTGATTCTTCGTAGTCTGGTTTCAATTTATATCATTCCTCATTGCATTATTTTCAAAAAGTTTCAAAAACACTTCCGCAAAACCACTTCTGTTTCTCCTATTAGTGAAAGGGTAATCTTTTTGAAATTAAAAAGATTACTTTGTGTGCTAGCTGATTCTTATAGAAGAATTATAACATAAAACAAACATATGTTCTACGACTTTTTATAAGAATTTTGGAGCATGCGTGCAGACTTGGAACGAAACAGTAGGAATTATGAAGGGAGGTTTTGCTATGGAATGGTGTCAGTTAGATGCAAAGAAATGTCTGGAATTCAGCAAGAAGATGGCAGTGATTAGAAAACTGGTTCGTCTTGGATTGATTTCAGAGAATGAATATATTCTGGCAAAGAATAAGATTATGAGTTCGTATCATATTCTGGAGTCGGAATATTTCAAATCCAATGCAGGAAATAAGGTTGCTTAGCAACCATAATCAGTATTGGGGAGATGGCGGAGTCTGTATATGCATGAAAATGTATATGCAGGCTCCTTTTGTATGTTCGTTCATATTTTCATTTTTTAGTATGCTTGGTATGAAGGATAAACCAAGCACGGGTTTAAGAAGGAGGATTTTTATGGCAGAAGTAGAAGTTATCAAGGCGGTGGAGGGTCCTATACTCCGCAAGAGAGATTATGAGGGTAAACCACTTGTTATTACAAGACAGAGAGTTGCGGCATATGTCCGTGTAAGTACGGATGGTGACGAGCAGCTTGAGAGTTTCCAGTCCCAAAAGCAGTATTATCAGGACAAGATATCAGAAAACCGGGACTGGGTTATGGTGGGTATTTATGCAGATGAAGCCATTACTGGAACAAAGGTGGACAAGCGTGAGCAGTTCCAGAGGATGATACAGGATTGTATGGATGGAAAGATTGATGTGATTATGACAAAATCAGTATCACGATTTTCCAGAAATACGGTTGATATCCTGCAGTATGTGCGCCTTTTAAAGGAAAGAGGTATTGCAGTGATTTTTGAAAAAGAGAATATCAATACCTTGACGGAACAGGGAGAAATGATGCTTACACTTATGGGAACGCTGGCTCAGAATGAAGTGGAATCCACATCAAAAAATGTGAAGCTGGGCATTAAGATGAAGATGAAGCGTGGAGAACTGATGGGCTTTAACGGTTGTCTTGGTTATGATTATCATCCGGAGGATAAGACAATTACAGTTAATGAAGCAGAGGCAGAAACCGTGCGATTGATTTTTGAACTGTATTTGCAAGGATATGGAACTTATACCATAGCAAAGCGTCTGGAGGCACTGGGGAAACTCAATAAAAAAGGTGTGGCAAAATGGACGGACAGTGGTGTGAGGGGCATTATCAAGAATGAGAAGTATAAAGGTGATTTGCTTTTGCAGAAAACCATTACCACTGATCCGATTTCCAAGAGGCGAATCGAGAATTTTGGTGAAGAGGAGCAGTATTATGTTCGTGACCATCATGAGCCTATTGTAAGCAGAGAGGTGTGGGAACAGGCAAAAGAAATTCGCTTATCCCGCAACCATCAGTCAGATAAAAAGGCAGATGGAAAGAGAGAAAAGTATACGAAAAAGTATGCATTTTCCAGTATGTGTGAGTGCGGTTTCTGTGGTACGAAGCTGACCAGACGTACCCTTCATAGCAGCTCCAAGTATGAAACACCGGTCTGGTATTGCAGAAATGCAGCCAATAGAGGTAAGCATAACTGCCCTAATAGTAAATCCGTTCATGAATCTATATTGGAAAATGCTTTCCTTGAGGCATATAAGCTGTTGGCAGGAAGCTTTGATGATGTAATTGATTCTGTGATTGGAACGATTGAAAGCATTGGTGCGAATAATGATGATATTGCAAGACTCAAAAAAGAGCAGAAAACTCTTGATAATCTGGAGCAGCGAAGAAAGAAACTTACGGATATATACCTTGATGATGGTCTTACCAAAGAGGCATATGATGAAAAGTATGAAGAGCTTACCGTGAAAATTCAGAAGTCGAAGGACTCTATAGAACTCCTTCAGAATAATGTTTCCAATCAGAAGGATGTGGGCAAGAGAATGGCTTCTCTTAAGAAAGCACTTGCTGATGGTGATATTCTGGATGAGTTTGACAGAGTAGTATTTGAAAGTATTGTGGAAAAGGTCATCGTGGGAGAGACAAACGAAGATGGCACAGTAGATCCTTACAAGCTGACTTTTGTTATGAAAGGGAATGGGAACAGTGTTGTTCCTAATGCGAAGGAGTGGTTTAAGGCTGAAAAAAGTGCAATACAGCCGGCGTAGATTGTGGTATACTAAGGTAACAAGGCACTTGTTTCTATATGGTAGGGACAGGTGCCCTGATATAAAAACATTCATAAGGAGGGCTTGATTATGGCTAATCAGACACAAATTTTGAATGTTAGTGATGAGATGAAATTAAACGATAATGTGCAGATGAAAAATGTGAAAGAACAGGAAGAAAATATGTATTCTTCTTCATCAGACACTACTGAAGAATTGTGTTCTTCTTCGACAACCGATGCATGTGGAAACCGTTTGTTTACTCTCGCGAAAAGCCTCAGTTTAAGCGGGTTTCCGGGCTTTTATGCAAAATATGAACCTGTGTTTTTAGCAGGAAAATATGAGAATTTTTAAGTGTTTTAATAGGGGTGTTAAAAATTCCGCGCAATGAGCTTTGTGCGCCGAGATTTTATCGGACTAAAGCTGTGCGCGGATTTTTTAACTAAATTACGACTGATTATTCTTATATCTGAATAATATGATTGACAATATTCAGATATGTGAATATAATAGATGTTAGATAGGAGGTTGCTATGAGCTTACTAACATCAAATGAAATGAGTAAAATCTGGGGCATATCACCGCGTCGAATTGCTATCTTATGCAGCGAAGGTCGAATTGCTGGTGCGATGAAAAAGGGTAAAACTTGGTTGATACCGAATGATGCACCGAAACCTGTTGATGGGCGGAAGACGGATGACGATCTTGATACAGATAATAATGAAAAGGAAAGAGGAAGACGCATGAAAGATGTAATTGATTATGCTACAGGAAAAATTGTGCATGACAATCCGGAGGAGGCGTTCAGACAGGAGTTTGAGCACATCCTGATAGATGATTTGGGATATCCTAAGGAAAATATTGATATTGAAGTCATTATTCAACGTGGTGCAAATAGAAATGCTGAAGAAGCAGATATTGTAGTTTATAAAAATGCTGATCATAGGCAAGAGAATGCATACATTGTAATAGAAATAGAAACGCCAAAGAAAACGTACGATTTGCAGGCCATGTCATATATCACAGCTACAACTGCACCTTACGCAGTATGGTATGCTGGAATGGAAAAAAATAGCAAAGGCCCTTTTTATCATTATAGGGATATGGCTGTTGATCCAACTGACTTCAAATTAATCCCCACTTTGCCTAGATATGGAGAAACGCAGGAGACAATAGGTAAATACAGAAAGGGAGATTTAAAACCAGCAAAAGCGCTTAAATTGACATTCGAGCGTATGTATTATCACTTATATGGAACTGGACCAATCAAGAGAGAAGAGAATATTGCTGTAGAAATTATAAAAATGTTATTCTGTAAAATTATCGATGAGCTTGCACCAGAGGATTTATGTGAATTTAGAGCTACTCCGACAGAATTGACATCTGATAAGGGGAAAAAAGAGATTCGAAAACGTATCGATAATTTGTACTCTAAATTATTGAGTGATCCAGAATTTGGAGAAATGTTTAAGGATGAATCACTGGAGTATGACGACGATTCTATAGCATACATCGTATCAATTTTACAAGGTATTTCATTAACTGACGAGGAGACAAATACAGATGCACTTGGAGATGCTTATGAGGTGTTACTTCCTTCGGCGCTAAAGGGTGAAAGTGGACAGTTCTTCACACCAAGGGAAATTGTACGGTTTGCTATTGAAGTTATTAATCCTGATTACAAGAAAAATGAAAAGATTCTTGATACAGCATGTGGATCCGCAGGATTTCTTTCTGTAGCTCTGGAATCAATCAGAAGGCAGATTGCAAAATTATATGAAACTAGAGGTTTTTCAAAAGAGAAATTAAGATCGTTATTAAAGGACTATTCAGGTAAATATGTGTTTGGTAGCGATATTGATCCTTTGCTGTACAGAATTTCAAAGTCTTATATGGCTATTATGGGTGAAGGAAAAGGTAATATTTATAATTTGGATTCTTTGGATTTGTATGATAAGCTGGATGAGAATTTCAAGAAACAAATATCAAAGAATAGCATTGATGTAATTACTACTAATCCTCCTTTTGGAACACAGATAAAAGATACCCGTAAAGAAGTATTAGCAGCGTATGATTTGGGACATAAAATTGTTGACGGGGAACCAATCTCGGAGTTACTGGATGGACAGGATCCGGATAAATTGTTTGTAGAGCGCGATATTTCATATTTGAAAGATGCAACAGATAGTAGTGATGGCGGACGTATGGTAATTGTCTTACCAAAGCAAAATTTATCAGGAGCAAATGAGGATTCTGTAGAATTTAGAAAATGGTTATTGAAGAGAGTGCAGATTACAGCTGTAATTGACCTGCCGAGGGAAGCATTTCAACCGCATACAGGAACAAAAACTTCATTGATATTTTTGAAAAAAGTGAAAAATATTCCTGATAGTTATCCGGTATTTATGGCGGTGTCTGAAGCTGTAGGGCATGATAGAAGAGGTCTGTCACTTTATAAAAAAGATGATAATGGTAATGACCTATTAGATGACAATAATGAAAAAGTGATATGGAATGATCTGCCAGAGATATTAGCTAAGTATAAGGAATATGAAAAGAGAGGTTCTATAAGCGATACACAGAATGGTGGACCAAGTTGTTTTGTTATAGATTCGCAAGAAATTCTGAGTGATCCAGCCAGAAGAATTGATGCATGGTACTGGGATCCTAATAAGAATAATATTGCAAAACAGTTGGAAGAATCTGTTGGTGATGAAATAAAGGAAATTGTTAGATTAGGTGACTTGGTTGTTGATAATGGCATCTTCTATCCTGGCAGACATAAAAGAAATTATGTTGAGCCAGGCGACAATAGTGTACCATTTTATTCCGGAACACAGATTTTACAAGTGAGACCATTTGACATTAAGTATCAACCTAAGGATTACACCCCAGCAAGAAAACATTTTGTAGAGAAGGATTGGATTCTTATCACTAGATCGGGTTCCACAGGACGTGTTGTTATGGTAACAGATAGCATGGCTGGAACTATGGTAACAGAACATGTTATTAGAGTGATTTGTGATCCAGAATTAATTGATCCTTATTATGTATATGCATATTTGGCAACAGAGGATATTGGAAAAGTTCTATTAGAGAAAGGAATATATGCATCTGTTGTAGATCATATAACGCCAGAATTTGTAGCAACAATTCCAGTGCCAAGATTGGCACCGGAAAGAGAAAAGGAAATTGCAGATAGAGTTCGTCAGGCAGAAAAAATGCGAGACCAAGCAAATAAAGACTTTGTGTTTGAGAGAAACCAAATAGAGAAAATTATGTTTGAAAATATGAAAAATTAGTCATCATAATTTGGGTTCCATAAGACTATGTAAATACTCTTATTGTTTGCATCGGGCAGTTCCCATATTTGAATGTCGAGCTGTCCCTGCATTTTTAGCTTTTCAACGAATTTTTTTGCGTTTTTCTTATGCTTAAATTTTTTTTGCTTCATATTTAAAAGCGCCTCCTTTCTTTGGGTGTAGGTATATTCGCTCTAAAAGGAAGGAAAATCAAGTATAATTTAGGAAAGAAATATAATAAGTGTTTAAGACTTAAACGAGCAGAAAAGTAGGAGGTGACAAAGTGGCATACGGAAAATCAATAGAACTGTTCCTCGTGAATGGAACGGCAGATAGTCTCATTACAGCAGAACTTTCTAACTGGAACGGAAAGGCTATAAAGATACCGAGAATAGAAGTGCCTGGTTGTGCTAGAGATGATACAACACAGCCGGGAGTATATTTCTTGTTTTGCAAGGATGATGATGGCTCTGACTTGGTTTACATAGGTGAAGCTGAAAATGTAAAGGAACGCCTTATGCAGCATATTAGGGACTATCAAAGTGAGAAAGAAACATACTACTGGAGTACGGCGGTTTTATTTATTGGTAGAGACCTTAATAAGGCTTTGATTAGATATCTGGAAAATAAATTAGTTGAGATTGCGCGAATGTCTAAAAGATACCAGGTACTTACCAAAAACACGTATAAAAATACCGTTCTGAAAGAATCACAAATAGCGACAATGGATGAATTTATTGAAAATATTAAGGTTCTGATCAATGCACTCGGATATAAAGTTCTTGAGCCTCTTGGTCATATGGACGTTGGCAGTTCTGATATGGATGATGGTATTTTCTATATTGCTACTAATGCGGCTACAGCATCCGGAAGGGTTACATCAGAGGGATTCGTACTTTTTGCCGGAAGCAAAATCAATGAAAAGACTGCCGAAAAGTCACTTAGTAATGGGGCAAAAAATATGCGTAAGCAATATTTAGAAAGTGATAGAATTAAGGACTATGTCGTTCAGGAGGATTTGTTGTTTTCAAGTTCGTCTGCAGCAGCCGATTTTGTTCTTGGTTACAGCGTAAGTGGACCTAAAACGTGGAAACTTAAAGATGGTCGTTCACTCAAGGAAATTGAAAGTGAAGAAGCTGGAGAAGAAGTTACTCGGGATTAAGCAGGTGTGAAGGTGAGGTGCATACGATGGAAGCAGACTTTTGGAAACAGGAATGTAATTTTGTAATATACAAGGGATATTTTCAAACAAATGGAATGCTTGAGTATGCGATAAAAAGAGAGTGGTCGGTTCAGCGGAATAATGTAAAGTATCAGATAAAAATAGAAACATTGGTAAATAACAAAACTGTTCAAATAACGACGGATGGCCATGTTACGATAAAGAAATTATTCCGGATGCTTTGTAATATCCTCAGCTATGAGTGTTTATATGATGGTAGATTTTTTGCGGCAGAAAGTATTCTGGTTGATAATGTGGAATATGTATCGAAATTTAATGAGTGTATGTTAGCATATTATTCCGGAAGTAATTATTATACTAAATTCTCACAGCCTATGAATGATACCAAATATAAGAATGGATTTTGTGCCTGGGAGCGCTTTGATAAAGAATATCGGTTGATGAACCAGATGTATCATAATATGGGTTATGGGAAAGGAATTACATCCGATTTGAGATTGGCACTATTGACAGAAGTATCTGAGCCCTTGTCAAAATTGTTGGAATCAAAGAAGCTACTTTCAATAGAAAAGGAGACTCCAGTTAGAATACAGAAAATAACATGCCCAAATTGTGATGGCAACTTTGAGCGAGAAATTAAGTTGGATGCAACTTTCGCAGATAAAATAAGAGCGATAATAAGTAATTATGGAAATGACGTGATCTTTTCTGGTGATGATATTGACACAATCATCAAGAGAACAGTGAATACCAGAAATAAACTATTGCATGTGAACTACAAAAAGAAAGAAATTTTGTCAGGTGGAGAGTGCGGGTTTTATGTAAAGAAATATGTAGACATGTATCGTGTTGTTCTTATGAAGTATCTGGGAATATATTCCGAGGATAACCAGAAAGAATTAGAGGTCAGTATAAAGAAGTTTAACGAGAACTTTCCGCAGTTACGCATAAAAAAGAAACGGGCTCGAAAAAATAAAACAAATTGACAACAGAACAAATGTTCGATATAATAACTCTAGGTTCGCTACCTAGGGTTTTTATATTTTGTTAAACA
>OHAQ01001800.1_pt1 | contig 16231 bp, 15 predicted proteins | sample 1577111 | NCBI WGS metagenome assembly OHAQ01 (sample SAMEA3541549, study PRJEB24748) | human gut metagenome | biome: human gut; feature: human-associated habitat; material: faeces | place: China | collected 2012 | reverse complement strand
CGTCCTGCGGGCCGGAGAGCGCCTCGATGGCCGAGGGCTGATCGCCCGCCGGCGGAAAGGGCTGGTGAAGGATGAAGGGCGAGTCGGGATATCGGACGATCTGTGCCACTGGAAACCTCGGTCAGGGATCTGAGATGGTTAGACAGTCGATTGTATGCTGTTTTGAAGCGAACACGCAGTACCTCATAGTCCTTATGGCATCTGACCAATCTCGAAATACCCTCAGAGAGCCGCCCGCCGAGCCGACGGGCGGTCCCTCGGTTGGTTATAGTGAATGGAGCTTCTTTTTCAACACGGGCTCCACACAAAATGACTCGCGAATACTTTGCTTCCCTTGAACCCCGTCCTGACGATCCCATTCTCGGCCTCGTTGAACTCTACAAGAACGATCCCCGCGACACGAAGGTCAACCTCGGCGTCGGCATCTACCTCGACAACGAAGGCAGGCTTCCGCTCATGAAGGCCGTCGGCGCGGCCGAACAGCGCCTCGCCCAACGCGGCGCTCCGCACGGCTACATCCCGATGTCGGGCCTTCCCGCCTACTGCGCCGCCATCCAGAAGCTCGTCTTCGGCGCCACGAACGAAGCCGTCCTCTCGGGCCGCATCGCCACCATCCAGTCTCTCGGCGGCACGGGCGCGCTCCGTCTAGGCGCAGTGTTCGCGCACGAATACCTCGGCCTCACGAAGGCCGTCGTCTCCAACCCCACCTGGGGCAACCACATCACGCTTTTTGAGCACGCAGGCCTCAAGGTCGACCGCTACCCCTACCTCAACAAGGAGAAGAACGGCGTCGACTTCGAAGCCATGAAGGCCTGCCTTAAAGGCAATTTTTTGAGCTTTGCCAGCGCGAATTTCTGACCATCCTCGGCCTCGTTGATCCACGCGATGCTCATGCCGCGCAGCGCCAGCACGTCCGGCGTTGGCGAGGAACTGCTTTTTGACTGCTGCTGTTGGAGGAACATCTCGACCTGAACGTCACCCGACAGGGCCAAGCCGAGTACATGGGTCACGAGCTTGATCAGCGTGTCTTTCCCGTTCCGACCATGCTCTCCCCAGAAGATGATGAATACGTGATCCTTGCGGTCGCGGATCAAGCCGTATCCGAGGATTCGCCAAATGATTCCGTAACCTTTAAAGTAAAATGGCTTTTCATTAATTAAAAACTTTGTGCCATCTACTCTTACACTTCTTACACCATATGGAAGTGTATACACATCCTGTCCTGCTGTTACCTTTATCTTATAAAGATAAGCATTTAATGGCTGCCATAATCTTACATTATTTATCTCAAATGTGCCTTCTGACCCTTCTGTTTCTGAAAGCTTTGTGCCTTCTTCATCAAATAATTCAACTTTACATGTTATGTTGTTGTAATCTTTTCCTTTAATTTCAACATTATAATTAAGTACTGCCGATGGTTCTTCTTTTGTGAAATCAATGTCAGCTGTAACTGTAATATCATTGATATATGTCTCAGGTGTTGTGTAGATTTTTACAGGTCTTGTAATTCCACAATAATTAAAGAAGTCAAAGTTAGGATTGTTCTGTGGTTTGTCAGATGCACCTGCACCCATGCCCCCCATCATTCCACTCATCATGTTAGCCTTACCACCAACTGGCAGAGTTGTGTAATCAATAACATTATTAACCGCAATGGTAAGGAGATTATCACCATCCTGTAAATGATCATTTAATTCTACTTCAAATGGAAGAAATCCTCCTTTATGCTCACATATCAGTTTGCCATTAAGATATATCATGGCATAATGTGTAACTGCTGCACAACGCAGTACAATTCTCTGGCTCTTTACATATTCCGGAACTGATATATTTCTCTGATAAAATACCCATCCATAATGATCTCTGAAATCTGTCCCCTCCTTAAGATCATTATAAGAAGCTGGCACAGGCATTGTATCTGCATCTTTCAAAGGTTTCTCATACCACTTTTCTTCAAAACCTTTTCCGTTATCTAACTTAAAATTCCAAACCCCGCTTAAATCGCTTAATAATCTTGACTGTGTTAAAACTGGATATAACATAATTAATTCCTCCTGATTTATATTTATAATATTTTTACTGCTGTTCCTTAGCTGCTCTTATTTCTTTTAACTTAGCTGCATTTGCTTCTACTCTCTTTTTATTCAAAGGATATAAGAATATTAATGCAAGCAATAATAATGTCATTCCGGCTGCCGGCATAAGACATGTCACATTGTAGATTCCGTCAATAACCTTAGGATCAAATGCTGTAGCTGTTGTATAACCAACAATCGAAAGAAGTACGCCCGCTAAACCTGATGAACATGCCTGTCCTAACTTTCTTGCAAATGAATATACTGAGTAAATTGTACCATCCTGACGTACACCATTCTGAACTTCTGATTCATCGATAACATCCGTAATCATAGCCCATATAACCATGTTAAACATTGAAGTACCGATTGTTGCTATAATTATTAAAGCTATCCAGATCCATACATTATGAGTGTGAATTATAAATAATGTTATAAATGAAGCTGCACTGATAATACATCCTATAACTGACAATTCTTTCTTTCCAATTTTTGACGCAAGCTTTGTAATAAATGTTGAAAGTAAAAGTATTACTATTGTTCCTGAAAGACTTGCAATCGACATTGCTTTTATATTGCCAAAATAATTTGGATAAATATATGCGTTCATGTTACTTAATGATAACTGTGCAAGTAAAAATACCAATGCACATACTATAATGCCTATTAAAGATCTGTTATGGGCAAGTTCCTTTATAAGCTCTCCAAACGAGAATTTCTGTGTGTTCTGTCCAACCTTAACTCTTTCCGTTGTCATTTTGTAGCAAAGCATATAGCAGATTACGGCTCCTATTGAACATACCAAAGCACCAAGCATCATTTTCTGACCTGATAATACTGAATTTCCTGCTTCATCTGTATAATATACTACAAGTGGTAATACAACACCTATCGCTGTCTGAGCAAGTGTAGCTCCTATCGTTCTCCAGTTAGAAAGAGAAGTTCTGTCTGTCGGATTGTCTGAAATCGCTGATGCCATTGAACCATAAGGAATATTAATTCCTGTGTAGCATATACTTCCCCAAAGAAGGTAAGTGAAAAACATCCAGAAAATCTTAAATCCCATCGGCATATCTTTAAACCATGTCGCATACATCAGAAATGATGCTAATGCAACAGGACCACACATTCGTCTGAGCCATGGTGCAAATTTGCCTTTCTTTCCCGGCCTGCTCCTGTCAACTATCTGTCCCATTGTTACATCAGTTATAGCATCAACAAATCTTGCCGCCATCATCATAAGACCGACCAGTGCTGCTGAAACCCCCATAACATCAGTATAAAACTTCAACAAAAACATAGCTGATAACAAAAAAGTAAAATCGTTACCGAAGTCACCAAACATATAACCAAGCTTGTCTTTTATACCAAATGGCCTCACCTTTCCATTGTTATCTGTCATAATAAAACCTCCATCACTTTATTAAATATTATAGATATTTTTTCTTTAAAGACCGTCCTTAAATATTATGTGCACTATTGTGTGCTCTCTTTTCTATGTCTTTATATTAACCTATAAATAACATACCCGTTATTACAGATTTTAGTATATCTAGTATTATTTTTACCCATACATTTTTTATGGCAAAAATTGTACTATAAAAAAACAAACTAGTACTAACATGTTAGTATCGGTTTAGTAACATGTTAGTACTAGTCGGCGTGACATGTCAGTTTATTTTTATGCTTTGAATTTTTGTTTTCTTCTGTTATTATAATATAGTAATAAAAACTGATAGAGATTGGAGGTTTATATGGACTATAAAGTATATCTGGACTACACCATGGAACTATTATCTAAGATAAAAATCCCATCTTATATAATTGACATACCATTTCTCTGGGATGACAGATATGATGGTGAATTAAGAAAAACTATCCTGAATGATGCATTTTTAATTAATCATAAAGAAACATTTCAGAACTTTATTAACTGTTCTGGCAAAAATAATACAATTCTTCTGATTCATGACAGTTTCGCCTGTGATTATATATATATTAAATTGCCCGACTCAAAAAAGGCTTTCTTTGCCGGACCTTTTTCATTTGAAAAGTTTACCAATCAAAGAATTGTTGATTTATGTTCATACAATTCAATACCACCAAGATTTACTGATTTTATGCAGCTTTATTATGCCGCACTCCCGGTATTTGCAGATGAACGATGTATAGAAGCAATAATAAACTGTTTATGTAATAAATTGTGGAACAGTTATACAATTGAGAAAAAACATTTTCTAAATAAAAATGCTTCTGAATACATGTACAATGATTATACCCCCGAACCGACAAAGCAATCCATTGAGGTTCTAGAACAACGCTATAATGATGAATCTCTTCTGATGGAATATGTTGCTCATGGTGATTTTGAATCAATTGACAAGCTTGCTCATCTTAATTCATCTGGAATTAAGCCCCGCCTGTCAGATTCAATCCGCGATAGAAAGAATTTCATGATAATTCTTAATACCCTTTGCAGGAAAGCTGCCCAATCAGCATATGTTCATCCTATTCATCTTGATGAGATATCACGCAAATTTGCTATCAGGATAGAATCCTGTACCACAATTGCCCAGCTTGAAACCCTGGAAAGTGAAATCACGCGTAAATATTGTCTGCTTGTTCAATCTTATTCTTTAAGAAAATATAGCAAACCTGTCCAAAATATTATTAATTATATCTCGTTTAACCTTACTGATGATCTCAGCCTTAATACTATTTCTGCTGAATTTGCTTTAAACAGCAGTTATGTATCTTCTCTGTTTAAACGTGAAACCGGCTCAACGCTCACTAATTTTGTTAATAATAAACGTATTGAACACGCTATCTACCTGCTCAATACAACCAAGCTTCCTATACAGGACATTGCTGTACAATGTGGAATTACAGATGTTAATTATTTCACCAAGCTTTTCAAAAAAATCAAAAACATGACTCCTTCTCAATATAGAGAAATGATTCAATAAATAAAAACAACCATCTGGATACCTGTTGATTTCCGGTATCCAGATGGTTGTTTTTAATTGTTTTCAAAATAATCAGGATAAATTATTCTTAACTTATCAATCTCATTAAAAATTCTGTTAATATGTCCTTTAATAACACGAAGATACATTCTTTTATCTTTTTTCCTTATTGCATCTATAAGCATTTCATGTTCCTCATTAGTTTTAACACTAATAGAACTATTAAGTTCCGCTAAGAAACGTATTCTGTTATAATGACTCATCTGCATTTTAATTATATTAGCAGCGAGCTGTTCTCCAGAGCTTTCATATATAAGTTCATGAAAAGCATTATCGATTTCAATCCTTGGAACTTTTTCATTACATTTATCATAATTAATGAGACGGCTGTTTAATTCTTCCATCTTATCAAGCATCTCATTGCTGACATGCTCAAAAACCGGGTCTACCATCCCCACTTCAAGACTTTTTCTGACAAACCATTCCTGTTCAAAACGTCTGCAATTAATACTTGCAACATACGTGCCTGACTGAGGTATTATTTTAAGAAGTCCCTCCTTTTCAAGATTAACAATTGCCTCTCTTGCCGGTGTTCTTGAAACATTATACCTTACAGCTATCTTCTGTGCACTTATTGAATCCCCAGGTACAAGCTTGAAATTCATGATATCGTATTTTAATTTTTCGTATGTGTCTTCGTTTAATGATTTTTCCATAACCCTGCGGCCTTTCTTATACTATGAGCCTGCTTGTTATATATATTAAAGGTATTTTTTAAGTGTATTTCTTACAGCACCCTTTCCTGCTATCTCTTCAACAAACATCTCTTCTATTTTATCGCCAATTCCTGCTTCATATAAATTTATACCAAATATATTGGCATTTGACAATAAATTCTTAAGCTGTCCTGTATAAGATGATATGTCACCTATTTTTATACCTGATAAATGCTTCTTTAATTCATCTGCCATCGGATCTGGAGACAATTCGAAGCTTTCGCCATTATCATCAATTCCAAGAAGATATCTGCACCATCCTGCAATTGCCAATGGAATCGCTATTAATTCTTTGGCACTTCCGTCCTTTGCGACATATGACTTAATTGTTTCACCATATCGTATTCCTACCTTCTGTGAAGTATCTGTCGCTATTCTTTGCGGTGTATCAGGCATAAAAGGATTAGGTATTCTTACATTAAGAACTTCATCCACAAACTTCTGTGGTGAAATAATCTCCGGATTAATTACCACAGGCATTCCCTCAGATAACCCAATTCGTCTCACAAGCTCTGAAAGTTCCTTGTCTTTCATTTCATCAGCAATCAGATTATATCCTAATAAGCAGCCATATACTGCTAAGGCTGTGTGTAACGGATTAAGGCAGGTTGTTACTTTCATTCGCTCAACCTTATTAACTGTCTGTCTGTCAGTCATAAACACACCTGCTTTTTCAAGCTGAGGTCTGCCATTAGGGAACCTGTCTTCTATTACAAGATACTGTGGTCCTTCAGCATTTACAAATGGAGCAATATATGTCTTCTTAGATGTTATCACCGGACTCATATCCTCAACACCTGCTTCCTCTAATGCTTTAGCAACACTATCTGCTGGTCTTGGTGTAATTTTATCAATCATAGACCATGGAAATGATACAAGCTCTTCATTATTCACATAATCAACAAAATCATTACCAACAAATCCTTTTTTATTCCACTCAGTTACCATCTCGGTTATCGAATTTCTAAGTTTCTCTCCGTTATGTGAGCAGTTATCCATTGATACAACTGCAATCGGTGCCTTACAGGCTTTAAAACGTTCATACAAAAGTGCTGCTGTTACTGCCATTGCCGATGTTGCTTTTTCTGGTCCATTATCAATGTCTTCCCTGATAAAAGAGAAAAACTCTCCTTTAGAATCCTTCAACGCATAACCTTTTTCTGTAATAGTAAATGACACCATCTGAAGCCCAGGGTCAGCAAATATCTCCTTTAATCTTTCCCATTCCTTCTGCGAATATGATTGTGTCTTAATAGCTTCTGTAAGTGAACCAAGTACCTTTTTTTCTGTATTTCCATCCTCCTTCAATGTAACAGCCATAACAAGATTATCAAATGGCTTATATATTTTATCTACTACATCGAAGTCAAATGTTTCAACACATGTAATGCCTTTATCTGAAACTCCTTGTTCTAATAATGAATCTGCAATTCCACCAATGAATATCCTGAAAATATTGCCAATACCAAAATGTACCCATACAGGTGACTTTTTTGTATCCTCTGCAACCTTTTCAACATCATATGAAGGCAGCTTTATGCCAGCCTTTTCCCAATCTGTCGTATTCTTAATACCATTTATTGAAAGTTTCATAATATCCTCCATTATGTCATAAAAACCCAATGTTAATAATTACTTTGATGATTTATCAATAGCTTCCCATAAGCCATTAAGGTATGTTGCACCTAAAGCCCTGTCATATAAACCATAACCTGGCATAGCCACCTCATCCCATATCATTCTTCCATGGTCTGGTCTTATAATGCCGTCAAAACCTGTATCATATAATGTTTTCATAATCTTATACATATCCATAGAACCATCAGATGATAAATGTGCTGCTTCTTCAAAATCCCTAGGTGAATTATATTTAAGGTTTCTCACATGTGCAAATGGTATTCTTCCTCTGCACGCCTTGATAATCTCACAAATATCATTATTCTGGTTAGAGCCAAATGAACCCGTACAAAGTGTTATTCCGTTATATGGTTTATTTACAGCATCAAGAAGTTTTGTAACAGAATCCTTACCTGTCATAATTCTTGGAAGTCCAAATATAGGCCACGCAGGATCATCCGGATGAATCCCCATCTTTATATCATACTTCTCACATACCGGACCAATTGCTTCCAGAAAATATACCAGATTATTAAACAGCTTTTCTGCGTCAACATCTTTATACATTTCAAAAAGTTCTTTTAATCTGTCAAGACGCTCTGGTTCCCATCCTGGCATTACGAATCCATTAGACATCTTTGCAACTGATTCCTTCATATGCTCCGGATCAATCATATCAACTGTATCCTGATTATATGCAAGCACCGTTGAACCATCAGCTCTTTCTCTTGCAAGTTCTGATCGTGTCCAGTCAAATACAGGCATAAAATTGTAACATACCACATGAATATCCGCTTCTCCAAGAGCCTGCAGAGTCTTTATATAATTGTCAATGTGCTCATCTGCCTTAGCTGTGCCAATCTTAATATCATCTGACACATTAACAGATTCAATACCAGCGATTCCCAACCCGGCATCTTCAACAATCCTTTTAAGCTCCGCTATTTCCTCTGGAAGCCACCGCTCCCCAGCCTGCTTACCAAAAAGCGTTGTAATAACATTCTTTACGCCTGGAATCTGTCTGATCTGCTTAAGTGTTACACTGTCGTATCCTGGTCCATACCATCTCAATGTCATATCCATAACAAAAATCCTCCTTTTACATAACAACATTATTATTCTGTACCATATTTGCATAATTATTTGCTATGTGTATACTAACATGTCAGTTCTAACATGTCAATGTATTTTTTGAGTTTATTTTGTTATGTTTTTCAATTTATTTTGATATCTTTTCCTTCTGCTTCACCATATTGACATGCGTAATTCCCATCACCCTGTCATAAAACATCTGCCGTGTACTGCTGAACAGACATAATATGAAATCTATCGCAAAATATGCCGTAACCATAAGGCACAATAGACATACTGCTATACTGACAGAGAATCTCCAACCATCAGCCTTAAGTGCCACATGATAAAGATTATATGCATATACAGGAGAAGGCAGGCTTAAAACATACAGAATAAAATATCTTCCCATAAGCCTAAAAACATTCACTCTTCTGTGAGTATCAGCCTTAATATTCTCAGCTTCGTAATCAGCAGTCTTGTTATCAGCTTTCTTACTCTCTGCCCTCACTAGTCTTATATTAACAAGTGCCTTGCCTATAGTTCTTCCCTTGGTAATTACTGTAACTATTGTAAATGCTGTAACTATATATACCGCTATGGCAACCAGATATCTTACATCGTACACAGCATTCATAAACTTTTCTTTATCTATTGCAAAAAATATGGCAACCGGAGCCATTATCACAAGCATATCCAACGCCCATGCTATTATTCTTCTGAATTCCGACACAATCTGTCCTCTGTTGTAAGCAACTTCATCCATTCTGTCACGCTTTGGAAGCATGAAAACAACCGCCGGCATAACCCAGAAGCCCACCATTCCTCCAAGTGTGTTACATATCAGGTCGTCCACTTCAAAGAATCTGTATGGATAAGGATATATTCCATACAAGCCTGACAACTGCGTAAGCTCAAAAAACAGGCTGTAGCAGAATGACATTATAAGCACCTGCCACCATTTTCTCTTAAAATAGTATCTCAGATACACACCAAATGGCACTAACAGCAGAATATTGAAAGCAATCTGCCAGAAGTCACCACATTTGAACAGATTAATATATGTTGCCGGATTCGATAAAGTAACATTCGCAGTAGCAATGACTCTTCTTACCGCATCAAATGGCACTAACAGCATACATGCTGAATCCGGTGTCACTGAATCAATCGGAGGCAGCGGCAGCACTGTCATAAAATATGAGGTAATCATGTAGAATATAAATGTGTACACAACCCCTGTTCTTATTACAAGTATCGAGCCATATTTATGATATTCGTATATTATGTACGGCAGTGTGAAAAGCACGGCAAGAACCGGGAACACATAACACGCTGAAATTATCGGTTTTAAGTATATTTCCATGAATTATCTCCAGTCCACATTCTTGGCATTCATCGCTTTTTCTTTAAGTGTTGCCAGTCTCTTTATTGCTTCATTAAGTGTATCGTCCTGCTTTGCGAAATGAAATCTCACAAGATTATGCACATCTTCCCTGAAAAAGCTTGACCCCGGAACTGCCGCCACACCAACGAACTGTGTCATCCATTCGCAAAATTTCACATCATCTTTAACTCCGAATTCACTCACATCAACAAGCACATAATATGCCCCCTGTGGGTCTGTGTATTTTAATCCCAACTTCTTAAGACCGCCTACAAATACCTCTTTCATATGTGCATAATGTGCGGCAAGTTCATCATAATATCCATCACCAAACTCTAATCCCACAACTGCTGCCTCCATCAATGGTGCGGCTGCACCAACTGTAAGGAAATCATGTACCTTTTTAACTCTGTCGATTATCTGTGGGTTAGCAATAACATAACCTAATCTCCATCCTGTTATTGAGTATGTCTTAGACAGTGAATTGCACACAATTGTTCTTTCTCTCATGCCCTCAAGCGCCTGCATATAAATATGCTTATTAGGTGCATATACAATATGCTCATACACTTCATCTGTAACAACATATGCGTCATATTTCTTTGCAAGTTCAGCAATTGTCTGCATTTCCTCCATTGTGAACACCTTACCGCATGGGTTGGAAGGATTGCACAAAATTAATGCCTTAGCACCCTGCTTAAATGCATCTTCTAACTTTTCCTTATCAAAATGAAATTCTGGTGGAACTAATGGAACATATATCGGCTCTGCACCTGAAAGAATTGTATCTGCGCCATAATTCTCATAGAAAGGCGAGAATATTACGACTTTCTCTCCCGGATTAGTAATACTGAGCATTGTAGCCATCATTGCCTCAGTACTTCCGCATGTGACAACAATCTCTGTCTCAGGGTCAATCTTAACACCTGAAAAATGTTCATATTTCTTAGCAACTGCATCTCTGAAATTCTTAGCTCCCCATGTCAATGCATACTGATGAGGTCCTTCGCCTGCAACTCTTGCAAGCCTGTCTGTTATAGCCTTTGGTGGGTCAAAATCAGGAAATCCCTGCGATAAATTAACTGCACCATATTTATTAGCAACTCTTGTCATTCTTCTGATGACAGAGTCTGTAAAATTTGCTGATCTGTTACTTAACTCTTTCATGTAAATGTGTCCTCCTTATTCTATACGATATTTTAATTGTAGTTGATACTACATTGTTATTAATTTTTTTAATTCATCTGAAAAGAACTCTTTCTCTGTTTGAAACAAGTCTTTCTTTATTTCATAAAATAATTTATTATATGTACTCTCTCCCTCATATTTCTGCAGAATAAACATTATTTTCTGTGGTCTTGTACAATAATCTGTAATAGGATTATTCAATAATGTAGTTGGAATCGGGGCCTTGGTATTGTCCACAATCTGCGTTCCTTTTTTCTTTATCCTTGAATCATACCCGATTACTCCACATTCATTACCTGTAGCCATTTCAAAATCATTATCCCGCGTCACCAAATCTTTTGCGCCTATCTTATAACACTTGCTGTTTCGCAAATTCAACATCTGTTCCATAACAGCTGCTTTTGCATACATAGTATTTGAATCTCTTCTTGGTTTACAATCTTCTCTTTTTATTATTTGCTTTTCACAAGCCTCATAAAATGCTGTCGCACTCAATGTTTCGCTTTTAATTCCTGCCAGATGCATAAAATTATTTTTTCCATATCTTACTTCATAATAATCATATACATCTGACTTTTTTTCTCTAAATATAAATAATAAAGTAGTATCTGCATACTCTGAATACAATTTTGCACTTTTACACAATATCGTTAATAATTCTGTTGGACTCAGCATTCTTGTATTCTGTATTTTATACTTCATAATTCTCCTTAATGTAAAAGAGGAACCTTCCCATCGAAGGTTCCTCATTAACTCAAATCTTTAAAAACTGGTTTCATTATGGTGCTTTGCCACCAAAATCACAGGCTTCTCACCCGTCTGGCTTGATTATCCTCTATGCTTAAGAGTAAATGCAAAGTTTTTACGTTGCCAGTGCAACGGAAGCAAACACCTTATGCTTCATGTCCTGTCATCAGGAAGAGATTTCTCTCTTGGTACTATTATTATACTCAGAGTTTGGAAAATTATCAACTTGTTTTTTACAATTTTTATTATTTTTATCAAATAATATCACTGTTCACAAAATTCTCACAAACTTTCCAACTCATTTTCACATTTCCCATTTAATATTAACAATGTCGAAAGACAACAGACAAACTTTTTCATAAAAAAGATGGCTGTCTAATCTCCCAATACAGCAGTCATCGGATGTTTGAAAAACATTTTTCCCCCTCATAAAGAGAGCCGGGATATACGAACTTCAACCCCATTGTCAGTCCGTATATCCTGGCTCTCTTATTTAATCTGCTATATATTCTTTCAGTTTTTTCTCACTATCTAATCTGCACGCAACAATAGTAGACATTATCATGTATTTTACCACACCTTTTGCAATATGCTCCTCGTAGCGGCATTTCATATTGACAGGATATCCCGATACAAGAAAATGTATCTGGTACTTATCCTGATTTCTTGATATAAATGCACTTACATACAGCCCATTAAGCACTGCCGTAACTATTTCATCATCAGTAACAGGAATGTTTATCTTATAACCTGGTGATGAAAATGAGACTGCTCCGTCTCTGTTATGGAATCTTCCATCTGCAATCTCTGCTATTGAATATCCGCCAACATGATTCATCATTGCACCAAGCACTGACATTTCAAGGTCATTCTCAATTATATAATTGTAACAATCTGTTGGAGTATTAAACATTTTCCTTCTCCATCTCTTCATTAATAGTGTCTTCTGAGGCTGCCATTGCTGCAAGAGTCTTCGTCAGAAGTTCATCAAGTCCCCAGCCAAGCTGCTCTGCTCCACGCTCAATTACCTCTCTTGAACATCCCGCAGCAAAGCCCTTGCTCTTATATTTCTTCTTTAATGACTTAAGCTCCATGTCCTTAGTACTCTTTGATGGACGCATAAGTGCTGCTGCCCATATAAGTCCTGTAAGCTCGTCCGCTGCAAAAAGCACTTTTTCCATCTCATGCTCAGGTGCAACATCAACTGTAATTCCATAGCCATGAGAAACTACTCCATGAATTATATCCTCTGATACGCCGCCCTCTCTTAAAAGTTCTGGTGCTTTGATACAATGCTGTTTAGGATAAAGCTCAAAATCAATATCATGAAGAAGCCCTACAATTCCCCAGTACTCTGCATCTTCTCCATAACCAAGTTCATTAGCATACCATTTCATAACAGCTTCAACTGTTAATGCATGCTGGATGTGAAAAGGGTCTATATTGTACTTTTTAAGTAATTCAAATGCATCATTTCTTGAAATATGTTCCATTGTTAGTTCCTCCAATATTGCTGTTAGTTAATTACTATATTTCGTAATCCATGCATGACCTTACTGCTGTGTAAGGTCTTACCTCGCTGTCTGCAACTGCCACATGCTTAGGATGTACGGCATAACCCTTTAAACTTTCCACGCTGTCAAATGTTGTGTCTAACATTACATCTGCTGTAGAACTTGGAAGACACTCTGTTCTTACTTTTACCTCTATAAGCCCCGGAATCTGTCCTGCAAGACCTTCGAGTCCTTCCTTAATACCTGCCTTAACCTGCTCTTTTTCTTCTCCTGCAAGCTCGTCCTTTAATTTCCATAAAATAACATGCTTTACCATAATAATTGCTCCTTAAATTAACATTTATAAATAATTTATTACTTTATCCCCTCATTGTAAATAAAAAGTCGTCAAAATGATGACTTTTATCCATAAAAATTTCATCATTTTAACGACTTTATTCATATAAAAATATTTCTTACTTAAATCAAATAGCTTCCAAAGCCTGTGCAATATCCGCAATCAGATCCTTCTTATCCTCAAGACCACATGAGATACGTATAAGTCCTGCTGGAATTCCAGCGGCTTTAAGCTGCTCATCATTCATCTGTCTGTGTGTTGATGTTGCAGGGTTAAGGCAGCATGTTCTCGCATCTGCTACATGAGTTTCGATAGCTGCAAGCTTCAGATTCTTCATAAACTTCTCTGCAGCCTCTCTTCCACCCTTTAACTCGAATGAAACTACTCCGCAGCCGCCATCTGGCATGTACTTCTTAGCTGTCTCATAGTACTTGTTAGAAAGAAGTCCCGGATAATTAACAAATTCAACCTTATCCTGCTTCTCAAGAAATTCTGCAACAGCCTGTCCGTTTTCAACATGTCTTGGCATACGCACATGAAGTGATTCAAGACCGAGATTTAAGATAAATGCATTCTGTGGAGACTGTATACAGCCTAAATCTCTCATAAGCTGCGAAGTACATTTTGTTATAAATGCGCCTTCTTTACCGAACTTCTCGGCATATGTAATTCCATGATATGATTCATCAGGTGTGCAGAGTCCAGGGAACTTGTCTGCATGTGCCATCCAGTCAAACTTTCCGCTGTCTACAATAGCTCCACCGACTGCTGCTCCATGTCCGTCCATATATTTAGTTGTTGAATGTGTTACAATATCTGCTCCCCATTCAATTGGTCTGCAATTAACTGGTGTTGGGAATGTATTATCGACGATAAGTGGTACACCGTGTGCATGTGCTGCATTTGCAAACTTCTCAATATCTAATACTGTAAGTGCAGGATTGGCAATTGTCTCACCAAATACTGCTCTTGTGTTGTCCTTGAACGCTGCATTAAGTTCTTCCTCTGTGCAGTCAGGGTCAACAAATGTTGCTTCAATTCCCATCTTCTTCAAAGTAACATCAATAAGGTTAAATGTTCCTCCATATATAGAAGATGATGCTACTATATGGCTTCCAGCTTCGCAAATATTAAATAAAGCGAAGAAATTAGCTGCCTGTCCTGATGAAGTAAGCATTGCTGCACTTCCACCTTCAAGGGCTGCAATCTTAGCTGCCACATAATCATTAGTTGGATTCTGAAGTCTTGTGTAGAAATATCCACTTGCTTCAAGGTCAAAAAGTTTTCCCATATCCTCACTTGTATCATACTTAAATGTAGTAGACTGGATTATAGGAATCTGTCTTGGTTCACCATTTCCAGGAGTATAGCCTGCCTGGACGCATTTTGTGTTAATTGAATAATTATCCATATTTCCCTCCGGCTTTATATGTTTACATGACATGAATTATATCACAAACGCAAAGCATATAACAGCACATTTTAATAATCAGGCTACAAAATCAGGCTACACATTTATTAACATAATGTGTTATGATATCAATTATGCTATTATCAGTTTTTAATAATATTGTATAATAATTAAGAGGTTTTATTATGAATAATCAGTCAGCGACTATGAACACAAAAGATAATCCGCTTGGATATAAAAAAGAATCCACTCTGCTTGTTGGTTTTGCAATTCCATGCATTATTTCAATGCTTGTGACAGCGCTTTACAATATTGTCGACCAGATATTTATCGGTCAGGGAATCGGCATGCTTGGAAATGCTGCGACTAATATTGCATTTCCACTTTCAACAACATGTACAGCTATATCGCTTCTTCTCGGTATAGGAAGTGCGACTAATTTCTCGCTGTATCTTGGTGCCGGTGAAAAGAACGAATCTGAAAAATATGCCGGCAATGGTATTGTGCTTATGGCATTGTTTGGAATATTTCTGTTCCTTGTAACCACTATATTCTTAACACCTATGCTTAAATTCTTTGGTGCAACTAATGATGTACTTCCTTATGCAAAGGCATATACAAGAATCACTGCGTTTGGCTTCCCATTCTTAATTGCAAACACTGGTATGAGCAAGCTTATTCTCGCAGATGGAAGCCCACGATATTCCATGATATCTATGCTTGCTGGTGCCATAGTAAATACTATTCTTGACCCATTGTTTATCTTTGTCTTTAACATGGGAATGACTGGTGCTGCTCTTGCAACAATTACAGGCCAGATAATTTCATTTTCAATCAGTCTGCGTTATATGTTTCATTTTAAGACAATAAAACTTAGCAGGGAAAGTTTTATTGTATCTGCTGCCCACTGTAAGAAAATATTTATTCTTGGAGCAAGTGCCTGCTTTAATCAGATTGCAATGACCGTTGTACAGATTGTTATGAACAATACGCTGTCACACTACGGCGCACAATCAATATACGGTGGAGACATTCCTCTTGCCTGCGCCGGAATTATAACTAAAGTTAATATGATTTTCATGTCATTTGTTATCGGAATATCTCAGGGAACACACACGACCTGATAATGGAAAATTGCACGATGG
>OHAQ01001788.1_pt1 | contig 16299 bp, 9 predicted proteins | sample 1577111 | NCBI WGS metagenome assembly OHAQ01 (sample SAMEA3541549, study PRJEB24748) | human gut metagenome | biome: human gut; feature: human-associated habitat; material: faeces | place: China | collected 2012 | reverse complement strand
TTGAACTTAGAAATCATTAAATAAGTCTCTATTACCACCTATACGCAAAACATCATAGTATCCTCATTATAAACTAAATAACATTTATCTAAGTGATGACCAAAAATTTGTCAACACTCTCGTCACACTTGTCATCACACTCTGTATCCCTTTCCAATAAAGGGATACAGAGTGATTGGTGACGAGTGATGACAAAATGTATAAAACTCTAAAACAGGAACTCCTTTCCCAAAAAGACAGACAAGGCATCCCGTCTGCCCCATTAAGGCAATTCATACGATGCCGTCCTACCGCAAAATTCCCCCTGCGGCATAGGTACTTCTATCGTTTCACCGTTATAAGTAAGCGTTATTTTCTTCAAAGCCGCATTCATGCAGGCATCCGTCACTGTAAAGACGGACTTTCCTGCCACCGTCTTTATCATTACAGTACAAGGTTCAGAAGCTGTAAGCGACACACCGCCGGCCTGCAGGCCATGGTTGCCCGGATAGAACACCGCCTGCAACAGTTTTTTGTCTGCCGACTGCACCGCCTGTACCAAAGAGTCATTCCTCAGCACACGGAAAGGCAACCGGGCGGACGGAGTGCCCTTTCCCGTATACACGGTATAGCCATAGGTATCATCCACGGGCGCTTGTCCGTGGTCAATCCACAAACGGAGAATTTTCACGCTATCCGGCAGATTCTTCTTACCGGCATTTGTTTTGTTGTGTAGCACCCAGTTCGCAGGACGCGTTTCGCAGGCTACGAACGCTTTCCGGCTGTATTCAGGAAGAACGCGGTAAGCAAATTGCCCCTCCTGCACCAGCCAGGGTGTGTTCTTGCCTGAGATTTTCCAGGTATGCACGCCGGCTGAAAGAGCCGTTTTCTTTCCTTTCTCTAATAAACAGACATCATTCAGCAAGGCCGTCTGGTCGATAGTGGTACGGATGTGTCCCGGCTGTCCGGACTGCCTGTTCGTTACACCCGCTCCCAAGGCAACCATATAGTCTCCCTGAATAAAATAAGATTTATAAGCCTTTACGCCATAAAGCACCTCGTTACAGCCGGCACTGCTGCCCCGGTCGTTCACACCCTCTTTCTCCGAAGCATTCATTTTCTCGAAAATATATCCCGCCACTACATCGCCGCTACCGTCCGTGGCTGCTGCCGCATAATTATGCTTACTGCAATAGCCGCGCCAGTTAACTACCGGTTCCAGGCGCTCCATGCCTTCGCGTGCGGTTACTCCGGGAGATGCCGTTACGTCCCAGCCACCCATGATGGAGCGATATTCGTTGCCGCTACGCTGAAACAAAGTCATACCGTCCGTAGGGTAGAAATTATAGGCATCGGCAAAGTTGGGCGCACTCTCCAAGCCGTCACAACGCACGGAAGCCATATTCACCATTATGTGGCAGTCGGGGGTTTTCTTTATCAAATCATCGTTATTAAAGAACCAGCGGGTTCCGGAATACATACCCGGAGCGTACCCCGCCATCCGGATATGCTTTTCTTTCACTTCTTTCCATAACTGCCGTAACTCCGCCTGCTCGGTTTCCGTAAAAGCATCCATCCAGTCCGTCAGCACTTTATTCAGCATCTTTGCGTAAGGAATCTCTTTTTCGGCAGCGGTATAGACATACGAGCCACGGTCCAGACAAGGCAAGGTAAATCCTTTATAGTAGTACCAGTTTCCACCGCGCAGAAAGTTCAGGATAGCTTGGGCATTCTCCCTGCTCAGGCGCTCCGCCCACGGTGTCCCTTTCAGCATACCCAGCATATTCAAGGCATTGAAGGTTCCGTCTATGGGATATCCCCAAATCAGGCATTGCTTGCCATGTCCCCACCCTGCACCGTCGGCAGTAAAACCTTCGGTCCAGAAAGAATCGTGCAGAGTAAGCTGGGAAGTCACGCTGATACCTCTCCGGCAAACTTCTGCCAATACATCCACCATAGGCACCGAACTGTACATTGCAGCTACGGGCAATAGCGAACGGTATGCCAACGCGTTGCCGCCCACCCACCATACATGATTGCGGAAACGTTCTATCGAAACAACGTTCTTGTCGGTTTCATCATGACGCAACGGCTGCGTATAGGCTTGCAGCCCCAATACCTTCAGCATATCGCAAGCGGCCTCCAGCAAAGGAGTTGCACCGCCGCGTTCGGCAAGTTCCATTTTATCCAGCCAGGCGAAATATATGTTTACCGCAGCCGTAGGAATGGCAAAGCAGGAAGCGTGAAAACGGGAAACGGCGTTCGAGCGTCCGGCTTCCAGCATGCCGTAGTGCACCACCGCTTTCAGCACTTTGTCGCTCAACGACTCGTCTGCCGTCAGCGTACCGCGGCGGTATGCATCGGCAATGCAGCACAAGCGGTCAAGAGCGTTTCCGATGAAAATACCCACCCGGTCATCGGCTGTTGTATGAAAGCCCTTCCGATAAGCATTGCTACGTTCGAACTCAGCTTCCAAAGCGTCCATATCCGAGAATGTCCCCTCCGGCGTAAGCAACTCCAGACACCTGGCGGGCGGCACGGACATGTTCACCTTAGACAGCCTGTAAGGATGCTCATGAAAATAGACACGCAATTTCTTCATAGCCTCCAATTTTGCACTATCGGTGCAGAGGCGCGCTTCGCGGTAATAGCGGTGATAGTTATCGAAAGCAAACTTAACTTCCCGCTCTTGGGCAGAGACAGCCAATGCCGGCAAGCATAGGCAACAAAATAAAACAAGTCTCTTTATCATAGTCAGCCAATACATTATAATATTAATTAAAGGATACCACATTTTCCAGAGGATAAAGTTACGGAGATTTATCGTATAGCAAATGATTTTTACCGGGAATTTACCGTGCAGCGGGCAAATACATGGTTGCAAACAGTATATGCAATCGTTTGCACAAACTTATAACCCGATATGTATCAACAGAAAAGTTTTATTAGACGCATTCCGCTATTTTTGCAGCAGGATAAATAAGAAGCCCGGCTACGGTCTTCGTATATCTTCCTATTTTTATTACCTTTGGCTGAAAATTGAAATCATACTGATGAACAAACCGCAGATAACCATTAAAGATATTGCCCGGGCATTGAATGTCTCGCCGTCCACCGTGTCGAGAGCGCTCAAGGATAATCCGGACATCAGCCGGGAAACCCGTGACCTCATCCATGCCTACGCCCGCGAACATAACTACAAACCCAATGTGCTTGCCGTGAACCTCCGTTCGAGCCGTAGCAATACGATTGGCGTGATTGTGCCCCAACTGGTGCATCATTTCTTCTCGTGCGTGCTGAGCGGCATCGAGACAGCGGCGGCCAAAGCCGGCTACAACATAATCGTGGCTCAAAGCAACGAGTCCTACGAACAGGAAGTCAAAATTGTCCACTCTTTCCTTGCCGCCCGCGTTTGCGGCGTCATAGCCTCCCTTGCCAAAAACACGGAGCAATACGACCACTACCAGGAGCTGCTGAACAACGACATACCGATTGTGTTTTACGACCGCATCTGTACGGAGCTGAAAACGGAACGGGTGGTTGTGGACGACTATGCCGGCTCGTTTGCCGCCGTAGAGTACATGATTCAGACCGGATGCAAACGCATCTTCTTCTACGGCGCATCTCCGCATCTGGAGATTACCAAAAACCGGCGGAACGGCTATCTGGATGCCATGAAGAAATACAAAGTGCCGGTGGACGACAGCATGATAAAGCTGTGCGACAACCGTGAACGCGCCATTGCCATAACGCCCGACCTGCTGGAGAGTGACAACCGTCCCGATGGTTTCTTTGCGATTAATGACGAAACGGCGGCAGGTATATTGTATGCCTGCAAGCTGGTGGGACTGAAAGTGCCGGACGAGGTTTCCATCTGCGGTTTCACCGACGGAGCCATCGCCCAAAGCACCGACCCGAAACTGACCACCGTGGAGCAGCACGGAGAAGAAGTGGGCAAAAGCGCATTCGGCATCCTTACAGACAAGCTGAACGGGCACGAGGGAAAAAGCACCAACAAGATTGTGCGGACAAACCTGGTGGTAAGGGGAACGACCAAATAAAAACACAACCGAATTCATCTATAAACTAATATCATAAAAAACAAGAGAGCAATGAAAGTAAAACCCGATTTAAGTTTCTGGAAACTATGGAATATCAGCTTCGGTTTCTTCGGCGTACAGATTGCGTATGCCTTGCAAAGCGCGAACATCAGCCGTATATTCTCTACTTTAGGAGCCGACCCGCACAGTTTGAGCTATTTCTGGATATTACCGCCGCTGGCAGGTATCATCGTGCAGCCCATCGTAGGAGCTGCCAGCGACAGGACATGGACACGGTTCGGACGTCGCATTCCCTACCTGTTCATCGGCTCGCTGGTTGCGGTACTCGTCATGTGCCTGCTGCCCAATGCCGGCAGCTTCGGTATGGCGGTGAGCACGGCCATGATTTTCGGTCTGGTATCGCTGATGTTTCTGGATACTTCCATTAATATGGCAATGCAGCCGTTCAAGATGATGGTAGGCGATATGGTGAACGAGAAACAGAAAGGACTTGCCTATTCCATCCAGAGTTTCTTATGCAATGCCGGCAGCCTGGTGGGCTATCTGTTCCCGTTCATATTTGCGTGGGTGGGTATCAGCAATACGGCGCCCCAGGGGGTAATTCCCGATTCCGTAATCTACTCGTTCTATATCGGGGCCGCCATTCTGATATTCTGCGTTATCTATACAACGGTCAAAGTCAAAGAAATGCCGCCCGCAGAATATGCCCAATATCACGGTATCACGGAAGAGCAGGAACATGAGAAAATCAATATGCTGAAGCTGCTGGTAAAAGCCCCGAAAGCCTTTTGGACGGTAGGGCTGGTGCAGTTCTTCTGCTGGTTCGCCTTTATGTTCATGTGGACATACACCAACGGAAGCATCGCTGCAAATGTATTTGACGCTCCCACCGTTGAAAATACGGTAAACGGAATCACAAAAATAGTTCTCGACACCAAGAGCCTGCAATATCAGGAAGCTGCCAACTGGGTAGGCGTGCTGTTTGCCGTACAGGCTATCGGTTCCGTACTTTGGGCAATCTGCATTCCCATGTTCAAAGACCGCCGCTTCATTTACGCGCTGAGCCTCGTGCTGGGCGGTATCGGATTTATATCCACCTATTTCGTACACAGCCCGTATGTGCTGTTCGTATCTTTCCTGCTGATAGGCTGCGCATGGGCCGCCATGCTGGCGTTGCCTTTCACCATCCTGACCAACGCCTTGTCCGGCGGACACATGGGTACGTATCTCGGGCTGTTTAACGGAACCATCTGTATTCCGCAAATCGTAGCAGCGGCGTTAGGCGGAAGTATTCTGGCACTGTTTACGCCGGAAGGGATGCTTCCCCCTGAAATAAACATGCTGGTAACGGCGGGTGTGATGCTCATTATCGGAGCTGCCTGCGTATATTTGATAAAAGAGACCAAAGGAGAAAGGGCGTAAACAACTCCTCTCCTCACCGATGAATATATGCTTCCTCACCGGCAAGAGGGTGTAAAATACACTTGATGATTTCTTTTAGGCACGGATTACGCGGATTGACACGGATTTATTTTATCTCTTTTCCGTGAAATCCGCGTAATCCGTGCCTAAAAAGAAATAAATAGCAAACGAATTTTAGTTTTGGCACATTCTTCTTTTTTCCGCATCCTATTTGTTTATCCGTTTATTTGTCTATCTTTACACCGATAACACAGAAAAAGAGCGCCATGAAGAAATACCTTAAAACCGATGAATGGAATATTATAGAAGATAGTTTTCAAGCCGACCGCATGCGGTGGTCGGAAAGCATATTCAGTCTTGGGAACGGCCGTTTCGGACAACGGGGACATTTTGAAGAGCCATACAGCAGCGACAGCTATCGCGGCGCATTCGTGGCAGGTATCACCTTTCTGGACAAAACGCGTGTAGGCTGGTGGAAGAACGGTTTTCCGCAATTCTACACACGCATCCCCAATGCTCCGGACTGGAGCAGTATCAGCCTGCGCCTCATCGACGAGGAACTGGACCTGGCACAATGGGATGTGGACAGTTTCAACAGACGCCTCGACATGAAAGCGGGTATTTCTTATCGGGACGCAGAAGTAACCTCTCCGCGGGGAAACAAACTCCGCCTGCACGTGGAACATATCGCCAATATGGCTCACCCCAATCTCTGCCTTATAAAGTACAGCGTTACGTCCGTCAACTATACAGGCAAGGTTTCACTTGTGCCTATCCTTGACGGAGACACCGCGAACCCGGTCAGGCATCCGGATGAAAAGATATGGAATATCCTGCGTTCCGGCACCACCAGCGATTGCGCCTATCTGTGGACGCAGACCAGGCGGGAGGATGCGCAGATATGCTATGCCATGACCTACCGGTTCTTCAAGAACAATAAAGAGACTTTTGCCAACCCGATACGGATAGAAAAAGAAAAACAGGCCGGATTCAGCGTAGGCACTGAAGTGAAGCCGGGAGATACCGTGACGCTCGTCAAATACATTGCCATAGCATCGTCCCTTTATTATGAACGGCAGGATTTGATAGAAGCCTCCGTAGCAGAAGCCCGCAACGCCCAAAGTACAGGTTGGGATGCTCTGGAACAGGAGCACCGGAATGCCTGGCAGGAGATATGGGACGAAACCGATGTCAGTATCGAAGGCGACCCGGAAGCCCAGCAAGGCATACGCTACAACATCTTCCAGCTCTACCAGACATACCGGGGAGACGACCCCCGCCTGAATATCGGCCCCAAAGGTTTCACCGGCGAGAAGTACGGCGGAAATACTTACTGGAATACCGAATTGTGCTGCGTACCTTTCTTCCTGCTTTCCACCCCGAAGAAGATTGCCGAAAACCTGCTGATATACCGCTATAAGCAACTGCCCAAAGCCATTGAGAATGCCCGTAAGCTGGGATTCGACCATGGAGCCGCCCTCTTCCCGCAGGTCACCAGCAACGGAGAAGAGTGCCACAGCGAATGGGAGATTACTTTTGAAGAGGTTCACCGGAACAATATGATTGTCTATGCCATTCTGCAACATGCCACACTTACGGGTACGCTGGACTACATCGCCCATTACGGATTGGAAGTAATGATAGCCGTCAGCCGCTTCTGGAGCCAACGGGTGTCTTTCTCGCAACCCAAGCAGAAATACGTCATTCTGGGAGTTACCGGACCCGATGAATACGAAAACAACGTAAACAATAACTGGTATACCAACTACTCCTGCATGCGTTGCCTCGAAACCACTCTCAGTTTTCTTGAAATCATTGCCCGGCAATATCCCGATGAATATGCCCGCATATGCAGCATCACCAACCTGAATTATACGGAAGAGAGTGAACGCTGGCGGGACATTATCGAACGGATGTACCTGCCGGAAGATCCGGAACGCGGTGTCTTCGTCCAAAACGACGGCTATATGGACAAGGTTCTGCAAAGCACCGACGCCATTCCCGCCGGCGAACGCCCCATCAACCAGTATTGGTCGTGGGACCGTATCCTGCGTTCGTGCTACATCAAGCAGAGTGATGTCCTGCTCGGCCTGTACCTCTATTATTTCAACTTCGACCGGGAGACCATCCGCCGCAACTTCGAATTCTACGAACCGATGACCGTACACGAGTCTTCCCTCTCCCCGCACATCCACTCCATTCTTGCCGCACGCATCGGGAAAGTGGAAAAGGCATACCAACTATTCTTACACGCTACCCGCCTCGACCTGGACGACTACAACAATGAAGGAGACCAGGGGCTGCATATAACCAGTATGCCGGGCAGTTGGCTGGCTGTTGTACGCGGATTCGCAGGATTGCAGATACAAGGCGGCACGCTTAAGATTGAACCGGTCATACCGGCGAAATGGAGCGGCTATTCGTTCAAAGTGAATTACTTGGGCAATACGCTGCATATACAGGTAGGCAAAGAAATAAAAATCAGCCTGACCGCAGGAAAACAATTGAACATACAGGTATATCAAAACGTTTATGAATTAAAACAAGGGTTGGATTTGACTGTCAACCGCAAAGACTTGTCTTAATCAAAAACAAATGAAGAAAATGTATCTGTTCGCCCTGACGGTGACACTTATCGTCACGTCCTGCGGGCAAAAGAAAGGGGAAGATATCCCCCTCGTGCGACCTGTGAAAACCGCCACCGTAAATTCACAGTCGGTAATACTCAAAGACTTTTCCGGCATGGTGGAAGCGGTGGAATATGTGAAACTGGCATTTCGTGTCAGCGGACAAATCATCGACCTTCCGGTAGTGGAAGGACAAAGGGTCAGGAAAGGGCAACTGATTGCCGCCATCGACCCGCGGGATATTTCCCTGCAATATGCCGCCGACAAGGCTGCCTATGAAACCGCTGCCGCCCAGGTGGAGCGCAACAAACGGCTGCTGGGCCGCCAAGCCATCTCCCTGCAGGAGTATGAAATAAGCGTAGCCAATTACCAGAAAGCCAAATCGGCCTACGAGCTGTCCACCAACAATATGCGCGATACGAAACTGCTCGCCCCCTTCGACGGCTCTATCGAAAAGCGCCTGGTAGAGAACTATCAGCGCGTCAATTCGGGAGAAGGGATTGTGCGGCTGGTAAATACGCAGAAACTGCGCATAAAATTTACCGTACCCGATGATTACCTGTACCTGCTTCGTGCCAAAGACGCCACATTCAAGGTGGAGTTCGATACGTACAAAGGCAATATATTCAATGCCAGGCTGGAAGAGTATCTTGACATATCGACCGACGGTACGGGTATTCCGGTTACCATCACCATCGACGACCCCGCCTTCGACCGTGCCGTATACGATGTGAAACCCGGATTTACCTGCAACATCCGCCTCGCTTCGGACATCGCTCCCTTTATAGAAGAAAAACTGATGAATGTACCGCTGAGCGCCGTATTCGGTGACAGCGAAAACAAGAATACCTACGTATGGGTGGTGAAAGACAACAGGGTAAGCCGCCGCGAAGTAACCGTGTATTCGCCGACCGGTGAAGCCAATCTTCTAATCTCCAAAGGACTGAAACCGGATGAAACCGTTGTCATTGCCGGAGTGTACCAACTGGTAGAGGGACAGAGGGTAAAAGAGGTGGAATAACCGCTTTCCCTCTATCACTTCATAACTTTATCATCCTATCACCTTTTATATATGAACTTAGCCAAATATTCATTAGATAATACAAAGATTATCTATTTCTTCCTTGCCGTGCTGCTCATCGGCGGCGTATTCTCATTCGGCCGTTTGGGGAAGAAAGAAGATGCACCCTTTGTCATCAAGACAGCGGTCATCATGACACGCTATCCCGGAGCCGAGCCTGCCGAAGTGGAACGGCTCATTACCGAACCCATCTCCCGCGAAATACAGAGCATGAGCGGAGTGTACAAGATTAAATCGGAATCCATGTACGGACTTTCCAAAATTACGTTCGAGCTACAGCCGTCGCTTTCCGCAGCATCTATCCCGCAGAAGTGGGACGAACTGCGCCGGAAGGTTCTCAACATACAGCCCCAACTTCCGGCAGGAGCTTCCGTACCGACGGTATCGGACGACTTCGGCGATGTATTCGGCATTTATTACGGACTGGTCGGCGACGACGGCTTCTCTTACGAAGAAATGCGCAACTGGGCGGAGCGTATCAAGACGCAGGTTATCACTGCCGAAGGGGTTATGAAAGTAGCCCTGTTCGGCACACAGACGGAAGTAATCAATATCTTTATCTCCGTAAACAAACTGGCGGGGATGGGCATCGACCCCAAACAACTGGCAGGCTTGCTGCAATCGCAGAACCAGATTATCAATACGGGTGAAATCGGTGCAGGCGAACAGCAGTTGCGCATTGTGGCCAACGGTACTTATACCACCGTCAACGACATCCGCAACCAGACAATCACCACCCCCGGCGGACAGGTCAAACTGGGCGATATAGCCGTCGTTGAAAAGGGATACATGGAGCCGCCCGGCACCATCATGCACGTAAACGGAAAACGGGCCATCGGCATCGGAGTCTCCACCGACCCGCAGAAGGATGTGGTAAAAACCGGTGAGTTGGTAGACAAGAAGCTCGCCGAACTCTTGCCTCTCATCCCCGTAGGGTTGGAACTGGAAAGCCTTTACCCCGAAAACGTCATTGCCAAAGAAGCGAACAACGGGTTTATTATCAACCTGATAGAATCCATTCTGATTGTAATCGTCATCATCATGCTGGTAATGGGGATGCGCGCCGGCGTACTCATCGGCTCTTCTCTGATATTTTCCATTGGCGGCACACTGCTCATCATGTCGTTCCTGGGAGTGGGCCTGAACCGTACCTCGCTGGCAGGCTTTATCATCGCCATGGGAATGCTGGTGGATAACGCCATTGTGGTAACCGACAATGCACAGATTGCCATAGCCCGCGGCGTGAACAGACGGAAAGCGCTGATAGACGGCGCCACCGGTCCGCAATGGGGATTGCTGGGAGCAACCTTCATAGCCGTCTGCTCGTTCCTGCCGCTTTATCTTGCACCGTCTTCCGTTGCCGAAATTGTAAAGCCGCTATTTATCGTACTGGCTATCTCACTGGGGCTGAGCTGGGTACTGGCATTGACGCAAACCACCACCTTCGGCAATTTCATACTGAAAGCCCAAACCGGCAACAGCGACAAAGACCCTTACGACAAGCCTTTCTACCATAAATTCGCATCCATCCTCAGCCTGCTGATACGCAAGAAAACGCTCACATTGGGAAGCATGGTCGTATTGTTCATCCTCTCCCTCGTCATCATGGGACTGATGCCGCAAAACTTCTTCCCTTCACTGGACAAGCCCTATTTCCGCGCCGATGTATTCTATCCCGACGGATACGGCATCCGCGATGTAGAGAAGGAAATGAAGAAAGTGGAAGCCCACCTGCTGGCACAGCCGGAAGTGAAACGGGTTTCCGTCACCTTCGGCAGCACCCCGCTGCGCTACTATCTGGCATCCACTTCCGTAGGTCCAAAACCCAACTTCGCCAACCTGCTGGTAGAAGTGACAGACAGCAAATACACCAAAGAATATGAAGAGAAGCTGGACAGCTATATGAAGGAGAATTATCCCAATGCCATCACCCGAACCACGCTCTTCAAACTCTCGCCTGCCGTAGACGCCGCCATCGAGATAGGCTTTATCGGCAATAGCACAGATACGCTGGTGGCGCTGACCAACCGGGTTTTAGAGATAATGCACCGCGACAAAGACCTTATCAATGTGCGCAACTCCTGGGGTAACAAGATTCCTGTCTGGAAACCCGTATACAGCCAGGAGCGTGCGCAACCGTTAGGCATATCCCGCCAAAGCATGGCGCAGAGCATACAAATAGGGACAAACGGAATGACGCTGGGTGAATACCGCCAGGGCGACCAAGTGCTTCCTATCCTACTGAAAGACAACACAATCGGCGCGTTCCGCATTAACGACCTGCGCACGCTACCCGTATTCGGTACTACGCGCGAAACCACCACGCTGGAGCAAGTGGTCAGTAAGTTCGACTACCAGTACAAGTTCTCCAACGTGAAGGACTACAACCGCCAGATGGTTATGATGGCGCAAGCCGACCCCCGCCGGGGCGTAAATGCCATTGCCGCCTTTAACCGTGTGTGGGAGCAGGTGCAGAAAGAAATCGATGTTCCCGAAGGATATGCCATGAAATACTTCGGCGAACAGGAAAGCCAGGCCGAATCCAATGCCGCACTGGCAGCCAACATGCCGCTGACGTTTTTCCTGATGTTCGTCACCCTGCTGTTCCTGTTCAAGACCTACCGCAAACCCATCGTCATCTTGCTGATGCTTCCGCTTATCTTTATCGGCATCGTACTGGGACTGTTGCTGTTGGGCAAGACATTCGACTTTTTCGCCATCCTGGGACTGTTGGGACTGATTGGAATGAACATCAAGAACGCCATTGTCCTCGTAGACCAGATTGATACGGAAACGGCCGCCGGAAAGGCACCGCGTGAAGCGGTTATCAGCGCAACGACCACCCGCATTGTTCCCGTAGCCATGGCATCGGGCACAACTATCCTGGGTATGCTGCCGTTACTGTTCGACGCCATGTTCGGCGGTATGGCGGCCACTATCATGGGCGGCCTGCTGGTAGCTTCGATACTCACCCTGTTTGTATTGCCCGTGGCTTACTGTGCGATACACCGGATAAAAGGATAGAGGGATTGCGACTCGGCTATTTACGATTTAATGATTTGACTATTTACGATTTGAATGATGAGAAAGATTATATTTATATTGTCAGTAATCAGCTTCGGTATAAGTGCCGCGGCACAAGAAAGCTATCTCAGCCGCGAGGCTTATCGGGACAAAGTGGAAGCATACAGCCAACTGCTGAAACAGCAACGCCTGAAAGCTACGGCAAGCACCGAAGCCCGCAAGATAGCACAGACTGGCTTCCTGCCCAAAATAGACATTACTGCCGAAGGAACTGCCAATCTGAGCCATCTGGATGCCTGGAACAGTCCGGCGGGACAGTACCGTCCTTACACCTATCAGGCATTGGCAACACTGGGACAGCCTCTTTACACAGGCGGTTCGCTCATGGCCCGGAAAAAGATTGCCAAAGCCGATGAAGAGCTGGACAAACTTGCCACAGAGCTGACCCTCGACCAGATACACTATCAGAGCGATGCGGTTTACTGGAATGCCTCGGCCGCATTGGCAACACTCAAAGCCGCCGCACGTTTTGAAGGGATTGTCAGCCAACAGTACAACATCATTCAAGACAGGTTTAATGACGGAGCTATCAGCCGTACGGATTTACTGATGATTTCCACCCGTAAAAAAGAAGCCGAATTGCAGTATATCAAAGCCCGCCAGAACTATACCCTTGCCTTGCAGCAACTCAATATCCTGATGGGAGTGAAACCGGATGCCGCGGTAGACAGTCTTTGTGAAATCGGCATGCACTGTCCGCCCGTCGATTTACTGAGTCTTGACGAAGTATTGTCCCGCCGTGCGGACTATGCCGGAACCCATGTCAGTATCGCCAGGAGCGAAGCGCAACGCAAGGCAGCCCTCAGCCAGTATTATCCCCAACTCAGTATGTTCCTGGCAACCGGTTGGGACACCGGTATCGCCTATATGGGACAAGACGTGCCCCATACGCCCATTGCGGGAATCAATCTCAACATCCCCATTTTCCGATGGGGTGCACGCTTCAAAACCAACCGCCAGCAAAAGGCATATATAGGTATTCAAAAACTACAGCAAAGCTATGTGGCAGATACTATTTTAGAAGAGCTGTCCGCCGCTACCACCAAACTGACGGAAACGGAACAGCAGGTAAAGACAGCCCGGGAGAATATGGCGCTTGCCGAAGAGAATCTCGACCTGGTTACGTTCTCCTACAATGAAGGCAAGGCAAGCATGGTCGATGTGCTATCCGCACAGCTTTCGTGGACACAGGCCCAGACCAACCTTATCAACGCTCACCTTGCCGCAAAGATGGCAGTGGCTGAGTACAGGAAAGCTATCAGTGAATAAAGGCGGAAATAAAAAGGGAATGCGTCAAAACACAAATAATGAGTGTTTTGACGCATCCCCTTTTTATATCTCAACTTTCTTATCCGAGGAACGAAATCAATACGCCCGCCGCCACCGCAGAACCGATGACACCGGAAATATTACTGGACATACAGTAATTCAGTACGTGGTTCTTAGGGTCGTACTTGGTAGCGATTTCATTGCATACGCGGCTTGCCATAGGCACGGCGCTCAATCCCGTCGCACCAATCAGCGGATTAATCTTCTTCTTGGAGAACAGATTGAACAGTTTCACAAAGAAGATACCGCCCGAAATGGACAAGGCAAATGCAAGGAAGCCGCCGACAACGATGCCGATAGTGGTCCAGTTGAGGAATGCCTCGCTCGTCATGGTAGCGCCCACACTCAGTCCGAGGAAGATGGTTGCCGCATTCATAATGCTGTTGGCTGCCGCATCGAACAGACGGCTGGTATCGGAACCGATTTCCTTAATCAGGTTACCGAACATCAGCATACCAATCAAAGGCACTGCCGTCGGCACGAAGAGAGCTACAATGGTAGTAACGGCAATCGGGAAAATAATCTTCAGTACACGCAGATTCTTTATCTCGGTCTTTGACGGATAGAGCTTTTCCTGCTCCTTCATGTTAATCATCAGTTCCTTCTTGCTGCAGAGCAGTTTCACAACCAATGGAATGATAACCGGAACCAGCGCCATGTACGAATAAGCCGCAATGGCGATAGGGCCCAGCAGATGCGGAGCGAGCTTAATGGTGGTGAAGATAGCCGTAGGACCGTCCGCACCGCCGATAATACCCAATGCACCGGCTTCCTGCGGCGTGAATCCCATCATTACGGCACACAACAGTACGGTAAAGATACCGATCTGCGCAGCCGCACCGAATATGGAAAGACGCAGATTGCGGAGCATCGGTCCGAAGTCCGTCAGCGCACCCACCCCCATAAAGATGACAGGCGGCAGAAATCCGGTCTTTATCAGCATATAGTAGATGAAGTTCATCAGTCCGAGGTCGTGTGCAATCTCGTGCAACGGCATTTCCCAGATGTTCTTCAACACTCCGTTCACCATTACCATGCCGTTTTCATCTGCCTGGATAACCCCCATGTCGCCACCGGGGAAATTGGCAATGAGCACACCGAAAGCAATGGGAACCAGCAACAGCGGTTCGTAATGCTTCCTGATGCCCAGATACAGCAAAATAAAGGCAATGGCATACATTATAAGGAACGACGGATCGGCAATGATATTGCTGAACGCCGTCATATCATAGAGTTTCGCAAATATATCTTCCATCATCCAATCTTCATTAATACATCATCTTCAGAAACAGAATCACCCGGATTGACGCAGATAGCGGTCACCGTTCCGCTGAAGTCGGCACGGATGGCATTATAGGTTTTCATGGCCTCGATGTAGCAAAGCAGGTCGCCTTCCTTCACTTTATCTCCTACCTTGAGGGGAGTTTCCTGTGCATTCTTGGTCAGGAAGAACTTGCCTTCGAGCGGAGCAGCCACTTCCTGCCCTTCACCGGCGGGAGCGGTAATCTTGTCGGTGGCGGAAGCCGGCAGATCGATGTCGCCGTAAGCCACCGTCACGCGATAAGCCTGTCCGTCCACCTGCACGGTGAGCGTCTTGGGTTTGGCATCGTCCAGAGGGGATTTGTCGCGTTCGGCACGGCGTTTCTCTACATCGGCAAGGAAATCCTCTTTCGCCTTGCCGCTCTTGTAAGCCTCGTACTGTGCCGGGCCACTAGCAGCGGCATTCAAGCTCAGATTATAAGTCACCTTATTAAATGCTTTCCCGGTAAAACCGAGTATAGCATAAGGAACGGCGAATCCGGAATTAGCCACATTATCCTGATTATAAGCCTTATCCAATCCTTCATCGTCATAATAATTGACCGTAGCGCTCGTTTGTACCAATAAATAAGGTTTAAACAAAAAATCTCCTTTTTTAGTCCCGATGGTAAATCCTTCTTTTCCGGCCAGAGATACGACTCCATTTTCTGTATCTTCTTCCTGTTGTGCCATCATGCACAAAGGCAAAATGAACAATACCGTAAGGATGAATATTTTTTTCATGATCATAGTAAAAATTTAAAGCGAATTCAGGAAAGCGATCAAAGCATCGCGTTCTTCCTTTTCCATATTCTTGAATATATTTTTCGAAGCTTCTCCTTCGCCTCCATGCCACATAATAGCTTCCACCAAATTCCGGGCACGCCCGTCATGCAGGAAATAAGTATGTCCATTCACCTTTTCCTGTAAACCGATTCCCCATAAAGGAGTCGTACGCCATTCATTGCCCCGGGCCAATCCGCTGACATAATTATCATTCAATCCGACTCCCATAATCTCCGAACCCATGTCATGCAAGAGGAAATCGGAATAGGGATGAATCGTCTGTCGTCCCAGCCAAGGCAACTGCGTATTATTCAACAGCACCGATCCTCTTGGCCGGGTATGTAAAGTAACCGTATGACACAAATGGCATTTTGCTCTATAGAAATTTTGTTCTCCCCGGATCACAGTCGGATCGTTCACATTACGTCTGGCCGGCACTCCCAATCCTTGCATATACAGATCCACATTTTCCATATCTTCCGTCGATACATCCAGTTGGTCATAAGTCAATCCCATCATACTCCCCTGATTGACCTGTGCCTGTCCTTCACAGATCTCCTCCGGATAACGGCTATTGGCGCCGTGGCGGTACATCTCCTTGCGGTCCTGCCAGTAGTTGCCGCCGGGTTTC
>OHAQ01001785.1_pt1 | contig 16313 bp, 16 predicted proteins | sample 1577111 | NCBI WGS metagenome assembly OHAQ01 (sample SAMEA3541549, study PRJEB24748) | human gut metagenome | biome: human gut; feature: human-associated habitat; material: faeces | place: China | collected 2012 | reverse complement strand
TTATCACCAAATAGAAGTGTTGAAAGATCTGTCAGGTAAGGATAGAATTGTAAAAGCTGTGAAATGAAAGAACTGAGCGAAAAGGAAGCTTTATATAAAGCGGCGGCATATTGCTCGTCGTCAGAACACTGCTTGTCGGAGGTTGCCGATAAATTGGACGGTTGGGGAGTATCTCCGGCAGTAAAAGAGTCTATTTTGCAGTATCTGCTGAAAGAGAAATATATTGATGAAAACCGTTACTGTCGTTGCTTTGTCAGTGATAAGTTCCGGTATAATAAGTGGGGGAAGAACAAAATTGCCCAAGCTCTTTGGCAAAAGAAGATATCCAAAGATGTTTTTGACGTTTGGTTGAATGAGATTGACGAACAGGAATACATAGATGTTTTAAAAGAGCTGATAGCAGCAAAGAAGAAAAGTATAAAAGCAAAAAGCAGTTATGAATTGAATGGGAAGTTGATTCGTTTTGCATTGGGCAGAGGATTCGAGATGGAGATGATAAAACGTTGTATTAACTGTACCGATGATGAAGAATAGTTGGCTGACGGATTTTATCCGATTGCTCTTTCCTCCATGCTGCGTGGTTTGTGAAGATGCTTTGTCCATAGGCGAGGAATGTCTTTGTTTAAAATGCCTGCTCAATATGCCTAAAACGAATTATCATTTGGTTGCGGATAATGAACTGGAAAAACGCTTCTGGGGGAAGTTTCCGATAGAGCGGGCTTCGGCTTATTTTCATTATGTAAAAGGTAGTGATTTCGATAAAATTCTTTTTGAACTCAAATATCACGGGCAGAAAGAAGTAGGGGAGTATATGGGAAGATATATGGCGAATGATTTATTGGTTTCCGGCTTTTTTAATGAAATAGATATTATCGTTCCTGTGCCATTGCATAAAAAGCGGGAGAAGGAGAGAGGATATAATCAAAGCGAATGGATTGCTTCCGGTATATCTAAGATTACAGGCATTCCTGTTAATACCAATTCTATAAAGCGAGTAGAGGCAAATTCGACTCAAACCCGTAAAAGCGTATGGGACAGGTGGGAGAATGTTCAAAATCTTTTTGCTGTGGTTTCCTCTTCAGAACTTCAGGGGAAACATATCCTGTTGGTTGACGATGTACTGACGACGGGAGCTACAATTGTTTCCTGTGCATCTAAAATCATGGAGGTGCGAGGTGTTCGCATAAGCGTCCTGACATTGGCTGCGGCGTAAGGTTTATGCATTTTCCTGAGTGAGTTATTATTTTTTTATGCTTCTAACATTATTTATTTAAAAAATATTTGGATTGAGTTTCACTTATTCAATGCATTTCCGTATTTTTGCATCATATTTATCATACTTAGTTACGTTATGAAAACTTTAGAGAGACTGTTCGCAGAGAAATTACTTAAGATTAAGGCTATTAAACTTCAACCGGCAAATCCTTTTACATGGGCTTCCGGCTGGAAATCTCCTTTTTATTGCGATAACCGCAAGACTCTTTCGTATCCTTCTTTACGTAATTTTGTCAAGATTGAGATTGCGCGTTTGATTTTGGAGAACTTCGTAGTGGCATGGCTGGTTCCCGGTTCGTGGATGGTAGATGCGCAGATACGCGAGGAAGGCTTGGACAAAGTGCTGGAAGAGGCGGGATTCGCTATCCGCCAGCCGGGATGTTCGGCTTGTCTGGCGATGAATGATGACAAAGTGCCTGCCGGGAAGTATGCGGTATCCACCAGTAACCGTAACTTTGAGGGACGTCAGGGACCGGGTGCACGCACATTGCTTGCCAGTCCGCTGGTGGCTGCGGCAGCGGCGGTGACGGGGGTGATTACAGACCCGAGGGAGTTTATCTAAATCAAGGTTCACTACAGAGGGAGAAACTGAGGGCCTATGTCCTCTGCAGTGAAGAAAGAACAATCAAATAACAGCAACAATGAAACAGAAATTCAATATCATCAACAGCACTTGTGTACCTCTTCCGTTGGAGAATGTGGATACCGACCAGATAATCCCTGCACGTTTCCTGAAAGCCACCACGAAAGAAGGCTTTGGCGAGAACTTGTTTCGCGACTGGCGGTATGACAAGCAAGGCAACAAAATAGAATCTTTCGTACTGAACGACCCTACCTACGGCGGACAAATCCTTGTGGCCGGCAAGAACTTCGGTTCGGGAAGCAGCCGCGAGCATGCGGCATGGGCCATTGCCGACTATGGTTTCCGCGTGGTGGTGAGCAGCTTCTTTGCAGATATCCATAAGAACAACGAACTGAATAATTTCGTGCTTCCCGTGGTGGTGAGCGAACCGTTCCTGAAGGAGCTTTTCGACTCGGTTTTTGCCAATCCCAAAACGGAAGTGGAAGTGAACCTGCCCGAACAGACCATTACCAACAAGGCCACGGGCAAGAGCGAGCATTTTGAAATCAATGCCTACAAGAAACACTGCCTGATGAACGGATTGGACGATATAGATTTCCTTGTAGAGAATAAAGACAAAATAGAATCCTGGGAGAAGAAACATGAAGCATAATCATCCGAAGATAGAAATCATGGACACCACGCTCCGCGACGGCGAACAGACCAGCGGAGTGTCTTTCGTGCCCCATGAGAAGCTGATGATAGCCCGTTTGCTGCTTGAAGACTTGAAGGCGGACCGGGTGGAAGTGGCTTCCGCGCGGGTGTCTGAAGGGGAGTTCGATGCGGTGAAAATGATATGCGACTGGGCCGCCCGCCGCAATATGCTGCCGAGGGTGGAAGTGCTCGGTTTCGTAGACGGGCATACGTCGGTGGACTGGATACACGCTACCGGCTGCCGCGTCATTAACTTGCTGTGCAAAGGCTCGCTGAAGCATTGCTCCTGCCAGTTGAAGAAGTTGCCCGAAGAACATATCGAAGACATTCTGGCAGTGGTGGACTACGCAAACGTGCAGGACATGGAGGTGAACGTCTACCTGGAAGACTGGAGCAACGGAATGAAAGATTCGCCCGAATATGTGTTTCAATTGATGGACGCATTGATCCGGACCAACATAAAGCGGTATATGCTGCCCGATACGTTGGGGGTGCTGAACCCGTTGCAGGTCATTGAATTCATGCGGAAAATGGTGAAACGCTATCCGCACGCGCATTTCGACTTCCATGCGCACAATGATTACGACCTTGCGGTGAGCAATGTGCTGGCAGCCGTGTTGAGCGGTTGCAAGGGGTTGCACACCACCATTAACGGTCTGGGCGAGCGTGCCGGGAATGCGCCTCTTGCCAGCGTGCAGGCCATCCTGAAAGACCATTTCAGTGCTGTCACCAATATCGACGAGAGCCGCCTAAATGATGTGAGCCGTGTGGTGGAGTCTTATTCGGGCATCGTAATTCCCGCCAACAAACCGATTGTGGGTGAGAATGTGTTTACGCAGGTGGCGGGCGTGCATGCCGACGGAGATAATAAAAGCAACCTGTACTGCAACGACCTCTTGCCCGAACGCTTCGGCCGTAAGCGGGAGTATGCGCTGGGCAAGAACAGTGGCAAGGCGAATATCCGCAAGAATCTGGAAGACCTGGGGCTGGAGCTGGACGAGGATGCCATGCGCAAGGTTACCGAACGTATCATCGAGCTGGGCGATAAAAAGGAGCTGGTGACGCAGGAAGATTTGCCGTACATCGTTTCCGATGTTTTGAAACACGGCATGATGGACGAGCGGGTGAACCTGAAAAGCTACATCGTGAACCTTGCCTACGGACTGAAACCGATGGCTACGTTGAAAATAGAAATCAACGGCAAGGAGTATGAGGAGAGTTCCAGCGGCGACGGTCAGTACGATGCCTTTGTGCGTGCGCTGCGCAAGATATACAAGGTGACTCTGGGGCGTAAGTTCCCGATGTTGACGAACTATGCGGTGACCATCCCGCCCGGCGGACGTACCGATGCCTTTGTGCAGACGGTTATCACCTGGAGTTTTGAAGACAAGGTGTTCCGTACCCGCGGGCTGGATGCCGACCAGACGGAAGCGGCCATTAAGGCTACGGTAAAGATGCTGAATATAATAGAAGCTGAATATGATAAATAAGATGCCCAACCATGATTTATAAGACAATAAAGGATTATTTCGAAAGAAAACCCAATGCAAGCTATCTGCTTTTTGCTTGCATGATATTTTTGTTTCGTGTTTTCTTGAATTGGTGTGAAAATAAGCTGCAGCTCGTCACTCTTAGGGATGTGATATGGGCGCTTGTGCTGACTGCGGGATTTGTGGCAGGTGAGCGTGTTGACCGTGCTCGCCGCAAGAAAAAAGCAATGAAAGATAAGATAGAAAATGAATTGAAAAAGAAATAATAATTATGGACTTTAAAATTGCAGTATTGGCCGGTGACGGTATCGGCCCCGAAATATCCGCCGTAGGTGTGGACGTAATGACCGCCGTTTGCGAGAAATTCGGTCACAAAGTAAGTTATGAGTATGCCGTGTGCGGTGCGGACGCCATCGACAAGGTGGGCGACCCTTTCCCCGAAGCTACCTATCAGGCTTGTAAGAATGCCGATGCAGTGCTCTTTTCGGCAGTAGGCGACCCGAAATTCGACAATGACCCCACCGCCAAGGTGCGTCCCGAACAAGGATTGCTGGCTATGCGCAAGAAGTTGGGGCTGTTTGCCAATATCCGTCCGGTACAGACCTTCAAGTGCCTCTTGCACAAGTCGCCGCTCCGTGCGGAACTGGTGGACGGTGCGGACTTCATCTGCATCCGCGAACTGACGGGCGGTATGTATTTCGGCGAGAAGTATCAGGACAACGACAAGGCCTACGACACCAATATGTACACCCGTCCGGAGATTGAACGCATCCTGAAAGTGGGCTTTGAGTATGCCATGAAGCGCAACAAGCACCTTACGGTAGTGGACAAGGCGAATGTACTTGCCTCTTCGCGCCTGTGGAGACAGATTGCGCAGGAAATGGCCCCGGACTATCCGGAAGTCACCACCGACTATATGTACGTGGACAACGCCGCCATGCGCATGATTCAGGAACCGAAGTTCTTCGACGTGATGGTGACCGAGAATACCTTCGGAGATATTCTGACCGATGAAGGCTCCTGCATCAGCGGCTCCATGGGCTTGCTTCCTTCGGCTTCCACGGGCGAAAGCACGCCGGTGTTCGAGCCTATTCACGGCTCATGGCCGCAGGCTAAGGGCCTGAACATAGCCAACCCGCTGGCACAGATTCTTTCCGTAGCCATGCTGTTTGAGTATTTCGACCTGAAGGAAGAAGGCGCGCTTATCCGCAAGGCGGTGGATGTTTCGCTCGACGCCAATATCCGTACTCCGGAAATCCAGGTGGAAGGCGGCGGCAAATACGGCACGAAAGAAGTGGGTGCGTGGATTGTGGACTATATCAAACACTAATCTTTATTAAGGAAAGAAAGGGCGAAACGTTTTTTTCCTACCTTTGCGAGGAGATGCGTCAAGAGTACGGCAATAGCGAGCCTGCTTTTGGTGTGTCTCCTCATTTGTGTCTTATTCTGTATAAACTCGGACGAATTATGGCGAAAATAGCGAATAACTTGACGGAACTTATCGGCGGTACGCCGCTGATGAAACTGGCGGGGTACAGCCGGAAGTACGGATTGCAACGGGAGGTGGTTGCCAAACTGGAGTCCTTTAACCCCGCAGGCAGCGTAAAAGACCGCGTAGGGCTGGCGATGATCGAGGATGCCGAAGCGCGCGGAGCGTTGAAGCCCGGCGCCACCATTATAGAGCCTACCAGCGGCAATACGGGAGTAGGGCTGGCAATGGTGGCTACCATTAAAGGCTATCATCTGATACTGACCATGCCCGAAACCATGAGCATTGAACGCCGCAACCTGCTGAAAGCCCTCGGAGCAGAAATCGTGCTGACGGACGGACTGGCAGGCATGGCGGGCTCTATCGCCAAGGCGCAGGAACTGAGGGATAGGATACCCGGTGCCGTGATTCTGCAACAGTTCGAGAACCCTTCCAACGCCCGGATACACGAACTTACTACGGGCGAGGAAATCTGGACGGATACGGACGGACAAGTGGACGTGTTTGTAGCGGGAGTAGGTACGGGCGGCACGATTTGCGGTGTGGCGCGCGCCTTGAAAAGGCATAATCCGAATGTCTACATTGTGGCCGTAGAACCTGCATCATCTCCCGTGCTTGAGGGGGGCGAGGACGCGCCTCACCGCATACAGGGCATCGGGGCAAACTTTATTCCGGCCCTTTACGATGCTTCGGTAGTGGACGAGGTGATTCCCGTGCCGGATGATGAAGCCATTCGCGCCGGACGTGAATTGGCATCTACCGAGGGATTGCTGGCGGGAATATCTTCCGGAGCGGCTGTCTATGCGGCACGTCTGCTGGCGGTGCGTCCCGAATTTGCCGACAAAACGGTGGTGGCCTTGCTGCCTGATACGGGAGAGAGGTATCTCTCTACGGAGTTGTTTGCTTTTGACACCTATCCTTTGGATTAAATGCCGGGGACGGACGTTTGTTTCACCCGGCGGTAGCGGTCATACCGACGGGTGGTAGCACTTGTACCGTCGCGTGGTATTGCCCGTATCATCCTTTGGTACTCTTTGTACCAGCGTTTGGTACTGTTCGTACCACCGCCTGATATTCTTTGTACCCTTGCTTGGTACTTTCTGTACCGGCAGGTGACACGGATACGGATGCATTAATAAATTTAGAATCATAAGTATGAAGAAACTGATTTTTCTCGCAGTATGTTTATTGGCAAGCGGTATGCCTGCATTCGCGCAAACCTATCAGGAACTTTGCGACCGTGCCGTAACTTATACGGAGCAGGATAGTCTGCCGCAGGCGGAAACGTACATCCGCAGAGCCTTGAAGCTGGAGCCTGCGAATCCTCATAACGCCCTTCTGTTCTCCAACCTCGGTACGATACAACGCCGCCAGCGGAAGTACGAAAAGGCTTTGGAGTCCTATAACTTCGCCCTGAATATAGCCCCGCGGGCAGTGCCTATCTTGCTGAACCGTGCGACCATTTATATGGAACTGGGGCGCAACAACCTGGCACAAGCCGATTATTCGCTGGTGCTGGATTTGGAGAAAGACAACGAAGAAGCCCTGCTGATGCGCGCTTATATCTATATGCAACAGCGTGACTATAAAATGGCAAAGGCGGATTACGAACGCTTGTTGAAAGTGAATCCCACCAGCTACAACGGCCGTCTCGGCTTGGCTACTTTAGAGCAGAAAGAGGGTAAATACGAAGAAGCACTGAGGCTATTGAACACTATGATTGCCGCCAAAGGAGAGAACCGGCAGTTGTCTCCTTCCCAATATGCCATGCTTTATGTGGCTCGTGCCGGAGTAGAAAAAGACTTGCATCATACAGATATGGCATTGGTAGACTTGGAAGAGGCGATAAGCCTGGATAGCTCGCAGCCTGAAATATACCTGATGCGCGGCGAAATCTACCTCGCCCAAAAGAAGAAAGAACTTGCCAAACGCGATTTCGAGAAAGCTATATCGTTAGGAGTACCGCAATCTGATTTACGCAACTTCTTACAACAAACGGGGAAATAGGGGGTAGTGGTTAGTGATTAGCGTTTAGTGATTAGCGTTTAGCGTTTAGTGGTTAGTGATTAGTGATTAGTGATTAAGTTATGTACCATAAACAGTTAACTGCTAATTGCAAAACACTCACTGCTCACCACTAATCCTTAATCGCTAATCACTAATCACTAATCGTTACTCACTATATTTTCGTATTAGGTTGATAAATTCTTTGCCGTATTTCTTTTTTTTGTATTCTCCGATGCCGCTGATGTTGCCGAACTCTTCGAGATTGGTGGGGCGTGAGGTGCTGAGCAAGTGGAGAACCTTGTCGGACAGGACGATATAGGCAGGCAGGGCCTCTTCATCGGCAAGACGTTTTCTTAATTTGCGCAATGCTTCAAAGAGGGCTTCGTTCTCTGTATTGGGAAGTCCTAAGGGTAGCTCTTGGGCGGGGACGGTTGCTTTGCGTTTTCTGCCACGTTTGGTTTCGTTTGCTTCTTCCCGGCGTATCACTACCAATCGGGCGGTGGCTCTGCCGAAGAGGACATCGCTTCCTGCGGAAGTTATTTTCAGATGGTTGTTTTCGTTGTAGGCAATCTCGAAGTATCCGAGTTGCAGCATTTGTAATAAATAATCATGCCAGTCGCGGGCGGGAACATCACGTCCGGCGGCAAAGGTTTTCAGTTGCTGATAGCCTTTGCCCACGACTTCGGGCGACATGTTTCCCCTGAGAATATCCACTAAAACGCTTGTACCGATTTGCTGGTCTGTGCGGACAATGGCGCTCAGGGCTTTTTGTACAATGACAGTTCCGTCAAAGCGTTCGGGCGGGTTCTTGCAGACGTCGCAATTGCCGCAGTCATGGTCTGCTATTTCTCCAAAATAACTTAACAATATACGGCGTCGGCAGATGTCGGATTCGGCGTATTGCTGCATGCGTTGCAGTTTCTCCAGGTTGATATTCTGCTGTCCGCTCTCGGTAGCGAATTTGGTAAGCAAAATCAGGTCTGCAAGCGAGTAGAACAGTAGCGTGTCACTGGGCAGTCCGTCTCTGCCGGCACGCCCTATCTCCTGGTAGAAACTCTCGATGCTCTTTGGTAAATTATAATGAATAACCCAACGAACGTTACTCTTGTCTATACCCATGCCGAAAGCAATGGTGGCGCACACTACCTGCACGCGGTCGTTGATGAAATCGTCCTGCGCTTCGTCCCTGAGGGAGGGGGAGAGGCCGGCGTGGTAGACGGCGGTGCGGATACCCTGCTTCTGGAGCATCTGCGCCACGGATTCCGTCTTGCTCCGGCTCATGCAATAGATGATGCCGCTTTCTCCGGGATGGCGGGCTATGAAGTCAAGAATTGTCTTGGATTTTTCCTTCTGCTGGTAGCCCCGTTTTACGGTGAGGCTCAGGTTGGGACGGTCGAACGAGGAGATGAACGTCCGGGGATGGTTCAGGTGGAGCTGCCTGATGATATCTTCGCGCGTGATTTTGTCGGCGGTGGCGGTCAGGGCGATGATGGGCACGTGCGGGAACTGCTGGTGCAGAATCCCCATCTGTGCGTATTCAGGCCGGAAGTCATGCCCCCATTGCGAGATGCAGTGCGCTTCGTCGATGGCGAAAAGCGAGATGTGCATGTCCCGCAGGAGATAATTGGCTTCTGCAAGCAGCTTTTCGGGCGAGATATACAGCAGTTTCAGTCTGCCTTCCGTGCAGGCACGGCGCAGGGCGGCATTCTCCGTTTCGTCATTGCTGCTGTTCAGCGCACCGGCGCTGATGCCGTTGGCGCATAATGCCTCTACCTGGTCCTTCATCAGCGAGATAAGCGGCGAAACGACTACCGCGGTTCCTTCGCGCAGCAGGGCGGGAAGCTGGTAGCATATTGATTTTCCACCGCCGGTGGGCATTAACACAAGTGCGTCGTTTCCGTCCAGGATGTGACGGATAATCTCTTCCTGAAGGGGACGGAAACTGTCGTATCCGAAGTATGTTTTAAGCGTTTGTAGCATAAGCAGTGCCGGTATCTTTTTATCAGGGGACAAAGGTACGTTAATTCTTGCATAAAATGCAAAAGGAAGTGGCGTTCAGTCAAATAACTTAATAATTAAGCAACTGTGTTAAATAAGCTTGTAATTAAACGTATCCTGCTTCTTTTCAAGCTTTTTCGTTGTTTGTATATTAAAAATATGTACGGGAAAAGTTGCGTATTAAAAAAAAATGTTAGACTTTTGTGTAATCTAAGGGAAACTCCTTTAGATTTCCGTATTTAAACAACCCTAACCAGTTAATTCAATGAGTGATTTAGAAAAGAATGCACAGGAGGAGGCTACAAAGAAGCATCCCTATAACCTGCGCGAAAAGAAAGAAAAGAAGGCTGCCTACCGTTCCTTGATACGGCCGGAACTGGCAGACGAGCTGTACGACAGGATACTGAATATCATTGTCGTGCAGAAGAAGTACAGAGACCCCAATTACTCTGCTAAGGATTTGGCGAAAGAACTGCAGACCAATACCCGTTATTTGTCGGCAGTGGTGAACTCCCGTTTCGGCATGAATTATTCTTGTTTGTTGAATGAGTACAGAGTGAAAGACGCTTTGCATTTATTGACAGATAAGAGATATGCTGACAAGAATGTTGAGGAAATCAGCACGATGGTAGGCTTTGCCAATCGTCAGTCTTTTTATGCTGCATTTTATAAAAATGTAGGAGAAACTCCTAACGGTTATCGTAAGAAAAATGCAGTGAAAGGTAAATAATGCAGTAAAACTGAACTTATAAAAGGAAATATTCCGAGTCATGTGCTCCGGAATACTTCCTTTTGTTATTTTAATACTAATCAATCTTTTCCAAACACGCATGAAAAAACAACTGATTTCCGTAATGGTTGCCGCGTCCTTGCTGACAGCTTGCGGCGGAGCACCGAAAACTACTGCCAAGGCAGAAAAATTTGATTATACAGTGGAACAATTTGCAGACTTACAGATTTTACGCTATCGCGTACCGGAGTTTGAGAACTTGTCTCTCAAACAGAAAGAATTAGTTTATTACCTCACGGAAGCCGCTTTGCAGGGACGTGACATCCTGTTCGACCAGAACGGGAAATACAACCTCAGAATCCGCCGGATGCTGGAAGCCGTCTATACGGGCTATACCGGCGACAAGACTGCGGCAGACTTCAAGGCTATGGAAGTGTACCTGAAACGGGTATGGTTCTCCAACGGCATTCATCATCATTACGGCTGCGAGAAGTTCGTACCGGGCTTTACTCCCGAATTCTTCAAGCAAGCCCTTTTAAGCGTGGACGCCGCTACACTGCCGCTTGCAGAAGGGCAGACGGTGGAGCAGCTTTATGAAGAGGTGGCTCCCGTTATCTTCGACCCCAAAGTGATGCCGAAGCGTGTGAACCAGGCTGCCGGTGAGGATTTGGTGCTGACCTCGGCATGTAATTATTATGACGGGGTGACGCAGCAGGAAGCCGAAGCCTTTTACAGCGCCATGAAGGACCCTAAGGATGAAACGCCGGTTTCTTACGGATTGAACAGCCGCCTGGTGAAAGAGAACGGCAAGATTCAGGAGAAAGTGTGGAAAGTGGGGGGCTTGTACGGTGCGGCCATCGGGAAGATTGTGTATTGGCTGAAGAAAGCGGAAGGCGTGGCCGAGAACCCTGAACAGAAAGCGGTTATAGCCAAGCTGATAGAGTTTTATGAAACAGGTGACTTGAAGACCTTTGATGATTATGCCATTCTGTGGGTGAAGGATTTGGATTCCCGCATCGACTTCGTAAACGGATTCACCGAAAGCTACGGCGACCCGCTGGGCATGAAGGCAAGCTGGGAATCTTTGGTGAACTTCAAGGATTTGGAAGCTACCCGCCGCACGGAGATTATCAGCAGTAATGCGCAATGGTTCGAAGACCACTCTCCGGTGGAAAAGCAGTTCAAGAAAGAGAAGGTGAAAGGTGTTTCAGCCAAGGTAATCACTGCCGCTATTCTGGCGGGCGATCTCTATCCTTCGACGGCTATCGGTATCAACCTGCCCAATGCCAACTGGATCCGCAGCCATCACGGCTCCAAATCCGTAACGATTGGCAATATAACGGATGCCTACAACAAGGCGGCTCATGGCAACGGCTTCAACGAAGAGTTTGTATATAGCGATGCCGAACTGCAATTGATAGACAAATATGCCGATACGACCGATGAACTGCATACCGACCTGCATGAGTGTCTGGGACATGGTTCCGGCAAACTGCTTCCGGGCGTAGACCCCGATGCGCTGAAGGCTTACGGCTCTACTATCGAAGAGGCGCGTGCCGACCTGTTCGGACTGTATTATGTGGCCGATCCGAAACTGGTGGAACTGGGGCTGACTCCGAGTGCGGATGCCTACAAGGCCCAATTCTATACCTATCTGATGAACGGCCTGATGACACAGCTTGTGCGTATCGAACCGGGAAACAACGTGGAAGAGGCACATATGCGCAACCGCCAGCTCATAGCCCGTTGGGTATATGAAAAGGGCGCTGCCGACAAAGTGGTGGAACTGGTGAAGAAGGACGGAAAGACTTATGTCGTAATCAATGATTATGAAAAGGTACGGGAACTGTTTGGCGAACTGCTTGCCGAAATACAGCGTATCAAGTCCACGGGCGACTATGACGCAGCCCGTGAGCTGGTAGAGTCCTATGCCGTGAAAGTAGACCCGGAACTGCACGCGGAAGTATTGGAACGTTACAAGAAGCTGAACCTGGCTCCGTATAAGGGCTTTGTCAACCCGAAGTATGAGGCTGTGACGGATGCGGACGGCAACATAACCGATGTGAAGGTGACTTATGATGAAGGGTATGCCGAACAGATGCTGCGTTATAGCAAGGACTACTCGGTATTGCCTTCAGTGAACGATTGAATGGTAATTTAGAGATTTTATTGTTTTCTTTAGGCACGGATTACGCGGATTACACGGATTTACTTTATCCTTTTTTTCCGTTTCCGTGAAATCCGCGTAATCCGTGCCTAAAAAAATCATCAGGTGCATTTTGACACACCTCTTTTAAGATAAAAGGCTTTTTGCCTCAGGTAATAACCGGAACTCTCATTTCTGAAACTAATGGAACTAAAAGAACAACTCAAAGAAATAAAAACCCAGCTCCGCCTCTCCATGAATGGGGCTGTGTCTCAAAGTATGCGTGAGAAAGGTTTGGTCTACAAACTTAACTTCGGCGTGGAACTGCCCCGTATCAAAAGTATTGCTTCTGCTTACGGGAAAGATCATGCCTTGGCGCAGGCACTTTGGAAAGAAGATATTCGCGAATGTAAAATATTGGCGGGATTGCTCCAGCCTGTCGACAGCTTCTTGCCCGAAATAGCGGATATATGGGTGGAGAATATCCGGAACATCGAGATTGCGGAACTTACCTGTATGAACCTGTTCCAGCATCTTCCGTATGCTCCTGCGAAGTCTTTTCACTGGATTGCCGCTGAAGATGAATATACGCAGGTCTGCGGTTTCCTTACCATTGCCCGGTTGTTAATGAAAAAAGGCGATATGAACGAACGGGTGGAGAATGAATTCCTTGACCAGGCAATATCGGCGTTCCTCTCAGGCTCTTATCATGTGCGCAATGCCGCGCTGACCGCTATCCGCCGCTTCATGCAGCACAGCGAGGAAAATGCGTTTCAGGTTTGCCGCAGGGTAGAAGGCATGGGAGATTCCTCTTCGGAGACAGAACGGCTGCTTTACAATCTGGTAAAGGAAGAGGTAGCGTTATGATAAAACGGTAAAGTGATAGAGTGCCGGCTACTTTACCATTCTCATCATTAATTTTTCTTTTTTTGTTTGCTTTCCGCAAAAAAGGCTTAACTTTGTTGGCTGTTAAAAAACTGCGCCTTTAAATGGAAAGTCAGAACGTGAAAGATACGGTTAGACAGATATTCACCGAATATCTCAATATGAACGGGCATCGCAAGACTCCCGAACGCTATGCCATACTCGACACTATTTATTCCATAGACGGCCATTTCGATGTTGACACGCTTTATTCGCTGATGGCAGACCAGGAGAATTTCAGAGTGAGCCGTGCGACGCTGTACAACACCATCATATTGCTTATCAATGCCCGGCTGGTTATCAAGCATCAGTTCGGAAATTCCTCTCAATACGAAAAATGCTATAACCGTGATACGCATCATCACCAAATCTGCACGCAGTGCGGCAAGGTTACCGAATTTCAGAACGAGGAATTGCAGCACGCCATTGAGAATACCAGATTGAGCCGCTTTAACTTGACGCATTATTCGCTGTACATGTACGGCTTGTGTAGCAAGTGCGACCGCGCAAACAAAAGAAAGAAGAAAAATAATAACCATAAGAAAGAGAAATGAAAGTAGACATTCTATTAGGATTACAATGGGGCGACGAAGGCAAAGGCAAAGTCGTTGATGTATTAACTCCGAGATACGATGTAGTGGCACGTTTTCAAGGCGGCCCGAACGCCGGTCATACATTGGAGTTTGAAGGTCAGAAATATGTGCTCCGTTCCATTCCTTCGGGAATCTTCCAGGGTGATAAGGTGAATATCATCGGTAACGGTGTAGTGCTCGACCCGGCGCTGTTCAAGGCGGAAGCGGAAGCATTGGAAGCATCCGGTCATAATTTGAAGGAACGCTTGCATATTTCCAAGAAAGCACACCTCATCCTGCCCACGCACCGCATTCTGGATGCTGCCTATGAAGCTGCAAAAGGAGATGCCAAAGTGGGAACTACCGGCAAGGGCATCGGTCCTACCTATACGGACAAGATTAGCCGCAACGGTGTACGTGTAGGTGATATCCTGCACGATTTCGACAAGAAGTATGCTGCTGCCAAAGCCCGTCACGAACAAATCCTGAAAGGCTTGAATTACGAATATGATTTGAGTGAACTGGAAAAGGCATGGTTCGAGGGTATCGAATACCTGAAGCAGTTCAAGTTTGTGGACAGCGAACATGAAATAAACGGTCTGCTGTCGGACGGAAAGTCTGTTTTGTGCGAAGGTGCGCAAGGTACGATGCTCGATATTGATTTCGGTTCTTATCCGTTTGTCACTTCTTCCAATACCATTTGTGCAGGAGCCTGCACGGGCTTGGGCATAGCTCCCAATAAGATTGGCGAAGTGTACGGTATCTTCAAGGCATATTGTACGCGTGTGGGTGCGGGTCCGTTCCCGACGGAACTGTTCGACAAGACCGGTGACCAGATTTGTACGCTGGGACATGAATTCGGTTCGGTAACCGGACGTAAGCGCCGTTGCGGATGGATTGACCTGGTAGCCTTGAAATATGCCATTATGGTAGACGGCGTAACCAAGCTCATCATGATGAAGAGCGATGTGCTCGACTCATTCGAAACAATCAAAGCCTGTGTGGCATATAAGGTCAACGGTGAGGAAATCGATTACTTCCCGTTCGATATCGAAGGCGTGGAACCGGTGTACGTGGAATTGCCCGGCTGGCAGACGGATATGACAAAGATGCAGAGCGAAGATGAATTCCCCGAAGAATTCAACGCTTATCTGTCGTTCCTGGAAGAACAGCTCGGTGTGCCTGTGAAGATTGTATCTGTAGGTCCCGACCGCGAACAAACCATCGAACGCTATACGGAGGAATAACATAGATTGACAAATAGACAACCTTACGTACGGGTTACGCGAATTTTGTGGCTTCGATAACGGACTGTATAAATTCGGGTAACCCGTACTTTTTTTATTTATTACCATGAAAACACGTATTATCTCATTATTGCTTCTGCTCTCTCTCTGCTCTTCCGGGAGGTCGCAACCTTATCAGCCTACGGCAGAAAACTTGCAGTCGCGCCAGGAGTTCAGGGACAGCAAATTCGGCATTTTCCTCCATTGGGGGCTGTACTGCATGTTGGCAACCGGAGAATGGACCATGACCAATAATAACCTGAATTATAAAGAATATGCCAAATTGGCGGGCGGATTTTATCCTTCCAGGTTCAATGCAGCCAAGTGGGTGGCAGCTATCAAGGCTTCCGGAGCAAAATATATTTGTTTCACTTCGCGGCATCACGAGGGCTTTTCCATGTTTCATACCCGTTATTCCGATTATAATATTGTGGACGCCACTCCTTTCAGGAGGGATGTACTGAAAGAATTGGCGGATGAATGTCATAAGCAGGGGATTCGCCTGCATCTGTATTATTCACATATAGACTGGTATCGCGAGGATGCTCCGCAGGGGCGTACGGGGCGTGGAACCGGACGTCCGGATCCTTCGGGAGACTGGAACAGCTATTACGCTTTTATGAACAACCAGTTGACGGAGTTGCTGACCGGTTACGGGAAAATAGGCGCAATATGGTTCGACGGCTGGTGGGATCAGGACCGGAATCCCGGTTTCGATTGGCAGTTGCCCGGACAATATGCGTTGATACACCGCCTGCAACCTGCCTGTCTGATTGGTAATAATCATCACCGGACACCTTTCGAGGGAGAAGATATACAGATTTTTGAGCGTGATTTGCCCGGTGAGAATAAGGCGGGACTTTCCGGACAAGGTGTCAGTAACTTGCCATTGGAAACGTGCGAGACAATGAATGGCATGTGGGGATATAAGATTACGGACCAAAACTATAAGCCGGCAAAAACTTTGATTCACTATCTGGTGAAGGCAGCCGGTAAGGATGCCAATCTCCTGATGAATATAGGTCCGCAGCCCGATGGCGAGCTGCCGGCTGTTGCCATGGAGCGACTGGCAGAGATAGGAGAGTGGATGAAAGTGTATGGTGAAACTATTTACGGAACA
>OHAQ01001784.1_pt1 | contig 16320 bp, 15 predicted proteins | sample 1577111 | NCBI WGS metagenome assembly OHAQ01 (sample SAMEA3541549, study PRJEB24748) | human gut metagenome | biome: human gut; feature: human-associated habitat; material: faeces | place: China | collected 2012 | reverse complement strand
ACATTGTTGCCCGATTGAAAAAGCTAAACATAATCATTTACAAAGCATAAATAAAATCCCTGTTAATTTATTTCGGTTCTGTGATAAATGTTGGGGTAATGATGATATCCTAAAAATTTCAACAAACTAAACAGGCTTCCCCTCAAGGGGAAGCCTTAATAACTATGTTCTTAACTCCAACTATTGACAAAGAACCAAATTTTATAAATTATTGTTAAAATTATTTTCACATAAAGGCTCAGGGCAGTGCTCATATGAACACTGCCCTTTGCAAACTATTATTTAGAGTTGATTATGAAACTTGTTGTCTGATTAATTATAAAAGAGTTTTAAGGTAATCGCTTATCTCTTTTTCTGTGGCCATTGCAAGTACCTTTTCAGCTACTTTGTCTGCCTCTGCCTTTGACCATGTAGAAATAGTCTTTCTCACCTTTAATACCGACGGTGCGGATACACTGAACTCGGTAAGTCCGAATGACATTAATAGCGGCACCATCATTGGATTGGCTGCTGCCTCGCCACACATTCCGACAGGAATATTATTCTTGTTTGCGCAATCAATAATATACTTAATTCCTCTCAGCACACTCGGCTGCAACGGTGAATACAGATATGCAACATCGTCATTGCCTCTGTCGCAAGCCATTGTATAACCCGTAAGATCATTTGTACCGATGCTGAAAAAGTCGGATTCTTTTGCAAGAATATCAGCAATCATAACTGCCGCCGAGGTTTCTGTCATAATGCCGACAGGGATATTTTCGTTGAACTCTACTCCCTGCTCTCTAAGCTCAGCCTTAACCTCTTCTACAAGTGCCTTGCCCTCTCTAAGCTCATCAACCGCTGTAATGAGTGGGAACATAATTCTTACATCACCAAATGCACTTGCTCTTACAATAGCTCTGAGCTGTGTTTTAAATAAATCCTTGTGCTTTAGGCAATATCTTATTGCTCTGAAACCCAAGAAAGGATTTTCTTCCTTTTTAAGTCCGAGATAAGGAATTTCCTTGTCACCGCCGATGTCAAGAGTTCTGATAATAACAGGCTTTCCCTTTAATGTAAGCGCTGCCTTTTTGTAAGCGTCAAACTGCTCGTCCTCGGTTGGCAAAGCGGTTCTGTCCATAAATAAAAATTCAGTTCTGAACAAACCAACGCCCTCGCCGTCTGCATCAACTGCCTTTATTGCATCCTCCGGCTTGCCGATATTGCAGAAAAGCTCGTATTCCTCACCGCTTAAAGCTTTAGTTGCCTTGCCTCTGAAATTTTCAAGTTCTTTGCGCTCTTTAAGAAAATTAATTCTCTTTGTATTGTACTCCTGAATAACAGCGTCATCCGGCTCATCAATTACTACGCCCTCACTGCCGTCAACGATTACATAAGCACCGGCCGAAAGTTTTGAAACCGCACCGTTTACGCTTAGCACGGCGGGAATTTCAAGTGCCCTTGCAAGGATAGCCGAATGAGATGTTTTGCCGCCTGTTTCGGTAATAATTCCGACAATATTTTCTTTATTGATGCCTGCTGTCATGGACGGAGTAAGTTCTTTTGCGACAACTACCGTACCCTTTGGCGCTGCCGAAAGTTTTACTTCTTTTACTCCGAGCAAAATGCTTAGCATACTTGTTTTTAAATCCTTAACATCAGCTGCTCTCTGCTGTGTCAGCTCGTCATCTGTGGCAGAAAACATCGTAATAAACATATCGCACATATACTCAAGTGCAGCCTCGGCACACTGACCGTTGTCAATGAGTTTTTCGATTTCACCGCACATATACGGGTCTTTCATCATCTGAATGTGACCCTCGAGAATTTCTGCCTCTTTTTCACCTGCCGACGCTTTCAGCGCATCTGCTTGAGCGGCGGTATTGTCGCAGAAAATCTGAACGGCATTTCTGAAACGCTCAACCTCTGCCGCTGTATCAGTAACAGTAACATTGTTATATTCAAGTTTTGTTTCTTCAATAATCATTACTCTTCCGAGTCCGATACCCTCGGAAGCGGGTGTTCCGTGTAACATAACCTCACCTGCTTTCAAATTTTAGTAAGAAAGCGTGCCGCAAGACACGCTCCCGTTTTTATTCACCAAGTCCGCTTTCAATAAGCTCTACTGCCTTTGCAAGAGCCTCTTCTTCGTCAGGACCGTTACATTCTACTACAAACTCGCTGCCGCACTTAATACAAGCTGCAATAATATTTAAAAGACTTTTTGCATTGATTTTGTTTGAGTTGAAATCAATTGTAACATCACTCTGGAACTTTGCCATTGCTGTTGCAAATACTGATGCGGGACGCATATGAAAACCTGATGCATTATTTAATGTAAGTTTTTTTGATACCATAATAGAAAACCCCTTTATAATAGTTTTGTGTTAGACAGGGAGGGCTACTCCCTGTCTGAATTAAGTTTATTTTATCATATTTTAAGAAAGAATGGAAGATTTTTTGTTGAAATTATTTAACCTTTTTAACCTCTTTGTTGAGTGGCTTTTTAAGTAAAGCAAGCATAAACATTGAAACTACTGCACCGATTGCAAGAGCAAGGAGGTAGAAATACCATGTACCCTGCATTGTTGCGAATACGAAGATACCGCCGTGAGGAGCCATAAGCTTACAGCCAAAGAGAGCTGAAAATGCGCCTGCTACTGCAGAACCAACGATACATGAAGGGATAACCTGAAGCGGATGACCTGCTGCGTAAGGAATTGCACCTTCTGTGATGAATGAAAGTCCCATTACATAGTTTACGGGAGCATTCTTTCTTTCTTCGTCTGTCCAACGATTCTTGAAGAATGTGTTTGAAAGAGCGATTGCAATAGGAGGAACCATACCGCCGATCATAACTGCTGCCATAATGATGTATGCCTGATCGTCTGCATTTGCAAGGTTAAGTGTTGCGAATGCATAAGCTGCCTTGTTGAAAGGACCACCCATGTCGATAGACATCATACCTGCGAGGAGCGCACAGAGCGGAACCATCATTGCAGGGTTAGAGGCAATAGCGTTAAGGCCGTCTGACATACCTGAGTTAATCATACCCATGAACGGGTTGACTGCGCACATTACAACGAGAATACCGCCGAGTCCGAGAAGCGGATAGATGAGAACTGGCTTGATACCCTCAAGAGCCTTAGGCATCTTATCGCACATTTTTTCAATAGCAAGCATTAAGTAACCGCCTACGAAACCTGCAAGCAAGCCACCGAGGAAGCCTGACGGAACTGTGTTAACAGCACCCGGATCTGCAAAGGTTGCGCCTGATGTTGCAAGGAATCCGCCTACAAGACCAACGAGAAGGCCGGGACGGTCTGCAATTGACATTGCGATAAAGCCGGAAAGAATAGGAACCATAAGGTTAAATGCCACACCGCCGAGTGTCTTAAACCATGCGGCTGCAGGAGTTACCGTACCGAATGTACTGCCAACCTCCTGTGCGTTAACACCGCATGCAATATCAATAAGGAATGCAATTGCAATGAAGATACCGCCTGCTACAACGAACGGGAGCATATGTGATACACCGTTCATAAGGTGACCGTAAGCGCCGCCTCTCTTCTTTGGAGCATCTGCAGAACCGCCTTTGTGATGATATACGGGAACTTCTTTGTTTACAATCTTGTTGATAAGCTCTTCTGGCTTATGAATACCGTCTGAAACGGCACACTGTAAAACGGGCTTGCCGTCAAAACGGGCAAGATTTATTGTGATGTCAGCGGCAATGATGATACCGTCACAATTTGCAATTTCTTCTTCGGTAAGCACATTCTTTGCACCGCCCGAACCGTTTGTTTCAACCTTAATCGGAATGTTAAGGCTGTCGCCGGCTTTCTGGAGTGATTCAGCCGCCATATAAGTATGAGCAATACCTGTTGGACAAGCTGTGATAGCAAGAACTCTGTAACCCTTCTTTGCAGGAACTTCTGCCTTTGGTTCATCGGGGAACTTCTCTGTTTCTTTTGCGTCAATAATAGAGATAAATTCTTTCGGAGTTTTTGCGGCTTTAAGTTTCGCTGTAAAGTCCTCGTGCATTAAAAGCTGCATAAGTCTTGCGAGCACCTCAAGGTGAACATCGCCGTCTGTTGTAGCCGCTATCATAAAAATAAGTTTGCAAGGCTGTCCGTCCGGAGCCTCATAATCTACACCGTTAGGAACTGTAATTGCAGCAAGTGCAGGAGCTTTAACTGCCGTGCTCTTTGCGTGCGGAATGGCAACTTCCATACCGACTGCTGTTGTTCCCATTTCCTCTCTTGCGAGGATTCCTTTCTTATACTCGGCTGCATTTACAAGGTTTCCGCTCTTTTCGTGCAATGAAACTAGCTTGTCGATTGCTGCCTGTTTGTTTGCCACTGATACATTAAGCTCTATGGCACTTTGCTTTAATAAATCAGTAATACGCATAAATTCTTCTCCTTTTTTATTTATTTATTTCTACCCACTCAGAACTGAGCAAGCAATTCTTCGATTTTTTCTTTTGTGGCAAGTCCGTTTAAAAATGCTGTTGCATTTCCGCAGGCACTGCCGAGCTTTAACGCATAGGCGTAATCGTTTTTGTCAATACAGCCGGCTACAAAGCCTGCTACCATCGAGTCACCCGAGCCTACTGTGTTGAGCACCTTGTAGCCTTTAATAACGCCCTCTTTGTGAACCTCACCAAATTCATCTACAAGCAATGCACCGTCACCGCCGAGCGATACGAGAACATTTTTAGCGCCCATTTTCTGTAATTCCTGAGCATATTTTACAACATCGTTTTCGGTTTTGACTGTGGTATCAAAAATTTCTGAAAGCTCTTGTCTGTTTGGTTTGATTAAAAACGGCTTGTATTTTAAAGAATTTACAAGCAGCTTTTTGGTTGCGTCAACAACAATTCTTACATCTTTGCCCTCAAGTCTTTCGAGGATTCTCTCGTAAACATCGTCAGGCAGGGTGTTCGGAATATTTCCTGCAACTATGAGTGTGTCGCCGCTTTGAATATTGTCGATTTTATCAAACAAATTCAAAAGTTCTTCTTCGTCAATATGCGGACCTTGACAGTTGATTTCTGTTTCCTCTCCTGCCTTTATCTTGATATTGATTCTTGAAATTCCGCCTTTAAGTGTGATAAAATCTGCTGTGATTTTAGGATTTTTCAGACCTTTTTCAATAGCCTCTCCGGTAAATCCTGCAACAAAACCAAGCGCTGTGCTCTTTATACCGAGCTCCGAAAGCACACACGAAACATTTATGCCCTTGCCGCCGATATAATATTCTTCGCTTGTAGTTCTGTTTGTAATTCCTGTCTTTAGCTCATCAAGACGAACGATGTAATCAATTGATGGGTTTAGTGTAACTGTGTAAATCACTTCATAACCTCCTTGATTATTGTTTTTTCCGAAAACTCCTTGTACGGAAGTTTGTCGGTTATAATACAGCAGTCTTTAATATCCGCAAAGGTAATAGGAAATACCTTTCTGAATTTGGTGTTATCGGCAAGAACAAAAGACATATAGCTCCTTTTTATTACTTCCTCTTTGATCAAGCCCTCGTCCATATCAGGTGTGGTAAAGCCTGCATTAATTTCAATTCCGTTAGTACCCATAAAGGATTTTGTAAAATTATATGTTTTAAGCGACCTAAGTCCCTCTGTACCTACAATAGCCTCGGTAGCCGGCTTTATTCTGCCTGCGATTGTGTAGGTTGTTAAGCCTTTTCTTATCAGCTTTTTTGCGTGTGTAATGCCGTTTGTAACATAGGTTGCGTTTTTATTTGTAATGTAATCCGTGAGAAGATCAGTGGTTGTGCCTGCGTCTATATACACAAAATCCGTATCATTAATAAGTTTGGCACAATAGATAGCGATTGCTTTCTTTTCCTCAAGCATTACGCTTTCTCTTGACTCCACATCAGGCTCATATACGCCCGACAGCTGATGAATTGAGGTTGCTCCTCCGAATACCTTATTCAGCTTGCCCATCTCGTCAAGTGTTGTAAGGTCACGCCTTATTGTTGACTCGGATGTATTTAACAGCTTTGTAAGCTCCTGAACCGTAACCGTATTTTTTTCGTTTAATATTTGAAGTATTGTTTGGTATCTTTCCTGAGTAAGCATTTCCCTCACCTCTTGAGTACATTATAACACCTGTTTCGCCAAAGTCAAGCAAATTATTTCAAAAAAATTCATTAAAATTGAAATTCAGTTAGTTTACATCAAAAATCGCATATAGTTTTATGTATTTTAACAAGTGGTTTTCCTTTTACACTTTTAAATCGTTCAAATTCAGTCATAAATCAATCAAGATTACTCAAAAGTATTCTATCCCGATTAATGTCTTTTTATTCCCATATTTTATTCAAAGCAAAGCAAAAAGCCGCTCCGACATTTGCCGAAACAGCTTTTGCGCTATCAGTTTATGTAATTTTAATTATGCCGCCGATGCAATTATATTCTGAATTTGTGTTACATCTGCAACATCAATTTTACCGTCGCCGTTTGCGTCTGCCGCCTTTGTATTTTTAATTACATATGATGAATTGCCCGAAAGATACATCTGTAAGTATGTAACATCCGATACATCTATTTTGCCGTCATTATTTATATCACCTACAGGTACAGTTTCCTCCTGCAATGCTTTGAATGTAATTTTATTTTTGGTTGCGTATGTCTGCGCCTTTGTATTTTTATAGCCGTAAATTATAAATCCGTCAATAACTCTGCCATCACTATAGCCCACTGCGGTTGTACCAAAATATGTAACACTCTTTGGAATAGTAATAGATTTCATAGCTTGGCAATTTTTAAATGCAGATGTTTCGATTGATGTAAGAGTATTCGGCAAAGTTACCGATGATAATTTTGTACAGTCATAAAAGGACATTGAACCTATTTTTTTAACTGTATTTGGAATGGTTATCTGTGTCAGATTTGTTGCTTTACTAAACAAATTATTCGGCACTGATGTTGCTCCGTTTTCTATAGTGGCTGTTTTTAGTCCCGAATCTTCAAACACATCATTGCCTGCTTTGGTTACAGTCTTCGGTATTGTAATTGTTGTGAGCGCTGTTGTTCCGTTAAATGCGCTATAGCCGATTTCGGTAAGAGTATTTGGCAATGTTACCGACGAAAGTTTTTCACAATGATAAAATGACATTGAGCCTACTTTCTTTACTGTATTCGGAATTGTTACTTTAGTTAAATTTTTAGCGTTACTGAAAAGATTGTCTGCTACTGCTGTTGCACCATTTTCTATAGTGGCTGTTTTAAGTGCCGAACCGTTAAATACATTATTACCGGCTGTTGTAACTGTTTTTGGAATTGTAATTGTTGTAAGTGCTGTTGTTCCTTCAAATGCATTATAGCCAATTTCCGTAAGATTGCTTGGTAATGTAACTTTTGAAAGTTTTGTACAATTGTGAAATGCCATTGAACCGACAACTTTTATTGTATTTGGTATTTTAACAGAAGTTAATGTGCTATTGTTGTAAAAAGAATTATCAGAAATTTTTACAACATTTTTATTTAAAATTTGTGACGGAATTGTAATATCGGTTGCTATACCCTTATATCCCGCAATATTTACGGTATCATCTGAATTTACAGTATATTCATAGTTGCCGCTTATAAAAATAGTTGCCGCATTTGCTGTAATTGAAATCACAGATAACCCGCTTACAGCTAAAATCACAGCAATAATTGACGCTAAAATTTTTTTCATTTATTTTCTCTCCTTGTCATTACAACAAAATATTTTATATATTTCTCAATATACAATAAAATAATAGCAAATATGGAATTTACTGTCAATACAAAATTGTGCAATTCAGTTACTTGCACAAGCACTTGAATTTTTAGTATATTTATTTGGAAATTATTGTAGTATCTGATTTTATAATGTAAAAAGAGCGCCCGTACCGAGCGCTCCTAAATTATGCTTTTGACTTTGAAATATTGGGGGTGAATGCGGATTTAATGGATTTCCACACCTTTTTCTGAATAACTCCGATAAGAACGGAAAAGAAAATTCCTACCGCAAGGTAGATTATAGCATAACTGTAAACTCCGTTTGGCATATAGAAATACCAGATAGTTTCTTTCATTGTCTGAATACTGAAGTCAGAGAAAAGCGGAGTTATGCGGCTTATTAAATAGAACAGCCATTTTACCAACATAAAGCCTGTAAGGTGGTGAATCATTATGCTGTATGTATTGTCGGCTACAAGCAAAATCGGTTTCCAATGCTTGATAATCGGCGCAATGAGCTTTGAAACCCTAAGCCAAAAGGCAATGCCTGTAATTGCCGTTATGTACGGAATTATACAGCCGTTTTCAAACTGATTGCACTTTGACGGTGTGTACTCAAGGTTCTTAAAGAATGTAAGCAAAATAAGCTGAACCGCAAAGAGAATGCCAAAATACGCAAAGCTGTTGAGGTTATCGTGCTTTTCAAGCTTTGCCTTATAGAACTTGCCAAATTCAAAGCATGGCAAAAAGAACATAGTCCTGAACAGTAAGAGCATTGGTCCGTGAAAGCCGTTAGGTGTTTCTATTGAAGTCTGAACGGCAACCATACCCACCACCGAATATACAATAAGAATGATATACTCGTTATTGAGTTTTATAAGGCTCAACAGCTTTCTGAAAAGTATGTTGATAATATACACGCAGAACAGGGGATATACAAACCACGAACCGAGGTTGTATTGGAATGCCTCACCGTCTACAAACGGCATAATAAAGAGGTTATACGGGTTTACATCTGCACCCGAAACATATCCGCAGTTTTTCATAATAATTACGAATATACCGTATGCAATATTCCAAAGATATGCAGGGATAAGCAGTCTTTTTGCTCTGCCCCATATGTACTTTAATACATTATCCTCGTGCTTGTCCTTGTAGAAATAACCTGAAATGAACACAAACAAGGCAAGGTTAAAGGAATAAATCGGAAACCAATCATACGCAAGGGACATTCCTCCCTTGTAGCAATGTCCCGAAACTATAATTATAATTCCTATTGCCGACAGCAGTTTAAAGCTGAGGTTTACTCCGCTGTCGGATTGAGCAACCGCATTTGTCAATCGTTTACTACCATTTTTACTCATAAATATTTACCCTTTCTCATTTTACTAAATAAACTCTGCCCAATAATACTGCGACATATATTCGTTCATATATGAATTTACAGCGCCTGCGTCAGGCTTTACCTCTCTGATAGAATTAACAAGCATTTCAAGTGCAAGCGCCTCGTCATCTGCTGCAAGTATTTTCATAATTAATCCTCCTTTGTGTCTTTAAAAATTTTAATTGTAGATACAGTTCCTTTGCCTGCCTCGCTTTCAATGGTAACATCGCCGTTGCACATTGTTGAAATTCTTTCTTTAATGTTTTCAATGCCGAGATGTGTGCGGGATGTGTCGGGGTTCGGTTTTGTGGATTGTCAATGATAAGCGGCATATAGTAATTGAGCGTATCAAAGAGAAAATAAAGACCGCCGAAGAAAGCTACCAGCGCAAAGCTGAAATTTTGCAGCTTTGATTTTCTCATAAGCACACCTGCAAGCGAGAATGTGAGTATGCCGAGGAATGACATAAGCATTGATTTTTCCTTTAAAAGTTATCGACTTATAATTATTATTTAAAAACGGGTGATCACTGTCAAGTTTAAAGGTAGCGCCTTTGTCGGTTGTGTATTCGCCCGTCAGAGTTACAGGCGTAACGGAATAGCCACTGCTTGTAGCAAATGTTTTTGCGGTAATGCAAAATACTACCGGCAGCACTACAAACAATATGGCAAATACTACATTTAGGCTGATGCCCAGCCTACTCTTTTTCAAAATAACACCCCACAAATTATTTTCTACACTATTATACAACTAAACCGCAATATGCACAAGGAGAATATCCGCAACTATATTTGTGTATATTTTTATATTAAAGCAAAAATCCCACTCCAATATCGGAATGGGATTCTTGCAATATATAAAATCAAACTTCCATTTCCTTAACCAACAGAAAATGTTGTCCTAAACGACCTTTTTGTATGTTTGATAATTGATAGTTTTCTAAAATTACGCTCATATGCGTATCTCCTTAGAGGAATAAAGCTGCAATTACAATAAATACAACTGACATTACAACACCGAAGATTGGATTACCTGCAAAAACCAATACAAAACCTCTTGTTGCAGGAATAAGGAAAGCGATAAAGCCAAGAATTGAAATAACGATTGTTGAAAGTAAAAGTGTAAGAGTAACAGCTTTGAACTTGTCGGTAGCTCTGATTTTGCCTGAAGTAAAGAGTAAAAGCATAGCGAATACAATTACAAGAGTAATAACTGCTGCCCATACAATTAAATTTGAATAAGCGCCCTTATAGGAAACTGAAATTGCTGCAATAATAATGCCTTGGCTGAGTGTGTAAAGTGTACCGCTTACAGGTGCTGTACGCTGAGCAAATATAGCAACAAACGGTGCGATTATGCCTACGATAGCTGCAACGCCTGTAACCATCATCTGCGGAAGGTAAAAATCAAAAATTCCGCTATGAATATGATGACCAAATGCAAGCATTGGAGAGATAAGCAAGAATAAAGCAAAGCCTGCAACGGTTGCAGCGAGAAAATAAAGTGTCTTTACCAATATGCCCTTATATGCTGCGCTGCTCGAATCGGTTGCTCTTGCGCTTGATTTAGACATTCTTCTTAATACAGGGTTTGAGCTAAATAATGTTGATGATCTTTGTGTTTGGTTTTGATTGAGTTTGTAAGTTGTCATAATGATTTCTCCTTTAAGAAATGAAAGTTTGTCTGTTTGATTTTCTATGCCTTTATTATACAGACACAACTATGACAACATCGGGACAAATACGGACAAAATTTTTATTTTTTCTTTTGCAAACAATAAATATACCATTATATATCGTCAATATTTAAAAACATTATAAAAATAATTGACAATGCAAGCCTATGATTTTATAATATTTATATAAATACAAATACATAAGGGGTTGAAATTATGATAAAATTCAATAATGTTACAAAGGTGTTTAACAACACCCTTAAAGCGGTAGACGATTTGTCCTTTAATGTAAACAAGGGCGAAATTGTAGGCTTTATCGGGCCAAACGGCTCGGGAAAAACCACCACAATAAAAATGCTGACGGGTATTTTATCAAGCGACAGCGGAGAAATCAGCATTAACGGCTACGATATTAAAAAAAATCCGCTTGAGGCTAAAAAAAGCATCGGCTACATTGCCGACAGTCCCGATATGTTTTTAAGGCTTAAAGGAATTGAATTTCTCAATTTTATAGGCGACATATACAAAGTTCCCACCGATGTGCGCAAAAAGAGATTTACCGAGGTTTGCGACAGATTCGGTCTTACCGACAGTCTTAAAGCTCCTATGCTGAGCTATTCGCATGGTATGCGCCAAAAAATTATGGTTGCCGCCGCACTTGTTCACAATCCCGATGTATGGATTCTTGACGAGCCTTTAATCGGTCTTGACCCAAAAAGTGCCTTTGAACTAAAGTCTATGATGCGTGAACACGCCGACAAGGGCAACTGTGTATTTTTCTCTACTCACATACTTGAGGTAGCGGAAAAGCTCTGCGACAAGGTTATTATCATTAAAAAGGGCAGGTCGCTGTATGACGGCACTCTTGATAACCTTTGCAGTCAGAACACAGGCAAATCACTTGAACAAATCTTTTTGGAGCTGACTGAAAATGAGTAATTTCTTAACTTTATTAAAAACCTTTATAAAAACAACCGAGCTTACCTCGGCTGAAAAAAAGCGCTCAAAGCACTTTTATAAAATTATGGGCACTGCTGTTGTTCTGCTGATTATGATTCCCGCAGGACTGCTTGTCGGCATAATAACCTATGCGCTCACTCTCGGCGTAATGTCTTACGGTGGCACAACGCAGGGCGCAAATGTAATTTTACATATTATATCCATTTTGTCGGTAATCTTCGGCATTAATGTAATCATTAATATATTTTACTTTTCAAACGACATTGAAAATCTAATTCCTCTGCCGTTAAAGCCGAGGGAGATTGTAAGCGCTAAGTTTGCCTATTCTCTGCTTTCTGAGAACATTATGGAGTTTATCCTGATTCTCGGCGCTTGTGCAGGCTTTATGTGTGCGCATGGATTTTCGGCTACGGGTATAGTTGCCTCATTAATCGGCATTTTAACCGTTCCTATAATTCCTCTTGCCTACTGCGGAATTATTGCCGTTATATTTATGTATTTTACCCATTCGGTAAAAAATCGTGATTTTCTCAACAAAATCACAGGTATCGGCACTGCCGTACTTATAGTAGGCTCATTGGTAGCCCTCGTGAGCGTGAGCGGATTTAATCCCGAGGCAATCGTCAGCTCACTTGCAAGTGCCGACAACGGATTTTTAAATGTAATGAACATTATTTTTCCGCACATTCCTCTTATGATGGATTCTATCGCCGATGACAGAGCCTGTCTTTTAATTTTGTATCTGCTTGCTAATGTTGTAGTTGTGGCAATTTTCCTTTTTCTCGCCTCAAAAATGTATATCAAGGGCGTATCGGATATTAATACAACAAAATCAAAGCGCAGTAAAAGCATTGCAGGACAGGCTATTGAAAAATCTGTTCAAAAAGACATTTTTGCAAGCTACCTTAAAAAGGAATTTTTGGTTCTTTTCAGAACACCGCCGTTCTTTATGGACTGCATTGCCATAAATCTTTTGTGGCCTGTATTTATGGCTGTTATTATGATTTTGCAGGGAAGTACAAACTTTTTGTCGGGTGTGCTGACTCCGTACCTTGCAGGCGACCGGAAAAGCATTACAATCATCACTGTATCCGCCGTTGTAATTTCGGCACTTGTTACGGCAATCAACAGTATTGCCTCGTCCTCAATATCAAGAGAGGGCAAGCATTTTCAGTTTATGCGCTACATTCCTGTTGGACTGAGAACGCAAATCAACGCAAAAGCTCTCGCAAGCATAATAATCAGCGGCTCGGTTATGGTGCTGTATGTAATAGCATTTAATGTGTACTGCGCAATACTCGCAACAACATTTAATCCGTTTGTTTTCATAGTAACTCCGCTTATTCACATTGCCCTGAGCTTGATTTGCGTTGTGTTTGTTACCTACCTCGGAATATTTTTAGACACCATAAATCCTAAGCTTGTGTGGGACGATGAAATAAACGCACTGCGTGGCAACTACAATACAGTAATAAATGCGGCTATAATTATTGCAATTACCGCCGCTATCTGCACAATTTCTCTTGTATTACTATGGATTTTTAGCGTTGAACCTGCTATAATTAACCTTGGACTTGTTATAGTAATGTGTGTTCTTGCTGTTGCGGCACAAAAAGTTTGCCTTAAAAAGGGCGTAGCAAATCTTGAACAGATTGAAAGCTGATAAGTCCGAATAAATTGGAATTAAAATTTCAGGTGATTTATAATGACAGAAACTAACTATTCTATGCTCTGCGATTTTTATGAGCTTACAATGTCAAACGGCTATTTTAAAAACGGCTTTTACAAAAAGAATGTTTACTTTGATCTTTTCTTCAGAAAAGTGCCCGACAACGGAGGTTTTGCCATTGCCGCAGGTCTTGAGCAGGTAATTGACTATATCAAAAATCTTCACTTTTCTGAAAGCGATATTGAATATCTCAGAGAAAAAGGAATTTTTGACGAAGAATTTTTGAAATATCTTGCAAACTTTAAATTTACAGGCGATATTTACGCTATACCGGAGGGAACTCCTATTTTCCCTAACGAGCCGATTATCACTGTAAAAGCGCCTGCTATTGAGGCTCAGCTGATTGAAACCTATCTCCTGCTGACAATCAACCACCAAACGCTTATTGCAACAAAGGCAAACAGAATCGTTCGTGCGGCTCAGGGCAGAACAGTGCTTGAGTTTGGCTCACGCAGAGCGCAGGGCGCAACAGGTGCTGTTGACGGTGCAAGAGCGGCATATATAGGCGGTTGTGCAGGTACAGCCTGTACGCTTACAGATGCACTCTATGGTGTTCCTGCCGGCGGTACAATGGCTCATTCATGGGTACAGATGTTTGACAACGAGTACACTGCTTTTCGCACCTACTGCGAGCTTTATCCCGAAAACCCTACATTGCTTGTTGATACCTACAACACACTTAAAAGCGGTGTTCCAAACGCAATAAAGGTGTTTAAAGAAGTGCTCGTTCCAAGGGGAATTAACGAGTTTGCAATCCGTCTTGATTCGGGCGATATCTCGTACCTCTCAAAAAAAGCAAGAAAAATGCTTGACGAGGCAGGGTTGCCGAACTGCAAAATTGTTGCGTCAAACTCTCTTGACGAGTATCTTATTCGTGACCTTATGATGCAGGGCGCTCGGGTTGATGTTTTCGGCGTTGGTGAAAGACTTATCACCTCATCAAGCTCGCCTGTATTTGGCGGCGTATATAAACTTGTAGCTGTTGAAGAGCCTACAAGCGGCGAGATTATCCCTAAAATCAAGGTCAGCGAAAATACAACAAAAATCACAAATCCGCACTTTAAAAAGCTCTACCGTTACTATGATAACGAAAGCGGCAAAGCGCTTGCCGATGAGCTTTGTGTGTATGACGAAGTTATGGATTTCTCTAAGCCGCATACAATTTTTGACCAAAATGCTACTTGGAAAACAAAGACTTTGACTGACTTTACAGCGAAAGAACTTCTTGTGCCGATATTTAAAAACGGCGAGTGTGTGTATAACTCACCAAGCATTGAAGAAATTGCTAAATACTGTAAAGACCAGATCGGACTTCTTTGGGACGAGGTTAAGAGATTTGAAAATCCGCATAACTACTATGTTGACCTTTCCAAAAAGCTCTGGGATATTAAAAATATTCTCCTCAATATTTATCAAAGCTGACAAAAGGAGCAGATATGAAAAAATTTAAACAAATTATAGCCGTAAATCTCTCGGCTGCTGCGGTAATTTCAACTGCGATGGTGTCGGTATCGGCGCAAGACTTGCAAGGCTATGACTTAAACGGTGACGGAAAATTTGATGTGGTTGATGTTACATACTTGCAGATCAACATATCGGGCGACGGTCAATTAACCGATGAACAGAAAAAAATCGCCGACTACAACAGTGACTGCAAAATTGATGTTCAAGATGTAACCACAGCACAAATGCTGATTTCGGGCGGAGATACTCCAACCGCTCCTGCCACTCAGCCGACCACCGCTCAGCCAACAACACAACCGCAGCCAACAACAAAACCTGTTTCGCAGGTAAGCTACAACAGAGAATTTGCCGATAAGGTAATTGAGCTTATAAATGCCGAAAGAGCCAAAGAGGGTATTCCGGCACTGCAAAAGGATACCACAATCACTAATGTGGCAGACACAAGAGCAAAGGAAACAGTTACACTATTCTCTCATCAGCGCCCAAATGAAACAAGCTGGATAACAGCGCTGATTGAAAACAATGTTTTCTTTAGTGCGGCAGCCGAAAATATTGCTAAAGGACAGACTACACCTGCTCAGGTTGTAAAAGCATGGATGGAGTCACCGTCACACCGCCAAAACATTATGAACAGCAATTATAACAAAATTGGTGTGTCCTGCTATGTTGACAATAATGTTTATTATTGGGAACAGTTATTTGTAAAAGGCTAAATAGTTATTAAAGTCCGACTTTTAAAGGTCGGACTTTTTTACTATGGTGGTTTAGCGAATCATCGGTCGGGTAACGAAGTAAAGCAAAAGCAAAACTTTTATATTCGGGACAAATAAAAATCGTATTTTTAATTTTATTGACTAAATCGGGCAATATTGATATAATTTTGTTAAATAAGGCAGGCGGTGGAATTATGAAAAAAACTCGGCTTATAAAAATTGTGCTAAAACGAACAGGCGCATTAAAATTTTTGACTACATACATAATCATCTTTGCTTGTGTGAGCGTGGGTGTATGGATAATAGAGCCAAATATAAAAAGCATTTTTGACAGTATATGGTATTGCTTTAGCGTGGCAACAACAATCGGTTTCGGAGATATAACAGCCGTTACAATTTTAGGCAGAGCCATGTCAATATTCCTTTCTATCTGCTCAATCCTCATAATCGCTGTTGTACCCGGAATAATAACGAGCTATTATATTGAAAGCACAAGGCTGAGAGAGAAAGAAAGCATCGCAAAATTTCTTGATGACCTCGAACATCTGCCGGAACTTTCAAATGAAGAGTTGCAAAACCTTTCTGAAAAGGTTAAAAAGTTTAATAGGAAATAAATTAACAGGGACTTTATTTATGCTTTGTAAATGATTATGTTTAGCTTTTTCAATCGGGCAACAATGT
>OHAQ01001775.1_pt1 | contig 16387 bp, 12 predicted proteins | sample 1577111 | NCBI WGS metagenome assembly OHAQ01 (sample SAMEA3541549, study PRJEB24748) | human gut metagenome | biome: human gut; feature: human-associated habitat; material: faeces | place: China | collected 2012 | reverse complement strand
GGGACAGAGTTTAACGAAATGCTTGACCGTATGGAAGTCATGGCGCAGGAAGAATTACAGCACAAGATGCTGGTAGAGCGTACGGAATATAAAATGCTTCAGGCGCAGATCAATCCGCATTTCCTTTATAATACGCTGGATACCATGAGTGGCATCGCAAACGCACAGAACTGTCCGATGGTAAGTGGAATGTGCCGTTCGCTGTCCGCGATTTTCCGTTACAGCCTGAATATGACGGATGAACTTTCCACTCTGCAGAATGAGATGGCGCATGTGAGAAATTATCTCTATGTTATGGATGTGAGAAATGGCTCAACGATAGCTTACGATTATCAGATTGACAGCGATACACTGGCAGACCAGATGCCGCGTATCTGCATCCAGCCGGTTGTGGAGAATGCACTTACACATGGTCTCAGAAACGTCCGCCGTAAGGACAAAAAGCTTCTGATCCGTTCAGAACATGTGAATGAGAATTTGGTGATCACAGTTCAGGATAATGGTGCGGGAATGGATGCGGAATCTATGAACCGTCTGCTGGATCAGAATGATATGAAACGTGTGGAATCCGGCATTTCCATTGGAATCCTGAATGTAAATGCACGTCTGAAAAAACTTTTTGGAAAAGAATACGGGCTGCATATTGAGAGCACGGTAGGAGAGGGAACTACCGTGACGATTACAGTTCCGGCGGCGCCGGAAGAAGATACCGGATATTCTGACGGCAGTGCAGAATAAATCCGGGGAGAAAGGTATTTTTTGAAAAAGGCTGCCATCAGTGCAGAGAAACGCAAAATAAGAGATTACAGATGATAGAAACAGGAGGATATATCATTGAAATCCATGAAATACAAAGTCCTTGCGGCGGACGATGAATTCTGGAGCCGCGAAAATATACGAAGCCTGATTCCATGGGAGGAATATTCACTGGAATTTCTGGAGCCTGCCTGTGATGGGGAGGAGGTTCTGGAAAGAATCCCCGAGGAGCATCCGGATATTATTCTGACAGATATCAATATGCCGTTCTTAAGCGGTCTGGAATTATTGCAGAGACTTCAGAAAGAGTATCCGGATATCGTGACGGTCGCGATCAGCGGATATGATGATTTTGATAAAGTAAAAGGAGTATTTGTATCCGGGGGTCTGGACTATCTGCTGAAACCGGTGACCAGTGCACAGCTTTTAGAAGCAATCAGGCGGATCGCAGAAAAAATTTACAGCAGGAGAGGCAGACAGGAAGAGACAAAAAACGAAAAAGAACAGAAAACACTTACAAAAAGAAGACTGTTCCGACATATCGTATCCGGTGAGCACTCCTTTTCGGAGGTGTTAAAAGAGGCCAGAGAACAGGAAATCGAACTGGCAGCGGAGCGCTACAATGTTTTTATGTTACAGCTCTTTTTCGAGGATGGGACGGAGACGTTTTATGAAAAAGATGAAGCATTTGAAGATCATATGGAACAGTTTTTTGCATACGGTTCGAGTGTGATCCGCGCAAAACTAAGCTGTGGGGAATATCATCTGGTACTGAAAGAGGAAAATGGTGTGACGCTTGAACAGCTGAAAAATGCCATTGAACAGGAACTTGAAATATATCTCTGCGGGGAAAATAAGATCGATTATGCCGCGGTATACGGGATACCGGTCACACGGTTCAGCGAGATCAAAAAATGTTACGAGGAAGCGAATCTTCTTTTTGCAAAGCGGTATTCCTTAGAGAAAAATAAGATCACGGAACAGGTAAAGAAGATAGAAAATGAGATGGAAACAAAAGAGACATTAGATCTTGGGGAACTCAATGTGTCCGGGATCGACCGCAGACAGGTGGAACAGTTTTTGTATACAGGAAGAAAAGAGGAAGTATCCGGGTTTGTGGATGATTATTTCCGGAAAATCTCAAACGGTAGCTTACAGTCGGTTCTGCTGCGTCAGTATGTGCTGATGGATCTGTATGTGAGCGCGGTCTCCGTGTTGGAAAAAAGCGGATATACCAGTGAAAATCTGTTGGAACAGTACAAAGATGCGCAGAAGATGGAAATTTTTCTTGGCACTGCAGGACAGGCGAGGGAGTACATCAAAAATCTGTTCGGGGCAGTGATCGAACTGCGGGAGCAGGGCATGGAACGCAGATATGACAATCTGATCCAGCATGCAAAAGCCTACATAGAAGATAACTATAATCATGAGGATATCTCCTTAAATATGGTCGCTTCGGAGGTAAATTTAAGTTCGAGCCATTTCAGCACTGTATTCGGACAGGAGACGGGAGTGACGTTTGTTGAGTATCTGACCAAGGTGCGCATGGATAAGGCAAAACAGTTATTGCGGACGACCGGGACTAAGACCACGGAGATTGCATTTGAAGTCGGTTTCCGGGATGCACATTATTTCAGTAACCTGTTTAAAAAGACACAGGGGTGTACGCCGCGGGAATACAGAAACAGGAGTGACAGACCAGAGCAGGAACAGGAAAAATTATGAACGTAAGAAAAAAATTTTCATTAAAAAACAGGTTGTATCTGCTGCTTCTTATCTGTGTGATCCCACTAACAGTTATGATCACATATTTGCTTTTTATGATCAACAATGTATCGTCAAAATATGACCATATTGTGGAGAAGATCACAAAGGCAAATGCATATAACATCGGATTCAAGGAAGATATCGACTATGTGATGTACATTATCGTGGTTAATTCGGAACGTGCGGAGGAGTTAGTCGATACACAAAAGCCGCAAAAGATGATCAAAGAGGCGAGAGAGATGTTTGGGGAATTGGCAGAGGATGCCGATTCCGCATATGCGAAACAGCGTCTCTCGCGAATTTTAAAGAGTCTTGACACCCTTGAAAAAAGGGTGCAGGAGATTGAGGAAGATGCGTTAGTCAGTGGATCTTATGAGACAAATATGGAGAGTTTGGACTTAAATATCAGGGTGCTGACGGAGCTGATCCAGGAACAGATCCAGTATTATATTTATTACGAGAGCATGAACATGGAGGATCTGCGGGGTGGGATCCGTAATGATGTGGAGCAGGCGATTGCGATCACGAGCGGTATTTTACTGGTGATCTTAGTGGGTGCATTTGCAGTCAGCAGAAAAATCGTGACGGGCATCACAGAACCAATCGGGGAGCTGTGCGATGCCGCAGTGGCTGCCGGGGGTGGCGATTTCAGAATCCGGGCGGTGAAAACCGGACCGGAAGAGATTGAGGTGCTAAATAAGAGTTTTAACCAGATGGTGGAAAAAATCGGCAACCTTGTGGAAGATATCCATACGGAGGAGTTGAATTTAAGGGCAGCAGAGCTTCGGGTGCTGCAGGAGCAGATCAATCCTCATTTCTTATATAACACGCTCGATAATATCATCTGGCTTGCCGAGTCAAAAAAGACAGACGAGGTCGTAATGATGGTGTCCTCCCTGTCCACATTTTTCAGGACTTCTTTGAGTAAGGGAAGGGAGTTTGTCTCCGTGAAAGAAGAGACAGAGCATATCCGCAGCTATTTAGAGATCCAGCAGTTCCGCTACCGGGACATTTTAGATTATGAGATTGCGATCCCGGAGGAATATTACGGTTATGAGGTCATCAAACTGACACTTCAGCCGTTAGTGGAAAATGCACTTTACCATGGCATAAAAAACAAGCGTGGAAAGGGACATATCACGGTCTCGGCGGAGCGTTGTGCGGATGTCTTGATCTTTAAGGTAAAAGATAACGGGATCGGGATGGATAAACAGAGACTTGCAGAAGTATGCGCGATGTTAAAAGAGGATGGCAATACGAAAAAAGAAAATGACGGCTTTGGACTGTTTAATGTCAATCAACGCATCCAGTTGCATTATGGCACGGAATATGGACTGAAAGTGCAGAGTACCTACGGGGAAGAAACGGAAGTCTGGGTAAGAATTCCGGTAAGAACAGAAAGCAGTTCATAAAAAATACACATTTTTCCAAAAAAAATACACTTTTTTACCGAAATATATGAAAGCTGTTCACAATTTAGTAAAAAATTATACTTAATTCAAATTTAATTCGGTATTCATAAAAACCTCTCACAGTTATAATTAGACCATGGTTAGCAACGAAACCAAATCTAAAAAAACTATGGGAGGTTTTTGAAATGAAAAGAAAATTGGTGAGTATGGTAATGTGTATGGCATTAGGGGCAACAATGTTAGCAGGATGCGGAAACAGCGCAAACACGTCAACAGGTAATGCGGGTGCATCCAATGATGCCGCAGCAAAAACAGATGATGCAGCTGCTGCAGATCAGACAGATGACAGCGCAGAGGCAGCCGGAACAGAGAGCTCCGCAGCAAGCGGTGATACGGTTACAATTGGTTTTGCACAGGTTGGACACGAATCTGACTGGCGTACCGCTTCCACAGATTCCTGTTTAAGTGTTTTTTCCGCAGACAATGGATACGATCTTCAGTTTGTAGACTGTGATAATGATTCTGCAGTACAGTTAGAGGCAGTCAGAGGATTTATCGAGCAGGATGTTGATTATATCATCATCGATCCGATCGTATCAACCGGATGGGACACTGTACTGACAGAGTGCGAGGAAGCAGGAATTCCGGTTATCGTCATTGACCGTACGATCGATGACTCAGATAAATATGTTTCATGGGTAGGTTCTAACTTCAAGACAGAAGGTCTTGCAGCAGGAGAGTGGTTAAAAGCATATACAGATGCAAAGGGCATCAGTGATGTCAATGTACTTGTGATCGAGGGATCTACCGGAGCTTCCGCAACGATCGGACGTACCGACGGATTTAAAGAGATTGCAGATGCAAATGGATGGAATATCTTAGATTCCCAGACAGGTGATTTCACACAGGCAGGCGGACAGGAAGTCATGGAGTCCTACATCAAGAGTTATGAAGGTAAATTTAATGTTGTTGTATGCCAGAACGATAACGAAGCATTCGGTGCAATGGATGCAATGAAGGCAGCTGGTATCTCCTACGGTGTAGATGGTGATGTGATCCTTGTTTCCTTTGATGCATGTACCGCAGGACTTGAGTATGTAATGTCCGGTGACATCAATGCAGACTTTGAGTGTAACCCGCTTGCAGCTCCGTTCGTAGAGGAAGTTATCAAACAGCTTCAGGCTGGTGAGACTCCGGAGAAAGAAGTATACATGACAGAACACTGGTTCGTAAATGAGGATGTCCTTTCTACGATCAATGTAAATGGGGAAGATCAGGATCTGACCGTTGTCACAAAAGAAATCGTAGATGCCCAGTACTAATCAAACCTGATGGCATAAAATGCGGGGGAGACCATCTGGTCTCTCCCATTTTAAAGAAAGGGTGAAGGAAGATGGAGAGTAATGTTGTATTGACCATGCGCGGAATAACCATGACATTTCCGGGAGTAAAAGCATTGGATCATGTGGATCTTACATTACGCAAAGGTGAGATCATGGCACTGATGGGGGAAAATGGTGCCGGAAAATCTACGCTGATCAAATGTCTGACAGGAATCAATGCATTTGAGGCAGGAGAAATACATGTGGAGGGCATCGATGGTCCGGTTGTCAATCATTCGACGCTGGATGCACAGAAAAAGGGCATTTCCACTGTGTATCAGGAGGTAAATCTTTGCCCGAATCTTAGTGTTGCAGAGAATTTATTTATTGGAAGGGAACCGAAAACAAAACTTGGAACGATCGACTGGAAGACCATGGTCGCAAAATCGGAAAAGATCATGGACAGTCTGGATATAAAAATTGATGTAACGCAGAATCTGGAAGAATATTCACTTGCCCTGCAGCAGATGATCGCAATCGCGAGAGCGGTGGATATGGAATGTAAAGTACTTATCTTAGATGAGCCGACGTCATCGTTGGATGACCATGAAGTAGAAAAATTATTTACCCTGATGCGTCAGCTGAAAGAAAAGGGAGTTGCAATCGTGTTTGTAACCCATTTTTTAGAGCAGGTCTATGCGGTCTGTGACCGTATCACAGTACTCAGAAACGGTAAATTAGTCGGGGAATATCCAATCGAAGAACTGCCGAGGGTGCGTCTGGTTGCGGCAATGATGGGAAAAGATTTTGATGATCTTGCGGCCGTAAAAACAGAGCAGGCGAAAGACTTTTCAAAGGAACCGCTGTTTATCGATGCAAAGGGATTGAGCCATAAAGGAAAAATCAAACCGTTTGACTTACAGATCCATAAGGGAGAGGTAGTCGGATTGACCGGACTTTTAGGTTCTGGTAGAAGTGAGTTAGCACGTGTTATTTACGGCGCGGACAAAAATCAGACCGGAGAGCTGAAAGTGGCGGGAAAAGAAGTAAAGATCAATGCTCCGATCGATGCCATGAACCTTGGAATGGGACTATTGCCGGATGACAGAAAGGCAGAAGGTATCATAGGTGACCTGTCGGTAAGGGAAAATATTATTCTTGCACTGCAGGCAAAACGTGGAATATTCAAACTGCTGCCGATGAGTAAGCAGATCGAGATCGCGGACAAATACATAGAACTTCTTCAGATCAAGACCGCAAACAGGGAGACACTGATTAAACAGCTCTCCGGTGGTAACCAGCAGAAGGTGATCTTAGCGCGCTGGCTTGCGACCGATCCGGAATTTTTAATTTTAGATGAACCGACGCGTGGTATCGATGTCGGAACAAAGACAGAGATCCAGAAACTTGTGATCCAGTTAGCGGAGGAGGGAAAGAGCCTGATCTTTATTTCTTCTGAAATCGAAGAGATGCTTCGAACCTGTTCGAAACTTGTCGTATTAAGAGATGGGGAAAAAGTCGGTGAGATCACGGATAATCTGACACAGGAACATGTAATGCAGGCGATCGCAGGAGGTGGCACAAATGAATAATATAAAGAAACTGATCAGCAAACCGCTGTTTCTGCCTATCTTTTGTATGTTATTGGTAATGGCGGTAAATATCATTTACGATGTTGCATCGGGAAATTTTGCATTTAATTTCTTTACGATCTCCATTCGAAACGGAGTATTGTATGGACGTATTATCGATATCTTAAACCGTGGAAGTGAGATCGCGATCCTTGCGATCGGAATGACTCTGGTTGTATCCTGTTCTGCAGGTACTGATATTTCCGTTGGTTCGGTCATGTCACTGGCAGCGTCGTTCTGCTGTATGCTGCTTGCAGGCTATGGAGTTTCCTCCACGAATGAACTGGCGAGACCGCTTATCATCGGAGTGCTTGGCGGTATCCTGATCGGATGTGTCTGCGGTGCATTTAACGGATTGTTAGTATCGTATCTGAATGTACAGCCGATGGTCGCAACGCTTATTTTATTCTCGGCAGCAAGAGCGATCGGTCTGTTATTATGTAATAATATGATTGTGTATGTAAGAGAGGATTCCTTTAAAATTTTTGGTGGATATCTTGGATTTATCCCGACACCGATTGTTGTGGCAGCCGTATGTATCATAATCACTTCCCTGATACTAAAAAAGACGGCGCTGGGGTTATATGTACAGAGTGTTGGTATCAACAAAAAGGCTTCCCGTATTGCAGGTATCAAATCAGAAAGAATTATTTTCCTGTGCTACATTGTCTGTGGACTTTGCGCCGGAATTGCCGGAATTGTGGCATCTTCCCGTATCAGTTCTGCAGATTCTAACAATATCGGATTAAACTTTGAGCTGGATGCAATTCTTGCAGTTGCACTTGGCGGTAACAGTCTTGGCGGCGGAAAGTTCCGTCTTACCGGTTCTATTATCGGTGCATATACGATCCAGGCGATCACGACAACACTGTATGCGCTGGGTGTTTCCACCGAACAGGCACCGGTATACAAGGCGGTCATTGTTATCATCATCGTTGCGATCCAGGCGCCTCCGTTTAAGGATTATATGAAAAAGATGTCTGCAAAAAGACAGCTGGCAAAAGGAGGTGTCGCATAATGAAGAAAAAGAAAATGAATGGAAACACGGTACTTTTGATCATCACAATCGTTTTATTCTTCGTCATGTATGCAGTCGGATGTGCGATTTATGCAAATAAGGGATTTACACACCTGCAGACATTTTTAAATGTACTGATCAATAATGCGGGACTCTTATGCATTACCTGTGGAATGACATGTGTTATGCTGACAGGCGGAATCGACATCTCGGTTGGTTCTCTTGTAGCTATGGACTGTATGTTTCTTGCGGTCGGAATGGAGAGATGGAACATGAACGCAGTGGTTCTTTGTATTCTGGTCCTTTTGATCGGCGTTGTATTTGGAATTGTACAGGGTTTCTGTGTCGGATATTTAAATATCCAGCCATTTATTGTGACGATGGCGGGAATGTTCTTCGCAAGAGGTATGACGGCTGTGATTTGTACGGATCAGGTATCGATCAGCAGCAATGAATTTTTTGTAAAACTTGCAAATGCCAAGATCAAACTTCCGTTTGGATCTTATGTCAATGGTAAAGGCGTGGTACAGGTACCGTTTATCCGTATTTCCGTGGTTGTGGCACTGGTAGTGTTAGTCGTGGTATTTCTGATGCTCCGCTACACCAAATTCGGAAGAAGTCTTTATGCAGTTGGCGGCAGTGAGCAGTCAGCGACCATGATGGGACTTGATGTGAAAAAGACAAAATTAAAAGCTTATGTGTTATCTTCTTTCCTCTGTTCGATCGGCGGTATCTGCTATTGCTTGAATACCATGTCCGGCAACGTGCAGCAGGCACTTGGATTAGAGATGGATGCCATTGCATCATCCGTTATCGGTGGAACGCTCCTGACCGGAGGAGTTGGAAATGTGATCGGTTCCTTCTTCGGTGTACTGATCAACGGTACAATCTCAACTCTGGTAAAGACCAATGGTAAGCTCTTAAGTTCCTGGTCGAGCATCGCAGTTGCAGCATTACTTTGTTTCTTTATTGTGTTACAGAGTATTTTTGCAAAGATGAAAGAGAGCAGTAAATAATAAAGTGAATAAGAAAAAGCTGTCGCACAGAGAAAATTCTCTATTTATGTGCGGCGGCTTTTTGGTATATAATGAAAAGCAGAGGTTATGGGTTCGGAGGAGATATGTTAAACAAAAGGTGGGTATCAGCAGGAATCACGGTACTTGGGGCAATATTTTTGCTGGCAGGATGTGGAGAAAAAAGAGGGCAGCGCACGAATGGACTGGACACGGAGGAGATGGCAGGTCATGATGGGTGTATTGTGGTAGGCTATGCACAGGTCGGTTCAGAGTCAGACTGGAGAACAACGAATACGCAGTCATTTAAAAATATTTTTACGGAAGAAAACGGTTATTATCTGATTTTTGAGGATGGACAGCAGAAACAGGAAAATCAGGTCAAGGCGATCCGCAACTTTATCCTACAGGATGTGGACTATATTATTTTAGATCCGGTTGTGGAAACGGGATGGGAAGCGGTGCTTGAGGAGGCAAAGGAGGCAGGAATCCCTGTCATTCTCTCTGACCGTACCGTGGAAGTCGGCGATGAAAGCCTTTACAGCTGCTGGGTAGGAAGTAATTTTTGTGAAGAGGGAATAAAGGCGGGGGAATGGCTTGAAAATTATTTAAAAGAACAGGGAAGAGAAGATGAGACGATCCATTTAGTCACACTGCAGGGGACGCCAGGTTCCTCCGCACAGATCGGGCGGTCGGACGGTTTTGAAAAAATATTAAAAAAACACTCAGACTGGGTGATGCTTGAAAAACAGTCGGGCGATTTTACACAGGCAAAAGGTCAGGAAGTCATGGAAGATTTTTTAGAGAAGTACGATGATATCGATGTTGTGATCAGTGAAAACGACAATATGACGTTTGGCGTGATCGATGCGCTTGAGGCGGCAGGAAAGAAAATGGGAACAGATGGTGATGTGATCGTGATCTCATTTGATGCAGTAAAAGATGCGCTTACGGTGATGCAGGATGAGAAGATCATGGCTGATTTTGAGTGCAATCCGCTGACAGCCCCTTTGGTCGAACAGACGATCCGGCATATGGAAAACGGGGAAGAGGTCGATAAAGTCCAGTATGTGGAGGAAGGATATTTTGATTACACGATGGATCTGAAATCAATCCTGAAAGACAGATCCTATTAGACAATAGGGAAAGTGTGTATATTGCTTCTTTGGTTTTATTTTTGTATAATATTGAAATAAATTATACTGGGAAATCAAATAAAACAGAGGAGAAGAGCAGTATGGCAGAAGAGGAATTTCAGGAACAAAGTTCCGTGAAAACTGAAACTGAAAAAGAACAGAGTGCCGTGGAAAAGAAAAAAGCAAAAGAACAGAGTGCCACAGAAAAGGAAAAGGTAAATGTAGAGAATGTTATGGAACAGGTAGAAGATCCGGTTATCATAGAGAGCGAAGATGTGAAGATGGAAACGGAACCGGATTATACGCAGATGGAAGTCAAAAATCCACGGATCGGAAAAGTTTTAAAACTCGAAGAAGAAGCAAAGAGGCAGAATGAATTAGAGCAGCTTCGCAGTAAGCGGATTAGACAGCAGCAGGAATATATCAATCGGATGATCGACTCCGTGGAAGCAAATCTGAAAAATACAAAAGAAGAACAGAAGTTAAATGAAGAATTTGAACGCCATATCAGAACGGAAGTTTACCGGATGCATGGCATCAGTGAGGATAAACTTCAGGGCATGGAGGAACGCCGCAATGCATGGTATCAGGGAGCGGCGTTTGCACTGTTTTTTCTGTCGCTGATCTTAGTGGCAGTGTGTGGTGTTTTACATGGGTTTGGTTCGGAACTGTGTATTTTTATGGCATTTTATACGGCAATTGAGGGTACGCTTCTTTCAAATGGCAGAAAACAGGCAGCGTTTTTTGAGGTACTGATCAAGATTTTATATCTGTTACTTTACCCTGTGATGCTGACGGTGTTTGTGTGCTACGAACTGAAATTTAAGGAATATGATATGTTAGTTCCAATCTTTGTGATCGCTGGTGTGGTTGTTCTGATGCTTGGGGCTATATCTTATTTTGCTTACGATCCATACCGCGTGGATAAGCGCAACCGCAAAAAGGCAAACAGTTACATAAAAGAAATGGAGAAGGCGGCTTTAAAGGAAGTGCGTCTGAAAGAAAAAGCGCTTGAAAAACTGCAGCGGAAAAACGAGAAGAAGGCACAGAGAGAAAAAGCGCGCAAAGAAAAGGAAGAAGAAAGGCGTAAGAAACGGGAAGCACGCAAGGCAGAACGTGAAGCAGCACGGCAGAAATCAGAACAGGAACAGCCGGCAGAAAAAATCATTGGATGGTGGGAAAAAATCCGTCATAAGAATGAGAAGAAAACTGAAAGTGAAGTGAAAGAGCAGATGACAGAAAACATTGCGAAAGACAAAAATGAGAGCGCAGAATAAAAGTCTGTTATGGTCAAAGACCAATAACATATAGAAATGCAGGAAGAAAGGACAAAATGAAACATGGAAGATTTTAAATTCAGCACACTGGAATATAAAAGACCAGATTTTGAAAAAACAGGTGCATTTGCAGAGGAGATCACGGAAAAGATCAAAAATGCAGCATCCTATGGAGAATTAAAAGGATATATGGAGCAGATGGAAGAGATGTCGAAAAATTTTTCGACGGACTGTACGATCGCATCCATCCGCCATACATTAGACACTACAGATGAGTTCTATGAAAAAGAAGATGCATATATCAACGATATGGTGCCGACCGTTATGCCGAAGCTTCTGGCTATGAATGATGCCCTGATGGAATCAAAATTCCGCGGCGATATTGAAAACGAATATGGAAAACAGTATTTTGCACAGATGGATCTGCAGAAAAAGACATTCTGTGAGGAAAATATCCCACTGATGCAGCAGGAGTCAAGACTGTGCAGGGAATATGAAAAAATGATGGCAACCGCAGCAATCCCGTTTGACGGAAAAACGTTAAACCTGTACGGGGTACAGAAGTATTTTGAACATGAGGATCGTGAAGTACGAAAGGCTGCTGTAAAGGCTTACTCTGATTTTTATCATGGCAATGAAAAACGCCTCGAGGAAATTTGGGATGAACTGATCAAAATCCGTACACAGATGGGAAAAAATCTTGGTTATGAGAATTTTATCCCGGTTGGCTATATGCAGCAGGGACGTACTGATTACGGCATGGAGAAAGTGGCTGCTTTCCGCGAGCAGGTGCGTACCGAGTTAGTTCCTTTCTGTGAAAAATTATATGAGGCACAGAAAAAACGTCTTGGTGTGGATACCTTGATGTTTTACGATGAAAAACGCGTCTTCCCGGATGGCAATGCAGTTCCGGCAGGGGATGATGACTTCATGGTGGATCAGGCGAGAAAAATGTACCATGAATTGAGTCCGGAAACCGGAGAGTTCATTGATTTTATGATCGATCATGAACTGATGGATCTGAAAAATAAGCCAGGCAAGGCATCTACCGGATATATGACATCCCTTGACCGCTACAAGGCACCATTTGTATTTTCCTGTTTTAACCAGACGATCTTTGACATGCAGGTACTGTCACACGAGTTAGGTCATGCGTTTGCAGGATATATGGCAATGCGCAGCCAGCCGATCGCAGCATATTACAGCGAATCCACGGATATTGCAGAGATCCATTCCATGGCGATGGAACAGTTTGCTTATCCGTATGCAGAAAAATTCTTTGGAGAGCAGGCAGATAAATATCGTTTTGCACATTTACAGGATGCACTGACGTTCGTACCGTTTGGTGTTGCAGTCGATGAATTCCAGCATATCTGCTACAGCAATCCGGATATGACACCGAAGGAGCGCACACTTGCATGGAAGAAATTAGAGGAAACCTACATGCCGTGGAGAAAATATGAGGCAGATGATTTCTTTGACCGCGGCGGCTACTGGTATCACAAGCTGCATATTTATCTCTACCCGTTCTATTACATCAACTATACACTGACGACGATGGGAGCGATGGAGTTTAAGACTAAGGACAGAAAAAATCATGAGGATGCATGGAAAGATTACTTAAATCTCTGTAAATGCGGTGGAAGCATGAGCTATTTAGAAACACTGCGCTATGCACATCTGATGAATCCGTTTGAACAGGGCACAGTGGAAAAAGCGATTGAACTTGCGAAAAATGATTTGTTAAACAGCAAATATATGTAAGAAAAAAGCAAAGAAACGGCGGTTATTTCCGTTTCTTTGCTTTCTTTTTTGCAACACTGTATCCGAAGGTGCCAAGCTTTTTGCCAAGCAGGAAATAGGCACCGTGGGAGTAAGTGACAAGTCCGGTGTCATTGAGATGAAAGGTATTTTTTTCATCAAAAAATTTATCGTCTACGGTAACATTCACCACATCAGCAAGAAACATGGTGTGACTGCCGAGCGGTTTGATCTCTCGCACTTTACATTCAATGTTGACCGGGCTTTCCGCAATACCCGGTGCAGAAATCTCCTTCGAGGGGAGCGGTGTCAGATGCATTTCTTTGAATTTATCAATGTCTTTTCCGGAGCGGACACCACAGAAATCAGTTGCGCGGACTAACTGCTCCGTTGTCAGATTTACAACAAACTCGCCGGAAGTTTCGATCATATGGTAAGAGTAGCGCTCAGGGCGTACAGAGATCGACAACATCGGTGGATTGGTACATATGGTTCCTGCCCATGCTACGGTGATGATATTTGGTTTTCCGGCAAGATCTGGATTGGTACAGAGTACATCTTCTTTTCCGGCAGGATACTGGCAGCTTACCATAACGGCAGGCAGCGGATAGAGCATGTTGCCGGGTTTAAAATATTGTTTTGCCATAGAAAAACTCCATTTCTGAGTAATTTGTTAAGAAGAGATGATAACATTGCTGTCAGCGTATCATGTTCTGTTATTTGTAATAATAGAAAGTCTGCCAGGCGTCCGATCTATTATTTTAAAAGAAGATCCATCAGATAAGCGTAGACGTCTTCATTTTGTTTTTTCCAGTTATCACAGATCGCCTGCGCTTGTTCCCTTGTTTTTACGGTGAGAGTCAGGTCGATCAGATTGGTATCGTGTACACGAAACTGGCATCGTGCAGCATAATCCTGATTTGGTGTTTTGTAATAGTCCGCAAGTATGGAGTTGACGCTGCGCAGCTCTAATTTATTTTTTTCTAAGAATGTGGTGGTATCACGTTCGATTGCCGGTGTGATCTTATCTTTGAAAAAACCAAGCGTTTCTTTTCCGGCAGCAGTAATGGTATACTGCGTATTGCTGTGAGTGGATTCTGCATGTATCAGGCTGGCATCCTCAAGGTCACTTAATACCTGTTGGACACGAAAATAATCCGTATAATCCTGCTCTAAAAAGAAATTAGATATCTGTGTGTTGGTCAATGGAAAATCCACTTTATCGAGCATGTTTAAAATTGTCAGTTTATAGATTGTGATTGGTTCTGCCATAATATAGATGCCCTCTTTCTTTTATAATCAGATATTCTTTCCCTGCCAGAGGTCACGCTCACGCAGGCATTTCTGAATCGTATTTAAAACTCTTTTTTTGTCGGTGCTCCATAAGGGTGCAAGTAAAAGATTCCTCGGCCCGTCCCCTGTGAGCCGGTGGATGACGATCTCCGGCGGCAGCAGTGCGATGCAGTCTGCAATCAGGTCACAGTATTCCTCCAGTGTAAAAAGTGGAAACGGATCTGCCATATAGGCAGTCCCAAGATCGGTTCCTTTCAATATATGAAGAAGCTGGAGTTTTATTCCGGTGATCGGAAGACTGCCAACATAACGGACGGAACAGAGCATATCCTCTTTTGTCTCACCCGGAAGACCTAAGATCAGATGGGTAATGACCGGAATGTTTCTTTCATGCAGGGCATTTACTGCCTGCTCAAACTGAGAGAGGGTAAAACCGCTTCGGATTGCCTGCAGTGTTGTATCGTGGATGGTCTGAAGACCAAGTTCTATCCAGACCGGTTTCCTGTGGTTTAACTTATCAAGCAGATCTAAGATATCCGGAGCCAGACAGTCACAGCGGGTTGCAATGGATAATGCTGCGACATCCGGCTCTTCAATGGCTTCCGTAAAAATCTGTCTTAAGTATTCTACAGGTGCATAGGTATTGGTATATGCCTGAAAATAAGCGATGAACTTTTTACAGTCTGTTTTTGCCTGAATACGCTTTTTGGCGGAAAGAATCTGTGCATGAACCGAAATGTCCGGCGCAGCGGCAAAATCCCCGGAACCACCGGCACTGCAGAAGATGCAGCCGCGGGTTCCGATCCTGCCGTCACGGTTGGGACAGGACATGCCGCCATTTAGCGTGACCTTATAAACCTTTTCTCCAAACCGCTCTCTCAGCATATAGTCCAGAGAGTGGTATGGTTTTTCTCCCCATTTAGTCATGCTGTGTGATCATTTTCTGCTGATGAAATTTCAGCAGAATTTCCATTCTGAAGGTCTGTATCCTGGGTATCTGCATCAGCCGGAATATAATTATCAAAGATCTTTACCAGAAAATGTCCGTTGATAAATGCCTCCAGTGCAAATCCAAACATGCACAGGAGCATGATGGCCATGGACTGTATGCGGAAACTTTTGATAAAAAACACGCCTGCAGGTAACAGAGTGATGACTGCCATCAGGACTGTATACGGAAGATGACGGATAGCCATCAGGAATGCATTGCGGAAGATCTTTGCGGTCATGCGTTTTCGCCTCCGATCTTATAGCCGATGCCGCGCACGGTCTCGATATAGCTGCCGGCCTCGCCGAGCTTGACGCGCAGCGTGCGGATGTGCACGTCGAGCGTGCGGTTCTCGCGTTCGGATTCAAAGCCCCAGACCCGGTCCATCAGCGTTGCGCGGGTGAGGACGATGCCCTTGTTCCGCAGCAGCAGGCACAGAAGCTCGAATTCCTTGTTCGTCAGCGTCACATCCTTGCCGCCGACCTTGACCTCGTGGCGGTCCGGGGAGACAAAGAGCAGGCCGAGCGAAAAATCGCCGCTCGCCTGTGTGGGCTCTGCCCGGCGCAGGACCGCGCGGATGCGCGCGATGAGCTCGAGCATCGAGAAGGGCTTGGAAACAAAATCGTCTGCCCCATGGTCGAGACCGATGACGCGGTCATACTCCGAATTTTTCGCGGTCAGCATGATGATAGGCAGCCGCTTAGTCGCAGGCCGGGCGCGGAGCTTGCGCAGGATGGACAGGCCATCCTCTTCCGGCAGCATGATATCGAGCAGAACGAGCTCCGGCATCTCGGCGTCCATCGCCCGCCAGAATTCCGACGGAAGCGCGAAGCCCTTGGCCTGAAAGCCCTGGCTGTCCAGCCCGTAGAGGACGAGCTTGCGGATGGAGTCGTCGTCTTCCAGTAAATAAATCATCTGTTTCACTCCTTTTGGACATACAATAGAATGAGAATGTAAAATCGTCGTGCCTCTTTTTGTTAAGTTTACGTGAAATGTAAACAAAAAGCAAGATT
>OHAQ01001773.1_pt1 | contig 16396 bp, 10 predicted proteins | sample 1577111 | NCBI WGS metagenome assembly OHAQ01 (sample SAMEA3541549, study PRJEB24748) | human gut metagenome | biome: human gut; feature: human-associated habitat; material: faeces | place: China | collected 2012 | reverse complement strand
CTGATACTCCCCTATAAAAATGGCTATTTATCAACTGTTTGTTGTGACATAGCCTAATAAAAAATAAATAGCCTTATTCTACAAGATGTTACCACTTCCCCCAGCATCCGGCACAGATTTTTCGTCTGTACTCCAGCCGCCCGGCCCGGCACTGGAAAGAGGACGGAGCACATCACCGGCAGTGGCCGCGAGGGCAATGGTCACAAAAGGCATCAAGACAGGGATGGTGCGGGAGCGGGGAAGGCCCTGCTGGATGGCGGCACTGGAGCCATGCCCGCCATACCGGAGTGCGTTACGGGCATCGGCAAGAGACGGCTGCCCCTCCTTTCTTCCGGTATGACGGCGGGCGTGCGGCCGGCGCCTAGATCTTCTCCAGCGCCAGCCGGAAGGCGAAACAGATGAAGATGAGGCCCGTGAGCCGGTGCAGCCAGGCCTGGAAGGACGGCCGGGCGAACAGGCGGCGGATGCGGTGCAGCAGGCTGGCCAGCAGCACGAACCAGCCCAGGCAGAAAAAGGCCATGATGCCGCCCAGCTCCAGGAATTGCGGCCAGAGGGCGGCATGCGGGTCCAAAAACTGCGGCAGCATGGTCAGGAAAAAGACCACGGCCTTGGGGTTGAGGGCATTGGTCAAAAATCCCTGCCGGAAGGCCCGGCGACGCAGGCCGCGGACAGGCTGCACTTCCTCTTCCTGCCCTCCGTGACGCACCACGGCGGCCGTGACCTCACGCCCGGCCCGCAGGGCATGGATGCCCATCCAGAACAGATAGGCGGCCCCCGCATAGCGCAAAAGCGTGAACAGGGTGACGGACTGGGCGATGACCGCGCTGATGCCCAGCATGGCGGCCGAGGTGTGGACCATGATGCCCAGCGCCACGCCGCAGGCCGCGGCCTGACCGGAGCTGCGCCCCTCCGCCAGGGACGTTCGGACGATGAGGGCAAAATCCGGGCCGGGCAGCATGACCAGCAGGGCCGCCAGCGGGATGTAGAGGAGCAGGTTTTCCAATGAGACCATGCGTCGTTCCTGTAGGTCGCCCGCGATCACGGGGCGGGAAACAAAGGGAGGAAGGGCCCTTCCCGCAGGGATGGCCCTTCCTCCCGGACATACGAAGATAGTGCAGTGACGCGGCTGCCTACAGGCAGGCGCCGATGATCTCGCCGAATTCCTGGCAGCCCACCACGCGGGCGCCTTCCACCTGGGCGGCCAGGTCCACGGTGACGGCGCGGCCGGCGATGGCCTTGCTCATGGCGTTGCGGATGCGCTCGGCAGCCGCGGGCACGCCCATCTGTTCCAGCATCAGGGCGCCGCACAGGATCACGCTGCCGGGGTTGGCCTTGTCCTGACCGGCGATGGTGGGAGCGGTGCCGTGGGTGGCCTCATAGAAGGCCAGGGAGTCGGACATGTTGACGCCCGGGGCCAGGCCCAGACCGCCCACCTGCGCGGCCAGGGCATCGGAGATGTAGTCGCCGTTGAGGTTGGGGGTGGCCAGGATCTGGTACTGTTCGGGACGCAGCAGGGCTTCCTGGAACATGGCGTCGGCGATGCGGTCCTTGACCACCAGACGGCCTTCCACGGGTTCCTTCTCGGTGCAGGTCAGGTCGCCGAATTCCTGGGCGGCCACATCATAGCCCCACTGGCGGAAGCCGCCTTCGGTGAACTTCATGATGTTGCCCTTGTGCACCAGGGTCAGGCTCTTGCTGCCGGTATCCAGGGCAAAGCGCAGGGCGCGGCGCACCAGGCGTTTGGAGCCGAACTCGCTCATGGGCTTGATGCCCACGGCGGCTTCCTCGCGGATCTTGGTCACGCCGAACTCTTCACGCAGGAAGGCGATGAGCTTCTTGGCTTCCGGGGTCTGGGCGGCGTATTCGATGCCCGCGTACACGTCTTCGGTGTTCTCGCGGAAGATGACCATGTTCACGCGCTCGGGATGCTTGACCGGCGTTTCCAGGCCTTCGAAGTGACGCACGGGACGGATGCAGGCGTACAGGTCCAGCGTCTGGCGCAGGGCCACGTTGAGGCTGCGGATGCCGGTGCCCACGGGGGTGCCCAGGGGGCCCTTCATGGCGAAATCGGCGGTGCGCAGGGCGTTCATGGTCTCCTCGGGCAGGGGGGAGCCGGTCTCGGCCGTGGCCTTTTCACCGGCCAGCAGTTCCACCCACTCGATGCGCATGTCCGATTCCTTGGCCAGCGCGGCGTCGATGACAGGGCGGGCGGCGCGCCAGATTTCGGGGCCGATGCCGTCGCCTTCGATCCAGTAAACTCGTTTGCTGCTCATTGTCTGCATCCTTTTCTGTATTCCTGATTGCGGCCGCCGGGGGCGGGCCTGTAGGCAAAAAACGGCGCACCGGGGAACCGGCGCGCCGCCATGCGTCTAGTCTTCGGCTGCGCGGGCTTCCTGCTGCAGGGCCTGCGAGCGCTTGAGCAGCTGCTCAAGCTGGATGTCCACACCGATGACGCCCACGATGTTGTCGTCATCGTCCGTCACCGGGCAGGACACGGTGATGACCAGCTTGCCCGTGAACTGGGACTGGTACACGTCCATGATGTGCATGTCGCCGGTCTGCATGGGCATCTTGAACCATTCGCGCTGCGAGAAGTCGAAGCCGATGGGCAGGGCCTCGTACTTTTCACGGTAAGCCGGGTCGGTGATGGCCGCGCACTTGAGGCTGCCCTGGGTATCCGTGAGGTAGAGGTACTGGATGAAGGGGTACTCGCGCGAGAAGCTGTCCAGGCGGGCGCAGGCATTCTTGCCGAAATCCCGCAGATCCGCGTTCTGCGCCAGACGGGCGATGAGGTGGGCGGCCAGCTCGTCGGCCAGTTCCTTCATGTGGTCGAACTCGGTCTCGAACAGTTCCGGCATGTAGCGCTGCACCAGGGCCGCCATCTCGTCGTGCGAAAGGTGCGTGGTGCGGCCGGTGTCGTAGATGGCCACGATGGCTTCGTAGATCTTGCCCACGGCGGGGTGCTTCTTGCAGATCTGCTTGCCTTCGGGCAGCTTGAGATTGACGTTGATCCAGTAGGCCACCCCGGCACGGCCGGTCTTGTCGGTGATGATGATGGGCACGGGACGGCCCAGCAGATGCTTGGTGTCGAAGATGTTGTAGATCTCTTCGTTCTTGGCCAGACCGTCGGCATGCACACCGGCGCTGGTGGCGTTGAAGTCGCGGCCCACGAAGGGATAGTTGTAGGGGATGTTGTAGTGCAGTTCTTTTTCGAAGAACTCGGCCACCTCGCTCAGGATGGTGGTGTCGGCGGCGGCATCGTCACCGGTGAGCGAGATGTACTCGATGATCAGGGCTTCCAGCGGCGTGTTGCCCGTGCGCTCGCCAAAGCCGAACAGCGTGCTGTTGACCGCGCCGCAGCCGTTGAGCCAGGCCGTGACGCCGTTGACCAGCACCTTGTGGAAGTCGTTGTGGCCGTGCCATTCCAGCCATTCGCCGGGCACACCGGCCTCGTCGGTGAAGGCACGCACGATGCGCTGCACCGAGCGGGGCAGGGCCGCGCCGGGATAGGGCACGCCGTAGCCCATGGTGTCGCACAGGCGGATCTTGACCGGCATGCCGCTCTGCTGGCTCAGCTCCATGAGTTTCTGGGCAAAGGGCAGGCAGAAGCCGTAGGTGTCGGCGCGGGTCACGTCCTCGAAATGGCAGCGCGGGATGATGCCCCATTCCAGGGCCTGCCGGGCCAGGTCAAGATACATGTCCATGGCCTGCTGGCGGGTCTTCCCCAGCTTGAGATAGATATGGTAGTCCGACACGCTGGTCAGCATGCCGGTCTCGTCGAACTCCATGTCCCGGGCCAGCTTGAGGTCTTCCTTGTTGGCGCGGATCCAGGAGGTCACGCGCGGGAAGCGGTAGCCGCGCGCCCGGCAGACGTCGATGCACTTGCGGTCCTTGGCCGAGTACAGGAAGAACTCCGACGCCGTGATGAGGCCCGTCTTGCCGCCCATGCGGTGCAGGAAGTCGAACATCTTGGCCACCTGCTTGACCGTATACGGCGGCCGGGCCTGCTGGCCGTCACGGAAGGTGGTGTCCGTGATGCGCATCTGTTCGGCAGGACGCGGGGCAAGGAGCACCTCGTCGAAAGTCGTGCGACAGATGCTGGTGTAAGGAAAAAGCTCGCGGTACAGCTGGGGCTGTTCCCGTTCCTGAAGCGAAAGCGGGCGAACGCTGCCCGTCTGATGGATGATGCTGCTCATGGAACTCCGTCCGGCCTGAAAAGTGACGTACAATGTAAGGAACATATCCTGTTAGCGACGGCGCGTCAAAGGGCTGGCGGGACGGCGCTCCGGCCTTCGGACGTGTCGAAGGATGCGCCGCCGGGACTTGCCAGAACAGGCAAAATGACGGATTGTACCGCCTATCGGAGCCCATCCTCCGGTTGAAGGAGCTTTTATGTCGGTTTGTGTGCAGTACCCCTCGGCGGGCTGCATTGTGGAATATCTTGAAGGCAATGCCATCCAGATCGCGCTGGTCACCGAAGAATCTGGCGGCAAACTGCGTCTTTTGCTGCCCAACCGGCGCGAGACGCGTCTCACCACGTCGCGCCTGCTGCCCTGGGCCGGGCCCGCGCTGGGCTCCGTGCCCGGCAAGGACGAGTCCGCCCGCGTGCTGGAGCAGCACCGCGCCCGCCGCGAAGAACTGGCCGCGGCCCTGCCCGTGCTGGAACTGTGGGAAATGAGCCAGGGCGAGGTGCCGGAAGCCTCGGCCCAGTGGTTCGCCGAACTGGCCGGTCAGGCCGGGGACGCCGACAGCGTCGCCGCCTGCGGGCGGGCCCTGCTGGCCTGCAAGAGCCACTTCCGCTTCCAGCCCCCCGTCTTCCAGATCTTTTCCGCCGAGATGGTGGAAAAGCGCCTCAAGGAACAGCAGGAACGCGCCGCCCGCGAGGCCCTGGTGCTGGGCGGCAACAGCTTTTTCCGCCTGCTCTGGGACGTGGCCTGCAAAAAACGCGCGCTGCCGCCCCAGCCCGGCGAGGACACCCGGGGCATCTCCGAATGGCCGGCCCCCGAAGTGGCCGAACGTCTGAAGCAGATCCTGTTCGCCCGCATGGCCGACCCCGAGAGCCAGGAATACGACGAACTGTGGCGCATGCTCTCCAAGGGCCTGCCCGACGTGCCGCACCTGCCCGTACAGCTGCTCATGGCCTGGGAACAGGTGCCCGCCCATTACAATTTCTGGTATGACCGCGCGGGCTACGCTCCCGGCGACGACTGGTGGCAGCCTCTGGCCCCGGCCGTGGAGGCCCTGCAGCGGGCCGCCCGCGAGGTGGAGCTGCCCGCCTGCGACCTGCCCTTCATCAGTATCGACAGCGCCACCACCCGCGACGTGGACGACGCGTTCCACATCCTGCCCACGGACGACGGCGGTTTCGATCTCACCCTGGCCCTGGCCTGCCCGGCCGCCTGCTGGCCTTTCGGAGAGGCCCTGGACAAGGCCGTGTTCCGTCGCGGCACCAGCATCTACCTGCCCGAGGGCGACAGCCACATGATGCCCGAAGCCCTGGGCACGGACGCCTTCTCCCTGCTGGCCGGTCAGGACCGCCCGGCCTTCTGTGTGCGGACGCGCATCTCGGCCGCGGGCGAGATCCTTTCCTGCGAGCCCTGGGCCGCACGGGTGCGCCTGGCCGCCAACCTGACCTATGACGACACCCAGGCCGTCCTCGACGCCCTGGCCGCCGGTGAGGCCCCGCAGGCGGACAACCCCGCCGCGCCCTGGGCCACCATGCTGGCCTGCGGCAACGACTTCGCCCGCGTCTGGCAAAAGGCCCGCATCGCGCGCGGGGCCGTCATCATGGACCGGCCCGAACCGTCCATCGTGCTGGAAGGCGAAGGCGCGCAGACGCGCGTGTCCATCGAACCCGGCCACGAGACCCCGGACTCCCAGCCGCTGGTGGCCGAGATGATGATCCTGGCCAGCGCCGCCGTGGCCCAGTGGGCCGCGGAACGCGAGATCCCCATGCTGCACCGCACCCAGGACGTGGCCCTGCCCAGGGAATACGCCGGCGTCTGGAAGGAGCCCCAGGACATGACGCGCATCATGCGCGCCCTGATCCCCTCCAGCCTCGAAGTGCAGGCCCGGCCGCACGCCGCCCTGGGCCTGGCGCGCTACACGCCCATGACCTCGCCCCTGCGCCGCTATCCCGACCTCATCAACGAGGCCCAGCTGCTGCACTGGCTCACCCACGGCACGCCCCGCTGGGATGGCGAAGCCCTGTCCACCCTGCTGGTCAGCCTCAATGCCGTGCTGGATGCCGCCGGGCAGGTGCAGCGCTTCCGCCCGCGCTACTGGAAGCTGCTCTACTTCCGCCAGCAGGGCGACAAGGTCTGGTGGGATGGCGTGGTCACCGAAGAAAACGACATGTTCGTCAACGTGAGCCTGCCCGCACAGGGCATGTACGTGCGCGGCAAACGCCGCATGTTCGACGAACGTACCTGCCCCGGCATGGCCGTGCAGGTGCGCATCGGCCGCGTGCACCCGCTGTACAACGAGATCCAGATCCTCGAAGCCGTCAGCATGGACGGCTGATGCGGGATCCTGAGGATATGTTTCCGGGGGGAAGGGACCCCCTTTAACCAGCGCCCAAAGGGGGGCCCTTCCCCCCAGGCCCCCCATCCTCCCCCAAATGCGCTTCATCAGGGGAAACGGGCCGTACGGGAACGGGACACTACAGGGATAAACAACGCCATGGCAGCCGCTGTGGCGGGGCAAGGACAGCCCCGGTTCAAGGAGGAGGAATATGACGGCCTTTTTGTGTATCGTTCTGGGTTATGTGCTGGGTTCCGCCCCGTGGGGGCTGGTCATCGCCCGCACCTTCTGCGGCATCGATCCCCGTAACGACGGCAGCCGCAACACCGGCGCCACCAACGTGGCCCGCCTGTGCGGTTTCCGCTGGGGCGTGCTGACCCTGGCCTGTGACCTGGGCAAGGGCGCCCTGCCCGTGGCCCTGGCCCTGTGGCTGGGCCTTTCGCCCCTGCTGGTGACCTGCGTGGCCCTGGCCTGCGTGCTGGGCCATGTGTTCTCCTGCTTCATGGGCTTCCGCGGCGGCAAGGCCGTGGCCACCAGCATCGGCGTGTTCCTGCCGCTGGCCTTCTTCCCCCTGCTCTTCTCCTGCGCGGCCTGCGTGCTGGTCATCTGGCGCAGCGGCTTCGTCTCGCTGGGCTCCCTGACCCTGGTCACGGTGCTGCCCTTTGCCCTGCTGGCCGCCACCAAGTACGCCTGGGTGCCCCTGTCGCTGTGCATCTGGGCCCTGGTGGTCTGGAAGCACAAGGAGAACATCGCCCGTCTGCGTGCCGGTACCGAAAAGAGCTGGCTCAAGAGCCGCCAGAAGTAAGACGGCGCAACACGACAGCAAAAGGCCTCTTTCCCCTGCGGGAAAGAGGCCTTTTTTCATATTTCATTGCACAGGATCTTGCCCCTTCAGCCTGCCCGGCAGGACACGCCCTGAAAAGAAGAGGCTTCCCCCTGCCGTACACCTGCCCCAAAGACGACAGCAATGCCTGTGCATCCCTGCTTCTCCAAAATAAAGCGCGCTGGGGAGGGGGGAGTTTGAGGGGGAACCCCTCTCGCGCAAGTAGCGACCGGATGGCGGCCCGCAGGGCCGTGCCCGTTGCGACGCAGGAAGCTACGGGCATCGACAGCAGAGATGAGGGGGTCCCCCCTCAACAATAAAAAACTTGCGGGATCAACAGCAACGCAAGGAGCCCTTCCCGCAAAACGCTTTCCTTCCTAACGGCCCAACAGCCCCCGGATGGCGCCGCCGGCGTCGCGCACGGCACCGCCGATGCTGTTGCCCGCGCCGCGGGCCGTATCACCGGCCGCGCTGCCCGCCTTCTTGCCGCCTTCCAGCAGATTGCTGCCGAGGCCCTTGACCGCGTCCAGCGCGAACTTGGAATCCAGCGAGAACGAAAGGTTGTCGAAGGGCCCTTCGTAGTTCACGGGGATGTTCAGGCCCAGCGTGGTGATGGTGGCCGTGCCCTTGAGGTGCTGGCGCGGCAGGCTGGCGTGGGCCTGGCCCCTGGCCTGGAGCTTGGGCGAGGTGGCCGTCATGGGCGCCAGGTCGGCTTCGCCCTTGCGCAGCACGAAGGGCACATGCACCTGCTCGAAGGTATCGGAAACAGCGCCCTTGAGGCCGGGCACCGAATGCAGCAGGGAGGTCAGGGCCGGGATATGCATGTTGCGCAGCCGCAGGTCGCCCGAACCGGAAAGGACGGCCATCATGGCGTCGGCACCTGTGCCGCCCGTGGTGCAGGATGCCTTGAGGGCCGCCAGACCTTCCACGGAGCGGGGCTTTTCCAAAGATTCCTGCAGGGGGCCCAGGGCCACTTCGGCCGCATCCAGATCCAGCGCATACTTGCGGTTCCGGAGGTCGGCACGACCGCCGGCGGACAGGCGGCCGCCGCTTTCCAGCACACCCTGGAAGGAGGTCAGGCGGTAATCGCCCTTGCTGCCGCTCAGGGCCAGGGAGATGTCACGCAGATGCATCTTCTTCCAGCCCAGGGACGACATGGCCAGGCGCATGTTGATGGTGGGCCAATTGGTGGCGCTTTCCTTGTCCGCGGCCGCCACGGCCTTGCCTTCCTTGCCCTTGGCCGTTCCCGCGTCCTTGCCGCTTTCGGGCAGGGGCAGATATTCGTCCAGTTGCAGCTTGCCCAGGCTCAGGGAGCCTTCCATGGCGAGCACGTCCCGGAAGTGCAGGCGCAGTTCCGCCCGCAGGGGCGTGGCATCCAGCTTGCCCTTGCACTGGGAAAGCGCCAGCGTGTCGCCTTCCCAGGTCACGGAGCCCTTGAACAGCAGGGCGTCCTGCGCATGGGGCTTGAGCTGCACGCCCAGGGCCGAGGCCAGCTTGCGCGGCGCGCCTTCCAGCAGGACGGAGCCCGTGAAGGCCGGGCCGTCCAGACCCAGCGTACCGGTGAGGCCCACGCGGCCGTGCGGCACGGAAAGACTCAGGCGGGACAGATGCAGCTGCCGGGCCGCCGTATCCAGCGAGGCATCGCCCTGAAGCTGTACAGGCCCGAGGCCCGCGGGCAGGAGGCCCCGGCGGGAAGGTGTGATGGTCAGGGAAAGGTTCTGCACACGCGGGGCCATGCCGAAGAGCCCGGCCTGGGCATCCAGGGCCAGGGTCCCGGCCAGCGTGCGCCCGGCGGTGAGCAGATCATAGGTGAAATCGCAGCGCAGGACGGCGTCCTGACCGTTGCGCAGGTTCTCTACAGAAAGGTTGATGTCGCGCAGGTCGTAGCGCTCGCTGCCCTTCTCCACATGCAGGCTGCCCTTGCTCAGGGTCAGGCGGCCCAGCTCCAGCGGCAGGAGCACTTCGCTGCCGGGCTTGTTGCCGGCGGCATTGCCGGAGGCCGCATCCGCAGGCGCGGCGGCCTTGCCTTCCGGCAGCAGCAGGCTCAGCGAGGGGCTGTCCAGACGGACTTCGCCGATGACCAGCTCCCCGTGCAGCAGCGGTTCCAGCTCCAGATGGGCCTCGCCGCCCTTGGCCGTGAAGCGCATGCCCTGCCCGTCCTGCACGCCGTCCCAGCTGACGGCGGTGAATTTGGCCCCGGGGGGCAGCAGGGAAAGCTCGGGCGGGCTGGCGAAGCGCACGGGCGTGCCCGTGGCTTTTTCCACCGCGGCCGAGATCTGGCCGCTGATGAATTCGGTATCCAGCTGACTGATCACTATGGCCAGTACCGCCGCCAGTACCAGAACGATACCTCCGATCCAGCAAAGTACGCGCTTCATATCCGCCTCCGATGGCCTGTCTGTCCTGTGGTCGGGCTACAGGACAAGTGTAGGGCATCGCCAGTCCCGAGGCAAGCCGGGCCGCCGCTGCCGCGGGCTCCCTGCCCGGGAAAAAGGATGGGCCGCAAGGATGGCCTGCCGTTCCTCCGACCTGCCTTGCGGACGCAAAAAGGGGGAGCCTTGCGGCTCCCCCTTCATATTCGCAAACCGGTCCGTGAGGACTAGTTGTTTTCCTGAGCGGCCTTCAGCAGGTCGCCGAGGCTCTGACCGGCTTCCTGGGGACCAGCGTGGAATTCTTTGGGCTTGCGGCGGTCTTCGTCGTCCTTGATCTGCTTGATGGACAGACCCAGGCGGCGTTCTTCGGCGCTCACGTGGATGACCTTGGCCTGGATTTCCTGACCTTCCTTGTAGAGCTCGGCAGGGCTCTTGATCTTCTTGCTGGAAAGTTCGGAAACGTGCACCAGACCTTCGATGCCTTCTTCCACTTCCACGAACAGACCGAAGTCGGTGATGTTGGTCACCACGCCCTTCACGGTGCAGCCCACGGGGTAGGTGCTGGGCACGTGGCCCCACGGATCATCGACCAGCTGCTTGATGCCCAGGGTGAACTTTTCGTTTTCCTGGTCAACGGTCAGCACCTTGGCCTGCACGGTGTCGCCCACCTTGTAGATCTCGTTGGGATGACGCACCTTCTTGGTCCAGCTGATGTCGGACACGTGGATGAGGCCGTCGATGCCGTCTTCGATACCGATGAACATACCGAATTCGGTGATGTTCTTGATGACGCCTTCGAGGATGGTGCCTTCAGGATACTTTTCGGCCACCAGTTCCCAGGGATTGGGACGAACCTGCTTCATGCCCAGGCTGATGCGCTTCTTCTCGCCGTCCACACCCAGGATGACGACTTCGACTTCGTCACCGGTGTGCACCATCTGGGAAGGATGACGCAGCTTGCGGGTCCAGGACATTTCGGAGATGTGCACCAGGCCTTCCACGCCGGGTTCCAGTTCCACGAACGCACCGTAGTCCACCAGGTTGGTGACCTTGCCGGTGCACTTGGCCCCTTCGGGGAAGCGGGCGGAGATGTCCTGCCACGGATCGGGCACCAGCTGCTTGAGGCCCAGGGAGACCTTGTTGTTCTCGCGGTCGAAGGAGAGCACCTTCAGGGTCAGGTCCTGACCCATGGTGATCATTTCCTTGGGATGACGGATGCGCTTCCAGCTCATGTCGGTGATGTGCAGCAGGCCGTCCAGACCGCCCAGGTCCACGAACACACCGTATTCGGTGATGTTCTTGGCCTTGCCGTGCACGATCTGGCCTTCTTCCAGGGTGCGCAGCAGATCCTGACGCTTGGAATCACGCTCTTCTTCCAGCAGCACGCGGCGGGAAACGATCACGTTGCTGCGGCGGCGGTTGATCTTCAGCACGCGGAATTCGAATTCCTGGTTGACCAGAGCGTCCATGTCGGGCACGGGACGCAGGTCCACATGCGAGCCAGGCAGAAAAGCTTCAACCCCGCCGATGTCCACGGTGTAGCCGCCCTTGATGCGACGCACGATGTGGCCCTTGATGACCCGGTTGTTTTCCTGCACGTCTTCGAGCTGGTCAAAGACCTGCATGCGCTTGGCCTTCTCAAAGGACAGCGTGATGGTGCCTTCCATTTCGTTCTTGCGAACGACGTAGACATCCACACGGTCGCCCACGCTGACGGTCATGTTGCCGGCGGCGTCACGGAACTCGCTGGCCGGAATCTGGCCTTCGGACTTGAAGTTCACGTCCACCAGAACATTGTCGTCATCCACGCGAACGATCTCGCCCTTGGTGATAGAGCCTTCTTCGAGGTCGCCGAAGTCGGGATTGAGATAGTTTTCAAGGGCGCTTTCGAAACTCATTTCGTTTTCGTGCCCGGTTTCCTTGTCTGCCATGCTTGACATGCCTCCAAACATAATTTGTCCCCTGTACGGGGGTGAAAGAAAGTAGCAAAAGGAAAGGCAAAGCACAAGGCGAAAATGGCCCGGACACGTGTCAGGGCACGCGGAACGGCCCTTTCCACGCCATGGGCGGCGAACGGAACGTCGTGAAAGGACAGGGAAAAGAGCTCCCCATTCCTGACAATGGTTCCTGAAAAGAAAAAGGAAGGCGCGGCACCGCAAGGCTGCCGCCCTGTAGAGCCTGGACGGCAAGGGCTCCGCCTCCCGCCTGCCATGGCTGCATAGGCCCATCGCCGCCCGCCCTTGCGATGACCGGAAAAACGCAAAGCGGGCACACCGTCCGGCGACGGCATGCCCGCATCATGGCGACAGGATGATCACGACCGGTCTAGTCGGCCAGCTTCACGAAGGTCAGCTCGTGCTTGTTGCAGGAAAGATGCAGCAGACGGCCGCCCGGGATGGCCGCGAAGGCCCGCGCCGTCTCGTGGTCGGTCTGGGCCTGGAACTTGAGCGTGCAGACCACGTTGCGGCAGGCATCGGCCGCCAGCCATTCCTGCACGGTCTCCAGCAGGCGGTCGGGGTAGCAGATCATGTCCGAGAACAGCCAGTCCACCTGGCCCACATGGCGCGGCTCAAGGCCGAAGCCGCTGCCCAGGCAGTGGTTGACGCCGGGCATGGCCGCCACCTGGGGCGCCAGCTCAGCCTTGTCCACGCTGAACACGCGGCAGCCCAGCCGCCCCAGCACCCAGGTCCAGCCGCCCGGTGCGGCGCCCAGGTCGATGCACAGTTCCCCCGGCGCGGGCGTGCGCCCGGTCAGGGTGAAGACTTCCCACAGCTTGAGGTAGGCGCGGCCCGGCGGGTCCTCGCGGTTCTCCACGAACTGCACTTCCCCGTCGGCAAAGGGCGAGGTGGTGCGCGGCGAGGCCAGCATCAGGTCTTTTTCCCACAGGGTGAAGGCCCCCAGCGGCGCGGACGGGGCGGGCGTGCCGAAGTGCAGGGGCCGTGCCGCCACGTAGGGCAGCTGCTCCTGCATGAGGCGCAGACGCCGCACATGTCCGCCAAGGGTGGGGATGTGCGCCCGCCAGTTGCGTTGCAGGGCCGAGAGCTGCCGTGCCCCGCTGCCGATGGAGGTGATGGGGATCCAGCGCGGTTCCGTCCAGACGTTCTGGGCCCAGGCCGCGGGCTCCGTGCCCCTAGCCAGCACCAGACGGCCACGCACGGTGATGACGCGGTCCCCCAGCTCTTCCAGCAGGGGCTGCATGTAGTCACGCGCCGCCACCTGCACGCTGAAATCTTCTTTGGGCAGGGCCGAACGGGGCAGGTCGGGCCAGCGACGGGCCAGGAGCACCTGCTCCTGCTGCCGGGCCTCGCGCCGCTGTTCCCGGCGCTCCTGCCGCCAGCGGGGCAGGGCATGGGCCTCCCCGGCGGCATGTTCCGGCTGTTCCGCCTTCTTGCCCCGGCCCGTTTTGGCCCGGGCGGGAGCCTGCGCTGCCGGCTCCCCGGAAACACGACGCCCGGAACGGCGGGACGGGCCTTGCCTGTCCGCGCCCTGCTCCGGGCTGGCCTTGCCCCCGCTGCGACGGCGGGGCGCTGAACGTTTTTTCTCTTCCCTGTCGGCTTCCTGCGGGGCCTGCTCTTCATGGAGGGCGCCACGACGGGGCGCGGGAAATGATCGACTGTGCGTACTCATGTGATCAGCATAGCCCAAAGCCCGGACAAGGCCAAGCGTCCGCCAGCCTCCTCCGGCGACGGGGATGGCGCGAGCGGCGAAAAAAAGCAGGGCCGTCCTCCCCTCGCGGACCAGCGCCGCCCGTGCCGCAACGGCCGGACAAAAGGAGCCTTCCCCCCGCATCTCCCGGACAGCGCAGGCTTTTACTTTTCCGCCCGGCTTGACTTTTGTGCCCCAAACCGTTTCTGATGGCGCATCCATGCGGGGAATTCCGTGCAAATCGGAAACAGTCGCGCTGCGGTAAGAGGGTACGGAGCTTCTTTGGCGACACGCCACGACAGCCAGCCGTCACGGTGAAGGCGAAGCAAAGGCCCGGAGGCATGCCTCCCCATTCCCTCAAGTCCGAATACCCGCTCCATCCCTAACCTTTCAACGCGTCATTGAGGAGGTTCCATGCGTCGTATCCCCACAACATCCCTGCGCTCCACGCTGCTGGCCCTGCTGCTCACCCTCTGCCTGGCCCTGCCTGCCCTGGCGGCCCAGAAGGAAGGCCTGCTGCTGGTGGCCTTCGGCACCAGCGTGCCCGAGGCCCAGCCCGCCCTGACCGCCATCGACAAGGAATTCAAGGCCGCCTTCCCCCACAGCCCCGTGATCTGGGCCTATACCTCCAGCATCATCCGGGCCAAGCTGGAAAAGAAGGGCGTGCACATCGGTGACGTGGCCGCCGGCCTGGAAGAGCTGGCCCGGCAAAAGGTGGACGTGGTGCGCGTCCAGTCCCTGCATGTGGTGGCCGGTGAGGAATTCAGCGAGATGGAGCGCCTGCTCGTCAGCTGGCTTGTCCGCCATCCCGACAGTTTCAAGGCCGTCTATCTGGGCCGCCCGCTGCTGGAATCCCGGCAGGATGCCGAAGATGTCTGCCGCGCCGTCCTCGGCGCCACCGAAGGCAAGCGCAAGTCCGGCGAGCTGCTGGCCCTCATGGGCCACGGCCAGAGCCACGGCCGGGGCGACATGATCATCGAAGGCATGCGCGCCACCCTGGCCGATGCCGACAACCTGGCCGTGCTGGCCACGGTGGAAGGCTCGCGCGGTTTCGACCAGGTGCTTGCCGCCATCAAGACCAGCCGCGCGTCCGTCATCTGGCTCCAGCCCTTCATGGTGGTGGCCGGGGACCATGCCCGCAACGACCTGGCCGGTGACGAGCCCGATTCCTGGGCCTCGCAGATCCGCGCCCTGGGCCTCACCCCCCGCCCCGTACTCACCGGTCTGGGCGAGCTGCCCGGCGTGCGCGCCGTCTTCGTGCGCCATGCCCGCGACAGCCAGGACGATCTGCTGAAGCAGTAAGACAAGATGCTGCCAAGGGGAGGCGGGGCCCCTTTTGGAAAAGGGTCCCCCTTCTCCCCTTGGAACCCCTCTTCCCCCCTAAAACTTTTTCTCCGGTCCGGTCGGATGGTCCCCGTCGCTGTCTGAGAGGGCAGGCCATCCGGCACAGGACAGGCAGCCCGCAGCCCCGCCAGCCAGACGGTCGCAGACGCGAGGATCACATAGATTCAGCCAATAGAAAAGGACGCCACACGTGGCGTCCTTTTCTATTGGCTTTTTTAGGTGTCCCAAACTGTGCGACCGTTTGTCGAAGTTCCTGGCCGTTCCCTTCCCATGAAAAAACAATCATATCTCCCCGGCCCACCTGTCGCCCCTTTTTCCATCCGACCCGGGGACGGACGCACGAAGAGAGCCCGCCGTGGTCAGGCGGACCGTCACTGATCAGGACAAAAGTTTTTGGGAGGGATGGGGGGAGTTTGAGGGGGGGAAGGGGCGACCTTTTTTCAAAAAGGGCCCCCTTCCCCCCTCAAAAAACAACCACCGTCCTAGCGCAGGTCGGTGACGCGCTTGGACTTGCTGAAGGTACGGGGCAGGCTGGCGTGGTCGGCGAGCTTCACGGCCACGCGGGCCAGCAGGGACTTGTGCAGACGCTGTTCCAGCGCGGCCACCAGCTGGGCATCGCCGCCGGAGGTGGCGCCCTGGGCGCGTTCCACGGTCAGGGTCATGTGGTCCAGCGAGCGATCGTCGCGGGTCAGTTCCACATGATATTCGCCGCCCAGTTCGGGGAAGGCGCCGATGACGTCCATGATCTGGCCGGGGTAGATGTTGACGCCGCGGTAGATGATCATGTCGTCGGAGCGGCCGAGGATGCGGTCATGGCGGGGCATGCTGAGGCCGCAGGGGCAGTCGCCGGGCAGCAGGCGGGAAAGGTCGTGGGTGCGGTAGCGCAGCAGGGGCACGGCCTCCTTGCGCAGGCTGGTGACCACCATCTCGCCCACTTCGCCTTCGGGCACGGGCTGCAGGGTCTCGGGATCGAGGATCTCGATGATGAACATGTCGGCCCAGTAGTGCAGGCCGTTGTGCTCGTCGCAGTCGATGGCCGTACCGGGGCCGTACATCTCGGTCATGCCCGCGATGTCATAGCTGCTTTCCAGCCCCAGCTTGCTCTCGATGGCCAGACGCATCTTTTCGCTGCGGATCTCCGAGCCGCAGATGACCTTGCGCAGCTTGAGCTTGTCGCGGATACCGGCGCGCTCCACTTCTTCGGCCAGCAGCAGGGCCATGGAGGCCGTGGCGCCGAAACAGGTGGAGCCCATGTCGCGCAGGAGCTGCAGATGCATCTCCAGGTTGCCGGGGCCCACGGGGATGGTGAGCATGCCGAAGCGCTCGCTGCCCAGCTGGAAGCCCGCACCGGTCAAATTCGTAGAACGCGAAATCCGCCGTGGCAATCATTACGATGCGATCATCATGGATCCACCTTCCTACGGTCGTGGACCAAAGGGCGAGATCTGGAAGATTGAAGACGCAATTCATCCACTGGTAAAACTCTGTACGAAGATTTTATCCGATGATCCGCTGTTCTTCCTGATCAATTCTTATACGACAGGACTTGCCCCGGCAGTACTGACTTATATGATCGCGACTGAGCTTAAGAAATACGGTGGACATGTGGATTCACAGGAGATTGGACTTCCGGTATCTTCCAATGGACTGGTGCTTCCTTGTGGGGCAAGTGGAAGATGGGAGAAATAAG